>Ga0209417_1002539_pt1 | contig 27562 bp, 29 predicted proteins | sample RifGroF2_FD_184002 | JGI IMG/M metagenome (GOLD analysis project Ga0209417, IMG submission 184002) | Groundwater microbial communities from Rifle, Colorado, USA - Groundwater F2 (SPAdes) (version 2) | ecosystem: Environmental > Aquatic > Deep subsurface > Groundwater | place: Rifle, Colorado... | reverse complement strand
CCTATCGCAAGAATAACAAGGTCGGTTTTAATTTGTTTTCCGCTGTACAGGTTTACGGCTAAATTTCTATCAACTTCAAAGGATTTAACTCCGTCAAAAATGTATAAATCGATATCTTTATCACGCAAATGATTATGAATTTGCGCCGCTATTTCGCTGTCAACAGGAGCTAAAACTTGTGTAGAGCCTTCTACAAGGCTTACTTTTAAGCCAAGATGCTTTAGGTTTTCCGCCATTTCCAGCCCAATAAAACCTCCGCCGACAACCACAGCATTTTTTACTTTGTTTCTTTTTATATAATTCTTTATTTCATCTGCATCGGGAACAGTTCTTACGGTAAAAATTCTTTCATCGTTAATTCCCGGAATGTTAGGTCTTATAGGAGAAGCCCCGGGTGAAAGAACGAGCTTGTCGTAACTTTCTTCATATTCAATATCGGATTTTTTGTCGAGAACAGTTACGGTTTTCCTGTCTCGATTAATTTTAACGACTTCCGCTTCAACTCTTGCTTCAATATTAAACATAGCATCAAGTTGCGCGGGTGTTAGAAGAAGAAGCTTCTCCCTGTCTTTAATTACATCTCCGCAGTAGTAAGGGATTCCGCAGTTAGCAAAGGAAATATGTTTTCCTTTTTCAAAAATTATGATTTCAGCGTTTTCATCGAGTCTTCTTAATCTTGCGGCAGTGCTTGCACCGCCTGCAACTCCGCCTACTATTACTACTTTCATCTTTATTCTCCCAGATTTTCTATTGCTTTTTTAGGACAAAAATTAGTGCATTTTAAACATAATATGCATTTTTCGTTGTCAATAACCGGTAAATTAAAACTTTCCTGTGATATTGCGCCGACGGGACAAACTTTAATTGCAGGACATTTGTGATCTTGCGGACATTTTTTAGGATTTACTTTCAGCATAATATTATTTTCCTATATTTTTTAAACGAGAGCGAAATGAAGCAATCCAAAATCTATTTTTATATTATTTAGATTGCCGCGTCGGGCTTGCGCCCTCCTCGCAATGACGATCTGAAAGTGATTTAAAAAGGTTTTTTACCTGTTCGTTAGTTACTTTATAGCAAATCTGGTTGCCATTGCGAAATCCTTCAATAACTCCGTGGGATTTAAGAATATTTAAATGCTGAGAAACTGTTGGCTGTGGAACGCCAAGCCCTTCAACCATTTTAGACACGTTACACTCGTGTTTTTGCATCAAGCCCATTACAATTTGAACCCTTATGGGATGAGCGAGAGCCTTAAATATTTCTGAAAGGTTTTCCGGTTCTGATTTTTCCATAATTGCCCCTATTTTTGTTTATTAGTATATTAGAATATACTAATATGATATCATTTGTTTTAAATTTGTCAATATTAGTTTTATAATGCGAAAAAATCAGTGAATTAATTGTAATCAAATATATAATTGATATAATTATATAAAAACAAAGTAGAAGGCTTAATAAATGTAATATTTAAATGGTAGAATCTATAATACTAATACTTATTTTAGGTGAAATATTTTATGTATTATTATTGGGACTAATTTTGCTACTAATTACATCTCTTTTGACTTGGATTTTAAGTCTATTAAAAGTAAGATTTTTAACAATAAAAATAATTAATCTATTAATCATAGTTTTAACTCAAATAATTCTTCTTGCATTATTTGCTTGTAATTGTAGTAAATCCGGAGATTTTTTTGTCCTTAAAGAAACTATAGCTTTAAGCATTTTATTTTATTCATTAACCTACTCCATTTTTTTAAAAATATACAAAGCTATAAATAATAAAACAGTAAAAAGGTTTGAATTTACTAATCTGCCTCAATAATTAACATTTCAAATTAAATATAATTTGCGAATAAGACATGTAAAAAATTCACATGTTATAATAAGCAAATGTTTGAAGATAAATTTGACGACAAAATACTTGAACACATAGAGGAAAAAGAAAAATTTCCCTCTTTTCCATTGCCGCTTACCGTAAAAAAAGCGGAAAATTCTTATTTGTATGATGTGAATGAAAAAAAATATTTGGATTTGACTTCTAACAGGGAAAATAATCCTCTTGGATACTCAAATGTAAATATTCAAACAGAAAATCGTTTTTTGGATTCGGAATTATTTAATTCTTACGATTCATTAAAACTGGTAGAAGTTTTAAAAACATCAACAGGATTAGAAAAAGCGTATTTCTCGTCAAATTTGCAAGAAATATATAACTTATCAGGCAAATTAATAAATATTCATCTCAATAATACAGGCAAAGACAAGGTTCTTTTGTCTTCAATTACGGCTGATAAAGACTTATATGAAATAAAAGGTATTAAAACGGAATTAATCCCCATAAATAAAGATTCTTTGCTGAAAACATTGTTTTCCCGTTCTGTAGGAGCTGTTATAATCCAGCTTGTGCAAAAAACAGATGAATTTGTTTTTGCAGAAGACGAATATTTAAGGGAAGTAAGAAAATTATGTAATAAAAACAATGCGCTGCTTGTATTTGATGTCGCGAACATTGCTCCTTTTAGGCTAAACAAAGGTTTGTTTAACTATAATCAGGAAATAAAGCCTGATATTCTTATTGTTTCAAAAGGATTAAGTCAAGGATTTCCTTTCAGTACACTTGTAGCATCAGAAAAAGTTTCTCAAACAGAAGGTTTTGAGTCAAAATCAGGAATTTACTCTCCGGCTTACAATGCTGCGTGTGAATTAATTCAAAATTTCCAGACAAATAAAATTAGTGAAGTTATAACTTCAAATATAGAATACATAACTAAAAAGCTTGGGGAATTGTCAGAAACACACATAAGTCTTGTTGATTATTATTCATCAGGTATGTTTTTTACTCTTGTTGTTGATATTTCTGCTTATGAATTTGCCAGAGAGGCTTTTAATAAAGGAGTTATATTAGATACTCTAAGAGATAATAAGATTATACTTTCGCCTCCATATAATATTAAAAAAGAGGAAACAGATTATTTTATTTCTGTTTTTAACGAAATTTTTGATCGGCTCGCAAAATTTGACAGGATGAAATAAAAGCTTAAAAACGTAACAAAACAATCTGTCATTCCGAGCGACTATTGGGAGCGTGGGAATCGCAAGATTTTGTAAGATTACGAGATTGCCACGTCAGAGCTTTGCTGCCCCCTCCTTTTTTGATAATTAATCAAAAAAGCGGGTACCCTTCGCAATGACAATTATTAAGTATTCGACGCTTTATTTAAAAATTATGAAACAGGTTTAAGTCTTTCTGCTGCGGCTTCAATTTTTTTGCTTTTAGCCGCATGCGCTATTAATGATAATGCACCTATTACTGCGCCGATATGTGCAAACTTTTTAACGGGTTTTTGTCCTAATAAGTTTTCTGTTGTGGTTTTTAATTTGCTAAGAGTAACGCTATCTGTTGGAACTTCTATAGCTGCTATTTTTTTTGCGGCAACTGCAACGCCTGCTCCAATAACACCGCCTGATAATGCGCCTTTTGCTGTTGACCCAAAGTAAGAGTGAGAACTTTTTTCGTGATTTTTTTGGAAAGCAACTCTCTGATTTGCGGTAAGATTTGAATGAAAGCTTACAGACATGACATTCTCCCTGTAACTAAAAACTCTAATACTTTAATAAATAGGCGAAGATGAACTTAAATAAATTGATTTTTAAAATTTTATAATTTTTTGACTAACCCTCTTTTAATATTTTAAATAAACCAGGAAAAAAAGTTATAAAACTATCGCCATGCTTTAACAAAATTTAACAATCGGTTTTAAAAAAGTTTTTCTTTATTTTTTTTAAAAAAAATTATATAATTTAGAAACATTTTTCGCTTTCTTGTTAAATTTTTAAATGTAATTTTTAGAAAAATTTGAAAAACCAAGTTTCATTAAGATAATAATTTGTTAAGAAATAAATTAAAAGAAAGGAGGTAAATTCAGCAAAAATCTGCAATTTATTTATAGAGGTTAGTACTTTTAACAAAAAATGTCGGAGTAATTTCAAATGAGAGAACAATTTTTTCATGATCTTTCTTCCGCTGCAGTCAAAACAACCAATGCAAAATATGAAACGGAAAAAAGAAAATCAAACCTTAATTTAACGGCGCTCCACAGTTATATTCATTATATGAGAGAAAAAGGCGTTACTGTTTATCCTATTTAAAGGGAATTAATTAGAGACGGAAAGTAGAATAAAATTTTTAAAGAAGAAGGCTATTTACAGCCTTCTTCTTTGTTTTTCAGGCAAAAGAAAACTTTCGAATTCCCTTTCAGGAATTAATTTATATGTGCATCTTTTATAAAGTCGTCCACCTGCTCTAATTTTTGCCGGATTCGGGTAATCTTTGCACATCTCAAGTCTGTTTTCATAATCAGGACAAATACCCGTTTCATCTATTAATTTGCAGGCAAGAATTAAATTTCCGTATTCATCTTTGCCAATAACTTTAAAGCGTTTATATTTGGGATAAAAATTTGTTAAAAAATTAAATTCTTCTTCCGTATAAGTATCAAGGCTGTACATAAAACGGCAGCAATCACCACAACGGCAACATTCTCCCTCTATTCCGTATTTGACTTTTTTCAGAACAAAGTTGGACATTATTTCATAATAAATATTTTTAATAAATTTAATTAAAGTTTTTATACTGCTTATCGATCTTGGCTTAGATTCCTGTTTTCGACAAAGTTGAATCATTATTAAGTTTCCTTATTCGAATAATTCGAAAACAAATTCAAATTGGGCTGATATTCATTAATATATTTTAAACTAATTTAAAAATATTAAAATATATTAAAGTTCTGCGCGAAATCAAAAAATAATATAGAATTAAATATTAAACGCGTTTATTAAAAAGCTTGGAGAAAAAATATTGTTTGCTCACGGCGAATTAAATACAAGACTTGCCCATACACTTAGGTTTAACCGATTTTTGACTATTGCAATAATTATAAATCTTTTTATTTATTCAATACAGGATTCCGGAAATCATAGTACGGTTTGCCATATCCTTCTTTCATTAAGTTGGATTATTCTCGGGCTTTATATAATTTCAAATGAAATCCTCTTATGGGTAACAAGCAAGCCGGATTTGTCGTCTCAACATTCCTGCGAAAACCTGTCAGATTTTAATACGATTCTTACAACCGTTCTTATAGTTTCTCTTACAATATTTACAGGAAACAGTGATTATATTTTTCTCTCATTAATTCCGCTTATTCAGGGGATTTCGTATGGAAAAACAAAGCTGTCATTAAAGATTTTTATTAGTTGTGCGGTTATAATATTTGTTTTTAATATTTTTGGCTGGTTTGAAAAAGAATTTTTGATTTCAAACCAAAATATTATATTGACTAAAACACTTTCATTCCTCACTGTTATGGGAATATTGACATATCTGGTGAAAATATTTAACAGTGTCATTGAATTTACGGGAAATAAAGCGGATGTTCTCCATAATATGGCAACAACAGATGCTTTAACAGGTCTTATAAACAGAAGAGAGTTCAACAGAAGGATTGCGGAAGAGTTTTCAAGAGCAAAAAGACATAAGACTCAATTAAGTCTTGCGCTTTTTGATATTGATTTTTTCAAAAAAATAAATGATACTTACGGTCACCATGCGGGTGATGTGATTTTAAAAGAGCTTGGAAGTTTAATTTCAAACAAAACAAGGACTTCTGACGTTGCATGCCGCTATGGTGGTGAAGAATTTGTTCTTATACTTCCTGAAACATCACAGGTAGAAGCTTTTGAGCTTTTGGACAGATTAAGAGAAATTGTAGCCGAAGAAATATTTAACAAATCGGCAAAACCTATAAAAGCTACGATTAGTGTGGGTGTTGCACAATTAGATTTGTCCGATAAAACACCTGTTGATTTTTGTGAGAGAGCTGATAAAGCTCTCTATAGAGCAAAAGAAGGCGGCAGAAATCGCGTTGAAAGAGCTTCTCTAGGTCTTCCTAAAATTGAACTTGTTTACAGAAAAAAAGTAAGTTAACCGCTGTCGCCAAATAACCATGGTCGTCATTGCGAGCAAAGCGAAGCAATCTGATTTTTTATTTTTTTAGATTGCCACGTCGGTGCTATACACCTCCTCGCAATGACATCGAATTGTTAAAAAAACCTAATTTTAGGGTTTATATGAAGTATACCTGTTTTTTGACCTTGCATAAGCCACATAATCAAGATATGAAGGCAATTTGTACAGATAATCCATAGGATTTACATACATTTTATTATAGGTAACTTCAAAGTGTAAATGCGGTCCGTTAGAACGACCCGTGGAGCCCACATAAGCTATAACCTGCCCGCGTCTTACAGATTGTCCGACACTTACAAGAAGCGATGAATTATGCCCGTAGAGTGTTTGTAATCTTGGAATTTGAGGAACATCGGGATAATAATGGTCGATTATTACGCAATTTCCATAACCGCCTTTTTTGTCGCTGTAAATGATTGTGCCGTCCTGAATTGCATATACGGGAGTGCCCATATCTGCAGCAATATCAACTCCACTGTGAAAAGCCGGTTTGCCGGTGAAAGGATCAGGTCTCATCCCGAATTCGGAAGAAATTCTGCCCATAACCGGTCCTACTACATCATATTTTGCAGACGCAAAATTTCCCTGAATTGCAAAACAGAGAAATAAAATAAATATTATTATGATTTTTTGGTATATTTTCAAGATCCTACCACTCCACACTGCTTTTAATTAAGCATTTTGTGTCCATAAAAATAGTCTAACAATTATAAAATTTTTTAGCCTCCTATGAATTCTGTATTTGAAAAAATCACGTATTAACATAATCGGCTTATATTTTTTAAACTTAATAATTTATTTTCAGAAATCCATTTCTATAAATCGAAAACGGAGCAAAGTCCTTGCTCCGTTTGAAAAAATTAAATGTAAATTTTTTTTAACAAATGACTGAGATTGCCACGTCAAACTTTCAGTTGCCCCCTCCTTTTTTGATAATTAATCAAAAAAGCGGGTACCCTTCGCAATGACAATCTAATCTATATCTTATTTTGCAAACATAAGAATTTTTTCAACAGCTTCATCTTCTAAATTATATTTTTCTTGAAGTTCAAGCAATCTTCTTTCTAATGCGTTAATATCTGCTTTTCTGACTGTTTGCGTGTTGTCTTTTATTGAAATCATACTCTTATACCCCTTTGTTTTTAAATTTAATTCGCTTATATATATAAAAACATCGAGATACAAAATATTGCCTTTTTATATAAAAAATATTTATTTTTTTATTTAATTTGCTTAAAAATCCTGTGTGCAAAATTTACAGAGTTCAGCATTCCATGCATACCAATAGCCATGGTTGCGACAGGAACTCCTTTTGGCATTTGGGCAATAGAAAGAAGTGCATCCATTCCATTAAGAGGTCCTGTATCTCGCGGTACGCCGATTACAGGAAGATTGACCCTTGCCGCAACTACTCCTGGCAAAGCTGCCGCTAAACCCGCAACCGCTATTATAATTTTTGTTTTGCCGGATTTTTCTATTTCCCCGAGATAATTTAAAAGATCTTCAAGGTTTCTATGGGCGGAATACACTACAAATTCTGTATCTATACCTAGTTCCTCCGCTAATTTCAAGGCAGGCTCCACAAAGCTAATATCGCTTTCAGATCCCGCAATTATCACCAGTTCCTTCATCTTTGCAACAGCCTTTTCCAAATATACTAACTTCGCCTATATCATTTCTAAATACTTTATTTTCGTAATCAAGTTGTTTTATAGCATCGTAAATGTCTTTTTGTACGCCTATTCCTGTTTTACAGACTGATAAAACTCTTCCGCCATCTGCAAAAAGTTTTCCGGCAAGTTTCCTTACCCCTGCATAAAAGATATTTATTTCATTATTCTCGATTACTTCTTCAATATTTATGATTTCGCCGCCTTTAACAGGGTTTTCGGGATAGCCTTCAGCTGCAACTACAACACAAAAAGCTTGCCCTTGTTTCCATTTAAGCTTAACTTCATCAAGCTTTTTCTCGGATTGTTTTTTGAAAACTTCAAGTAAATCAGTATCAAGATGCATCAACAGAGCCTGTGTTTCAGGATCACCAAACCTCATGTTGTATTCAAGTGCCTTAATCCCTGCTTTTGTAAGCATTAAGCCTGAATAAACAACGCCGGTAAAATCGGCATGTTCTTCAATTAAAGCCTGTTTTAGTGTATTTATGTATTCTTCAAGCTCTTTATATTCCTCCAGCGTAAGCGAAACAGGGCAGTAAGCTCCCATTCCTCCTGTATTTAGACCTTTGTTGCCGGCAAGAAGTTTTTTATAATCTCTCGCAGGAACTAAAGGCAGAAGTGTTTTTCCGTCCCACAAGGAAATCAGGGAAATCTCCGCCCCTTCAAGAAATTCTTCCACGACGATTTTTTGGGAAGCCTCGCCATATTTGCCTTCCAGAAATTCATTGAGCATGCTTTCAGCATCTTTTCTTGTACAGGCGATATAAACGCCTTTTCCTGCGGCAATTCCGTCAGCTTTTATGACTATAGGGATTTCAAATTCATCAAGAACTTGTGAAATTTGTGTTTTATCGGTAATTATTTTATATTTTGCCGTTGGAATGTTATTTCTGACCATAAATTCCTTGGCAAAAGACTTTGAGCCTTCGAGCATCGCCCATTTTTTATCTGCGCCTATTGCTGAAATTCCGACTTTTTTGAACTCATCAACAATGCCGTTAATTAATGGCTGTTCCGGTCCTACAACAAGCATGTTTATGCCAATTCCTTTGGAAATTTGTGCTAATTCAACAAAATTTTCAGCGTCTATTACTTCGCCAAGATCGGCAAATCCATCATTAGGCTTGCATAGATATAATTTTTTCAGTAAAGATGATTTTTTTGTCTTCCATGCGAGGGCATGTTCCCTTGCTCCGCCCCCATATATAAGTACTTTCAAGTTTTGTTCTCCTAAATTAAGTCTACTTTTTTATGAATGTTCGATATTATCTTTCCTAAAATAAATGGTTCATATGTTTTGCAAGTTTCTATGACCATTTTTACTTTATCAGGAGAAGCAATTATGCACATCCCGACACCCATGTTAAAGGTTTTATATGCTTCTTTAGAACCAACTAAATCTTCAAGCTTCTTGAAAATAGGATTTTCGGGAATGTTTTTTGTGAAAACTTCCACGCATAAACTATCAGGAATAATTCGTTCTAAATTACTCGCGATTCCTCCGCCTGTTATATGAGCGCAAACTTTAATTGTGTTTTCTTCACAAAGTTTTAGGATTTCCTTCACATAAATATAAGTTGGCTCAAGGGTTTCGTTAAGTTCTTCATCAGAAATAAGCCCTTGTTCGTGGAGTTTTCTAATCAAAGTATATCCATTAGAGTGAGGACCGTTTGATTTAAGACCGATTACAACATCGCCTTCTTTGACATTTTCTTTTTTTAGCATTTTGTCTTTTTTTACCAGCCCTAAAGCAAATCCGCCAACATCAAAATGTCCCTTTGTCACAAGGTCGCCAAGTTCTGCCGTTTCTCCACCAAGCAAAGTGCAGTTGTATTTGCTTAATTCGTTTTTGAGAGCTTTTATAAACCTTGAAGTTATTTCTACATCAAGAGAATGCGTTGCAAAATAATCAAGAAAAAATAGTGGAGCAGCACCAAGACAGATCATATCGTTTAAATTCATTGCTATTAGGTCTATAGCTGCTGTTTCAATCAGGTTATATTTAATTAAAGGAATGATTTTTGTTCCAACACCATCTGTACAGCCTACTAAATAATAGTCAGGCAGAACCGGATGTTCGTAAATACCGGCAAACATACCTATATTTTCGCTTTTAACTTCTTTTTGTATCAGTGCTGTAAGCGTATCAGCATTTTTTATGCTTACTCCGGCTTGTTCATAGCTAATTTTCATCTTCTTTACCCGTTATTTAGTTGAAATAAGCTCGCGGTGAGAATTCTCTAATATATTTGTGTTTGAAGGAATTAAACAGGAATAACACCACCCTTCCCTGCCAAAAACATCTTTTAGTCCTTCTAAAGAGAGGTATTTTAAAGAATCCGCTTCTATAAATTCCTTCACTCCGTCAGTATTCTTATGGCTATTTGCTATAAGCTCATTTTTTGACGGGATATCAACTCCCCATTGACAAGTATTAATTAATTTAGGTGAAGCTGACCTGAAATGAACTTCTTTTGCTCCAGCCTCTCTTATCATTCTCACTATTTCAAGTGAAGTTGTTCCTCTGACAATAGAATCATCAATTATTACAACCCTTTTCCCTTCAATAACTTCTCTCATGGCTGTAAGCTTTCTTATTACACCATTTTTTCTTAATTGCTGTTCCGGCAGAATAAAAGTCCTTCCAACCCAGCGATTTCTCATTAATCCCATTTGAAAAGGAATTCCTGATTGTTGCGAAAACCCTAAAGCGGGTGCAAAACCTGAATCCATAACGGGTACAACAATATCAGCGTCAACAGGGTTTTCTATAGCACATTTTTTGCCGAGTTCTACCCTTGTCATGTAGACATTTTTATTAAATATATTGGAATCTGGGCGTGCAAAGTATATATGTTCAAACACACACATTTTTGACGGCATTTCCGGCGCGAATCTTCTTATTTCATAACCGTTTCCGGTAATTATGACTCCTTCGCCGGGTTTAATATGTATAATTTTTTTTACGGTAAGAACTTGGAAAGCCGTGTCTTCCGAACTTACAAATATCCCTTCTTCTGCCTCGCACAATACTAAAGGTCTGTATCCAAGAGGATCTCTATAAGCAAAGACCTTTTCCGGTACACAAAATAAGATAGACCAAGCTCCGCCAAGGAAATTTTTTGTTAAGACCTCTCCTATCTCTTCAAATAGCCATTCGGAAGGTGGTTTGCAAAGTTCTCTTACCACTTTTTTTAAAATCATTTCGGTGTCAGATGTTGTAAGAAATACCTCTCCTTGCTCTTCTAAATCTTTTTTCATCTTTAAAGCTGCATTAACATTGCCATTATGAGCTACAGCAACCTTTTCTCCAAGGTAAGTTATAACATAAGGCTGGGCATGAAGCGCATCTGACTCCCCCTGTGTTGAATATCTGACATGACCGATGCCTATCTTGCCTGTTATAGCTTTAATTACTTTGTCGGAAAGGACTTCCATTACGAGTCCCTTGTTTTTATAGGTAAATAAGTCATCGTCACCGCAGCATAGACCTGCGCTTTCCTGTCCTCTATGTTGAAGCATGAAAAGCCCCTGCTGAATAAACGGCGCTATATTGTGTTCTTTGCTTGCGCCGCCGAAAATACCGCATTCTTCCGAGAATTTAATCCCGTCAATCCTGAAATAAGCATAGCCTATACAATGTTTTTTACAGGAAAACTTCATCTTTCCATCTCCAATTCAATGGATTTATCATACAGGTCATATAATTTTCTTAAATCAAAGATGTACCCGTCAAATTCCATAATATTATTTACGCAATCACCAAGTATTTTATATTGAATTTGTTTGGATTGCAGGATTTTTTTTGTTTTTTCAAGCTCTGCTGTTGAAATTATATATCTTCCTGTAATTTCTCCAAATAGGGCTTTTTCTTCGTCTTTGCAAAAAATGAGGTTGCCTTTGAAGCCTGTATTCCCATTTTTTACGCCTTCAAATACGGCTCCGAAAAGCCCTTCTTCGGAAACGTCAATGCATCCGCCGATTAGTTTGTTATCTCTTAATTCAAAGATTGTTTCTTCAAGGTTTTTTTCCAGATTAAAATCAGATTTATCAACTTTTCCGCCAAGAAAATCATACAAAACTCTTTGATAAAGAGAGCCTCCTATGTTTGAATCATCTGTAATCTCTTTACCCAATAAAATTACAGTTTCTCCTGTAGCAAAAGCCGCTTTTAATAGTTTGTCCACCGAGTCAGTATACCCGATCATTCCTATTGTTGGAGTCGGAAAAACTCTTCTGTCTTGTGATTCGTTGTAGAAAGACACATTCCCTGAAACCACAGGCACTTTTGCTTCTCTACAGGCATCCGCAATACCTTCTATGGATTTTACGAACTGGTAAGCGACTTCGTCCTTTTCCGGATTTCCGTAATTCAGGCAATCAGTTACGCCCAAGGGTTTAAATCCACTGGAAATAAGATTTCTGCAACATTCCCACACAGTATTTTTTGCACCTTCATATGGATTGAGGAAAACCTGTCTTCCGTTTGAATCAATAGCAACACCGACAACTCCGCCTTCTTCATGTATCCATATTCCTGCTGCGCCAGCTTGTTGGGGCTTTATGGCTGTTCTTGTTCCAACGGTATGGTCATATTGTCTATAAACCCATTTCTTTGAAGCAAAGTTAGAATTAGAAACCATTTTTTCTACGGATTCATTAAGAGGGGTCTTTTTATTAAGCGTTAAATTTCTGTATTCGTTTATATATTGAGGTTCTTCTTCTTTTAAAGTGTATTTAGGCGCTTCTGCGAGGATTTCAGGAGGAAGATTTGCCACTTCTTCGCCATGCCAGAATAGTTTAAAGCATCCTTTTTCTGTGGTTTTCCCGATAATGCTTGCGGGAATTTCATATTTTTCAGCTATATTCAGGACTTTCTTCACGCCTTCTTCTTCAACAACAAAGAGCATACGCTCTTGCGATTCAGAAAGCATTATTTCCCAAGGCTGCATATCAGCTTCTCTAAGATGAACCCTGTCAAGATGAAGGTCTATACCACATTCTCCTTTGTAAGCCATTTCTGATGAGGACGATAAAAGTCCTGCCGCTCCAAAATCCTGGCAGCTTTGAACTTCTTTCAAATCAAGAATTTCAAGAGTGGCTTCGATTAAAACCTTTTTAATAAAAGGATCGCCAACCTGCACCGAGGGTCTGTCTTCCTTTGAATTTTCATTAAGCTCTTTGGAGGCGAAAGACGCTCCATGAATCCCGTCTCGTCCTGTATGCGAGCCTACAACAATTACAGCTTTGTTTGGTTCTGCTTTAGCGGAGCGGATTTTGTCTTTTTTCACAATTCCGACCGCCATAACATTTACCAGCGGAGAATCTGTGTATGACTCGTCAAAACCTACTTCTCCCGCTACTGTCGGAACTCCTATGCAGTTTCCATAGTGAGAAATTCCGTGAACTACGCCGTCAAATATATGTTTTGAAAAGTTGTCAGTGATTTTACCAAATTTTAATGAATCAAGAAGCGCAATAGGTCTTGCGCCGATTGCAAGAATATCACGAATAATTCCGCCGATTCCTGTTGCAGCCCCTTGAAACGGTTCTACTGCTGAAGGATGATTATGAGATTCAACTTTGAAAACTATAACATGCTCTCCAATCTGGATACCGCCAGCATTTTCTCCGTGACTTACAGCGCCGCCCGAAGGAAATTTTGACAAATATTTTCTGGAATGCATATAACCGCAGTGTTCTGACCACATAGCGGAAAACAAATATGTTTCAAGCTTGTTTGGTTCTCTTCCCAGCCTATTTTTGATTTCTGTATATTCAAAATCTGTTAATCCAAGCGCTTTATATAATTCGGTTTTTGTTTCAGTCTGCATTGTTTATGTTCCCTTGTCTTTTGGATTGCTTCGTCGCTTTGCTTCTCGCAATGACGATTTTCGTTTTATGGGGTTCGGGGCGAAGCCTTGACAGTGTTGACCCTTTGGGATACAGTTTTTCTTTCTTTTGGTTGCGTTTTCTTTGTTTTTGCGTTCAAAAAGATAGAAAAGGAACTGGGGTTGAGGGGCAAAGCCCTCTTATAAATAAATTAAGTGCCGCATTTGATAGATTGCCACGTCGAGGCTAAAGCCTCTCCTCGCAATGACATTGAGAGCATCTCAAAGAATACTCTTCCATCTGTGTTACCTGTTTCTGCGAAAATCGCCCTTTCAGGGTGAGGCATCATTCCGATGATATTATTTTCTCTATCCCAAAGTCCTGCAATATCTTCGATAGAGCCGTTAGGATTGTTTTTGTATTTTAGAAAATTCATTTTTTTAGCTTTTATTTCTGATAAAGTCTTTTCATCAACGATAAATCTGCCTTCTCCATGTGCTATAGGAAGTGTTATTTCTTTATCTTCAAACAGAAGATCGGCTTCTTCACAGATAAATTGTGTGTTGTCATTCACTGACAATATTCCGGGAAGCAGTTTGGCTTCGCAAAGAATCTGAAATCCGTTGCAAATACCGATTAAGAAGCCTCGTTTTTTAGCCACATAATCATTTAAAGCCATGACAACAGGGCTAAATCTTGCCAGTCTTCCTGCTCTGATATAATCTCCATACGAAAAACCGCCCGGTAGAAACACAACATCGTATTTATCCAGCGAAGTTTCATCATGCCAGATAAAATTGGTTTCCCAGCCAAAAAATTCGCAGGCACGTTTTGTATCTATATCGCAGTTTGTCCCCGGAAATACTATTACACCTGCTTTTATCATACTTCCAAAAACCTTTCAACTTCATAACTCTCAAGAACGGGGTTTGAAAGCACGTCTTCGCAGATTTTGTTTAGTTTGTTTCGGGCATCTGATTCATTATTACCGCTGACTGAAAGCGTGAAAAACTTTCCTACCTGAACTTCCGCGTTTTCTGCAAGTCCCGTTCTTTTTAAAACCATATCTACTGCTGTTCCCTGCGGGTCTCTCACGCCTTTTTTTAAGGTAACTATGATATCTGCCTTATATTTTTTCATTTTTTATTTACTCCATATTTGAGATTGTCGCGTCGGTACTTCGTACCTTCTCGCAATGACAGTCAGGCTTTTACCCCTAAAATATCTGCCAATTTCTTGTAAGAAGAAATCAAATCACCTTTTTCTTCTCTGTAAACATCTTTATCAAGCGATTCCATCGTTCCTTTAATCCAAAAACGGCAGGTGTCAGGAGAAATTTCATCAGCGAGAATAATTTCTCCTTCTGTGGTTTTTCCAAATTCAAGTTTAAAGTCAGCCAGCGTTATCCCAAAAGAATCCAGATGCTCAGAAAGTACTTTATTAACTTCGAGAGCCGTTTTTTCTATTATTGCCAGCTCTTTTTCTTTTATAATATTCATATATCGAATATGTTCCCTGCAAAGTATAGGATCTCCTAAAGAATCGTCTTTCAGATAAAACTCGCAAAGAGGCGGAGTAAACTTCAATCCTTTTTGAAATCCCAATCTTCGGCAAATAGAGCCGGCTGCGTAGTTTCTGACCACGACTTCCAGAGGAATAATCTTCACTTTCTTTGCTTTTAAGGAAACATCATCTATAAACGATACTATGTGCGTTTTTATGTTGTGAGAGTTAAGTAATTCAAAAAAATATCGCGTGAACGCAAGATTCACACGACCTTTATCAAAAAATACATCTTTTTTCTCACCGTTAAAAGCTGTAGCGTCATCCTTGAAGTATATAATGACTTCCTGCGGATTATTCGTGGCAAATACTTTCTTTGCCTTGCCTTCATAAAGCATTGTAAGCATCATTTTCGGCACCTTTTTTAACAGTATTTTTCTCATCCCTAATTTGAAATTATCATGCATATATTTGTTAGTCAATAAATTAGCAAATGGTCAAAATATAGACAAAATCAAAAAACAGACAAAAATAAAAAGGGCTGAAACCCTTCTTTAAAAAAATATGCGCTATCCGCGATTCGAACGCGGGACCTCTCCCTTAAAAGGGGATTGCTCTACCGGCTGAGCTAATAGCGCATTTTATTCAATTTTTTAATTAATTAGCAGCTTTATGTCTGCACCTCAATTTATGTATTTAAATTACCAAGAGCATAATTTGAAGTCAAGTAAAAATCATCATATTTATAAGATTATATTTGATTAAAGCTTGAAAATCAGACGTTAATTCCTGCTTTACATCTCAAAGGGTTATTCAAAATAATAGTTTGTTCTCTATTTGCTCCGATACTTATTATTGAAATCGGCACTCCGATAATTTCTTCAAGCCTTTTGATGTATTTTTGCGCATTGATAGGAAGTTCATCATAATTTTTTATTTCTGAAGTTTCTTCCATCCATCCGTCTAAAGTTTCATAAATTGGCTCAAAATATTTATGAAGACTGGTGTTTGACGGATAATATTCATAAATTCTTCCGTCTCTTCTATCTTCATAACCTACGCAAACTTTAATTTCTTCAAAAGAATCAAATACATCTAATTTTGTCAGCGCAATATCTGTCAAGCCATTTAAAAGAGTGCTGTGTTTGGCTATTATTGCGTCAAACCATCCGCATCTTCTTTTTCTTCCGGTAGTAGTGCCGATTTCTGCGCCAATTTGCTGTAGTTTTTCCCCGTCTATATCTCCAAGTTCTGTTGCAAAAGGACCTTCTCCTACTCTGGTAACATAAGCCTTGAATACGCCAACAACTTTGTCTATAAAAGTCGGACCTATTCCGCTTCCGAGGCAAGCTCCTCCGGCTATTGGACTGGAACTTGTTACATAAGGATATGTTCCATGGTCTATATCAAGCATTGTTCCCTGCGCGCCTTCAAAAAGAATATTTTTGTTTTCGGAAACCGCTTGTCTTAACATTTCAACGGTGTCTTTTATATAAGGGGAAAGTATTTCAGAATATTTTTTGCAAAATTCAAGAATCTCTTTTCTTTCATAAGTTTTATAACCGTAAGATTCAAGTAATTTGTTTTTTTTCGGTAAAATTATATCAATTTTTTCATTTAAAACAGTTTCGTCAAGAAGATCTTCTGCTCTTATGCCAATTCTGTCATATTTATCAACATAAGTGGGTCCTATTCCTCTTTTGGTTGTGCCTATTTTGTTTTTTCCCAGGGCATTTTCATTTAATTCGTCTATATCTATATGATAAGGAAGTGTTATATGTGCTGAACTACTTATGCATAAGCCTGAAGTATCAATGCCTTTTTCTTTTAATTCTTCAATTTCTCGATGTAAAACTTCGGGATTAATTACAGTTCCGCAACCAATAATACATGTTGTTCCTTTATATAAGATACCTGAAGGGATAAGATGAAATTTGTATGTCTGATCGCCTGTAACTACAGTATGTCCGGCATTACAACCACCCTGATATCTAACTACCAGATCAGCATTTTCAGAGAGAAGGTCAATTATCTTGGCTTTTCCTTCATCTCCCCATTGTGCTCCAACAACAACTACATTGGTCAAGGTTTTATCTCCTTTTTGGGTTTTTCAATAAATTTAAAAGTATATACAATTTGCATGAACAGTATAAATAAAGCAAAATTTATGGTCAAATTTTTATGTTTAGAAAACCAGAAAATATTGAATTAATCAAAAGTAATTGTTTTTTTGCTATAGACTTGCTCAAAACAATTTTCTAATTGCAGGAAATTCATATCTTCAACTTCTTTTTTAGTAACTTCATATAACATAAAATCATAAATATCAGGATTTTCTTGTTTTTTCTTGTCTATTTCTTTCTGAAGTCCATTTTTTTCATAAATGGTTATAATAAAATTTGGGTTTAAAATAAAATGAAACGCTATCCCACTACTTAATATGCCATATCCTCTTCCTGTTCTTTTTTCAGTGATAGGTAACATTAATATTGGATTATCTGAGATACATAATGGTATAGGTGTGTTATTAATATAATATCTCCAAGCCTGTTTGCTTAGGTAATATGCCATTTTATCAATATGCTCAAATATTACGGTTGCTTGAATTCCCGGAGCATATTCCCTATTAAAAGTTATTTTGTATTTATTTTTATCGTTATTTTGGGCAGCTATCATATCACTAAGTTTCTGAATGGGCAGCTCAAAAACTTTAATTAATTGTTCTCTAATTTTTGGAACCCTAAAATATTGTAAAGCTATAAACCAAGCCAATTTTAATTTTTCATACTCATCAATAAAATCTTCATTATAAATAGGAAAATTTTTAAGCTCTTCGTTTATATACGTTAAAATTTCATCCTGATTGGATAATTTATTAAATAAGCCTTTTTTAATGATTTGATTTGGAAGATCATTAATTTCTTTTTGTTTCGTTAGAAATTTTTCAAGAATTTGTTTGTAAATTATAGAAGATTCATCTTCAATCTCTTGAAAAGTTTTTTCTATAATTTTCTTATTATCAACATCAGGAAACTTTTTGTCTAAGTCTGCAACAACAAAATCAGGTAAATCATAATAATAGAATTTACTTGCTACACTACTAATATTTCTATTTTCCCATTTGTTTTTGGTTTTATCATATCGATATATATTGTTTTTAGTACCATCACATCTAAAACTTCTAAGATAAAATCTGGGAACATAATGCTGATTTTTGAGTTTACTCAAAACCCTACTCCTTTAATAATTATAAATTTAAGGCTTTTTTCGCAAATCAGAGGAAAGTTTGTGTGCCATAAGTCCTTCAATATTTGCCAAAGTAGAAGCAACCTTGCATAAACTGTTTTGAGCTGCTTGTTTTGAAATTTGCTGATAAGTTTGGACTTTTATAAAATCAAGCGCGCTTAAACCGCCTGTATATCTTGCAACTCCGTTTGTCGGCAGAATATGATTCGTTCCGCTGCAATAATCCCCGAATACTTCCGCGGAATAATTCCCTATAAATAATGAGCCATAGTTTATATATTTATCTATATCCTTTTCTGCATTTTTATAACAAATTTCAAGATGCTCAGGGGCTTTTTTATTGGCTATTTCCACAGCTTGTTGTATGTTTTCAACAATAATTATAGTGCTTTTAGAAATAGATATTGAGGCTATTTTTTTTGTTTTCAGATTTTCCAGAAATTCATTTACTTTACCAACTACATCATGGGCAAATTTTTCTGATGTTGTAATTAAATAAGCCCTTGCATCAGGATCATGTTCGCATTGAGCGAGCATATCCGCCGCTATAAAAGATGTATTTGCTGTTTCATCAGCTATAATCATAACTTCACTGGGACCTGCAAGAAAATCAATTCCGCAAACCCCATAAACTTCTTTTTTTGCGGCGGTAACGTATTTGTTTCCAGGACCCACTATTTTGTCTACTTGAGGAATTGTTTCAGAGCCGTAAGCCATTCCTGCGATCGCCTGAACTCCGCCTATCCTGAAAATTCTGTCAGCGCCTGCAAGTTTGCAGGCTGTAATTGTAGCAGGCTGAATTTTAGGACTGCAAACGATTATTTCTTTTACGCCGGCGACTTTTGCAGGAATTACGGACATTATTACAGAAGAAGGAAGCGGATAATTCCCACCCGGAACGTAAGCCCCGATTCTTTCAAGCGGAATAACTTTATGTCCGAGTTTTATTCCGTTAGCGTTTGTTTCTATGTCTTTAATTACAGACAATTGCGCTTTTGTAAAGTTTCTTACATTTTCGATTGCTTGTTTTAACGAATTTTTTATTTCGTTAGATATTTCATTATATGCTTTTTCAATTTCATCCCGCGAAACTTCAAGCTGAAATAGGTCACCATCACCAAATTTTTTGCTGTATTCTTTTATAGCTTCATCGCCGCGATTTTTTACATCGGAAATTATTGAGGAAACTGACTCAATCCCTTCAAATTCCTGATATTTATAAAAATCTTCTGTAATTTCGCTATATTTGACGAGTTTCATTTCTTTTACCAATCCTGACTAAAATATTTGTTTAATTTTTCAAGTATTTTATTTAAATCATCAGGTTTTAGCTTATCAAGAATTAAAATATCTTCATCTATCGCTGATTCGTCTATTGTGTCAATTTTCCATATTTTTACATAAGAATCTTTAGGTAAAAAATAATCACTTTGTAATAATTTCACGACAAATTCATCGTTCTCAAGATAATTACGACTCGATAATTCCAGATAATTAAATTCATTATTATGTTTTGAGATTACAATTACAGGTCTTTCTTTAAGACCTTTTTTGTCTGAATACTCAACTACCAGATATAGAATATCACCTTTCTTTAGAAGCATAATGTTTTCTTACATATTCTCTGTCTGCGTCTGTCCATTCAAGGTCTTCGGGATCTGAATAATAAATATTAAAAAGACTAAGAATAGCTCTGGGTTTATCTTGATATTCGATAACTTTGTTTATGATACGTTCGATATTTTCTAAAGCATTATTCATATAAGGGGGAGGGGAAAAATCATATTTTTCTATTTCTGTTTTAATTTTTTCTATTCTGTTTTTTCTGTATTTAAAAGCAGAATAAGCTTTAGTATCTATTTTTAAAGAAGTTGTTTTCAGTTTTTTATTTGGATAATTTTTTACATTGTTTATACAAAAATCATGTTTTAAATTAATTTCGCCAACATGATTCAATAAATTTTTAAAATCTTCTACATATTCATTATAATTTGATAATAATTTGAGCTTAGAATATACACATAATAAATAAAATAATTCTTCATGTCCTAATAATTCAAGAGATATATTAAATGTTTTATTAAAATCAAATACATATTTTTTTAAAGCATTTAAATTAGCAACTTTGTTTTTATTTGCTTTTTTGTAGTCATCTAAAGATATAACATTCATTTTTTCCGAAGATTTGTTAGCTTGTTCCAATAAATCTTTAAATAATATATCCAATTTTTCTGCAGGAACAGACATAATTTAATCCTTATTTATTAATTGTTTAAATTAAAATAATTTTAACACATTATTATCTCTATTTATATATCGAATAGATTGCTTCGTCGCCTTGCTCCTCTCAATGACAGGGAGGAGAAGCTTTATTTTCTTCTGGAAGAAAGATGGTTTTTGACATCTTCAAGAGTAACACCGTATTTCACCATCAAGGTCATCACAAAATATGTCAAATCAGAAACTTCCCAGATTAATTCGTCTTTGTTAGCTGCTGTAATTACCTCAAAAGCTTCCTCGTTTATTTTACGTTTAAGGAAAAGCTCATCATTAAAGAGTTTTGTGGTGAAGGAATCAACAGGAAGTTCTTTAAATCTGCTTTCAAGAACTTTATACAGTTCATCAAGATCAAAATTTCTGTCGCCAAAACAGGTGGCACTTCCTGAATGACACGCAAAGCCTGTTTGCTCGACAATATATAACAATGTATCCCTGTCACAGTCATATTTTACTCTTATTATTTTTTGGGTATTGCCGGAAGTTTCGCCTTTTACCCAGAGAGATTTTCTTGAACGTGAAAAATAAGTCGCTTTTCCTGTTTTAAGAGAGTGTGTAACCGCTTCTTTATTGCTGTATGCAAGCATCAAAACTTCTTTTGAATAAATATCCTGAACAACGGTAGGTATTAAGCCCTTTCCTTTGTCAAAATCAAGGAGAGAAGTATAAGCTTCTTCCAGATCAATTTTACCTGTATAAATACCCATCCCAAGCTGACAGCCTGCGCCAATTTTATCAAGTTCGATTATTTCTTCGACAGAGCTTATTCCTCCCGCCGCAATAAGCTCTTTATCGGTGATAGAGCGGATATGTTTTATTGCATCAATATCAGTTCCGCCCATCATTCCTTCTCTTTCTACGATAGTGTATAAATAGCCGGAACAAAGATTATCAAAACGTCTTACAAGCTCCTCTGCCGTATTGGAAGTTTCTGTTTGCCAACCCTGTGTTACAACTTTTCCTTTATTTGTATCAATCGCCAGAAGTACTTTTTCTCGTGGAAGTTGACTTAAAAACAGTTCTGATGCGGCTGTTCCTATAATAATTTTCTTAGCTCCATAAGAAAGGATTTCTTTAGCTTTTTCAATCGTTCTGATTCCACCGCCGACACGGCAATCAGCAACCTTACAAAGTTCTTTTATAAGCTCTGTATTATTTCCTTTGCCCATTGCAGCATCAAGGTCAATAACTGCGATCTCTCCAAAACGCCCGAAATATTCCGCAAGCTCAAAAACATTTTCTCTTTCAAGAATTTTTTCTTTTCCTTGCTTTAGTTGGACTGCTTTTCCGTCCATTATGTCTATACTTGGAATAATCATTTATAATCCTTTCTACTTTAATCTGGTAGGAATGCTTTTATTATACAAAAAATTCTTTAAATCATTAATTTTAACGGTGTCAAAATGAAAAATAGAAGCCGCAAGCGCAGCATCAGCTGCTCCTTGTTCAAAAACCTCGCTAAAGTGTTCCATATCAGAACCGGCTCCTCCTGAGGCGATAACAGGAAGATTTGTATTTAATGAAACTGCCCTTGTCAATTCTATATCAAACCCGTTCTGTGTTCCGTCAGCGTCCATTGAGGTAAGCAAAATTTCTCCGGCTCCAAGTTTTTCAACTTCTTTCACCCAGTCAAGAACTTTCCATTCTGTTTTTTTAGTGCCTGCATTAATATAAACAAACCATTCATTATTTTCTTTCTTAGCGTCAATAGCAATAACTATGCATTGAGAGCCATATATCTGCGAGGCTTTTTGGATAATTTCAGGGTTTTTGACTGCCGCTGTGTTCAAAGAAGCCTTATCCGCGCCTGAAAGAAGTATTTTTCTGATATCATCTATCGTTCTAATCCCGCCACCGACGGTTAAAGGAATAAAAACCTGTTTCGCTACCTTTTCAACTACGTTTCGCATTGTATCGCGACCTTCATTAGTTGCGGTTATATCAAGAAAAACTATTTCATCAGCGCCTTCTTCCGAATATCTGGCAGAAAGACTTACCGGATCTCCGGCATGTCGGAGGTTAAGAAAATTTACTCCTTTTACGGTTTGTCCGTCTTTTACGTCAAGACAGGGAATTATTCTTTTTGCCAGCATCTTTTTATATCCAAACAAATTAACAAAGTTTTAAACTTATTTTATTATAACCCAAAGCTAATAATCCCAAACCACTTCATTTAAACTCCTAACAAAGCATACCGCTTTTGCAAAAAATTGTTCATTTATCGTTTATTTAATTGGAGCGGTATAAAACAAATATTAAGAAAATATTATAAAAATATGACTTTTTTTAAAAAATCATTATAGTTTTAATAGAGATTAATTAACTCGAAATGCTAATTACCTTTTCTGAAAAAACTAAAAACGTCATGCTGAACTTGTTTCAGCATCTGACCATTTTGGGATTAAAGCATTAATCAAAAATCGGATAGACCCTGAATCAAGTTCAGGGTGACAATTTACACTAACTAGCAATTCAGGTTAATTAATAATAAAAACGGTAACATGCCTATAAATTAATTAAAATATATCCATGTTGGCAACACATATCGTAAAACGCATATAGGGACGGACTTTTTGACTTGTAAAATTTTATTAAGAAACATCATAAAGTATATATAAAATCAAAAAATTTTATGTAAAAATATAAAAACTATATAAAATAGTATTTAATATTTATTTAACTAATTTCCGAATCAAAATTTAATAAGGTAGGAATTATGAATAAAAAATTGCATATTAATGATGAAAATGAGCAGTTAAAAGATATTGAATACAATGGTGCTATAAATAAAATATCAACCAAAAGCCATAATATTAAAGCTATGATGAAGTTTAAATATTTAATTTATAAATTAGAACGTAGTTGTTCACGGAATAAATTTTTTCTTTAATTTTTTTCTATCCACCGTCTAAAAAATTCAAATCCAACTTCCCCGCTTTTTTCAGGGTGAAATTGAAACGCAAATATGTTTTTATACTCTATTGAAGCCACAAAATTGATATAATAACTTGAAAATGCAGATATTATTTGTTTATTTTCAGGGACAACGTGATAAGAATTTACAAAATAAACATAATCGTTTGTTAAAACAGTGTTATTTGTTGTAATTTTTAGTTCATTCCAGCCTATTTGCGGAACTTTTCCCTGTGTAAACCTGACAACTTTCCCCTTAAATATTCCTAATCCTTTTACTCCTGGGGCTTCTTCGCTTTCTTCAAAAAGAACCTGTATTCCAAGACAAATTCCCAGAAAAGGCGTGCCGGAATTTATTTTTTGAGTTAAAGCGTCAGTAAGACCTTTTGAGTTTAATGATTCCATAAACTGTCCGAAGTGTCCTTGTCCCGGGAGGATAATTCTATCCGCTTCAAGAATAGCTTCTTTTTTATCGGTTAAATTATATGTATATCTCAGTTTATCAAGGATATTGGTTACGCTTTTAAGGTTTCCGCCGCCGTAATCTAAGACTATTAAACCGCTCATGTTTTATATTACCCCTTTTGTTGAGGGCAATGAATCAGCGTGTTCTTTGTTTATGCTGCAAGCCTGTTTTAACGCCCTTGCAAAGCACTTAAATATAGATTCAATCTTATGATGAGGGTCTTCCCCGTCAAGAAGTCTTATATGAAGAGTCAACATGCCGGTAGTGGAAAAGCTTACAAAGAAATGTTTAACAAGAGCTGTTTCTAAATCACTTGTTATTTCTTCCTGAATATTTGCGGTAAAACCGCAGAAAGGTCTTCCGCTCAAGTCAATAGATACCTGCGTTAAAGCCTCATCCATAGGGATAAGCATAAATCCGTACCTGTTTATACCTTTTTTATCTCCGAGAGCTTTTCTGAAAGCTTCTCCCAGAGAAAGAGCAACATCTTCAACTATATGATGCGGGTCTTTATCCAGTGAATTTGCTGTTATATCAAGATCAAAATACCCGTGAGAAGCAAGCTGCTCAAGCATATGGTCAAAGAATTTTATGCCTGTATTTATGTTTTTAACGCCTGTTCCGTCAAGATTCAAGTTTATTTTTATTTCTGTTTCGAGTGTTTTTCTCTCAACTGTCGCTGTTCGCATAATTTATCTCCATTTTTTATTTTTAACCCACTTTAAAAAATTTTTATATTTGTTATAATATTAATAAAGGGAGGGTAAGGTGCTAGAACACCTCACCCATTCAAGCCCTAACCAATAATCAGTTTTAAAATCTTTAAGAGTATTAGAAGCAATTCTAGTACTCTTTTAAGTATTTCTACCCAATCATTCATTTTTTCTCACCTCCTTTCGGTTGTCTGCTATTTTAAGTAGTAGTCCGAAGGTTTAGCGAGCGGGCTTGCCCATTATTAAGTTTTCAAGGTGCTTTTTTAGTTTATCTTACTATTTTAGAAATATTTAACAATTTTACAAGATCTTCTGTATTCAGAAGCACTTCTTCTGCGCCGTATTGTATAAGCTTTTGCTTAAGTTCAGTGTTTTTATCCTGTGGAGGAAGCACTCCTATAGCTTTCGCGCCTGCTTTTTTTGCGGAAATCATGTCATCATGCGTATCACCAAGATAATAAGCGTTTTTTGGAGATACTATATTCAGGATTTTTAGCAATCCGTCAGGCTCTGGCTTGTGTTTGCCATTTGGTAAATCTTCCATTGTGATTACAGGACAGAAACAGTCTTCCAGTCCCCATCTTTTAAGCGCAAATCCCGCTTCCTGCTTGGGTCTTCCCGTAAATATCGCCAAATCATAATCTTTTGTCAAATTTTTTATAATTTCAGGCGAAATCAAAATTTTTTCGTTTAAAATAAAGCCATCACCGTTATTTCCAAAATATAATTCCTGAAACTTTTCTATAATCTCGTTTTTTTGAATCATAATTCCTGAATTTTTCAGCAAATACTCGGTTAAATCCCAGTCATTGTTTAAACCGCCAATATTTTTAGCCTGTTGAATCTCTTCAGAGGAAACTTCTTTGCCCGAAAAATGCCTGTAAGTTTCCTTTATCGCCATGCGATATGAGTTTCTTATATCTACAAGAACCCCATCAATATCAAAAATTATCAAATCTCTTGCTTTAAGGGATTCAAGAATATATTTAGCGTCTTTAACAGCAGGTAATGTTATTCTAAGACAGTTTTCAAGATGCTTTGTTTGTTCGCAATTTTTAACTTTGATGCCTGCATTTAAAAGCTTTTTGTAAATAAAATCAGCCTTTTCCCCAAAATCAACGAGCAGAAAGTTTGCATTACTGGGATAAATCTTTACGGCAAGTTCTTTTAGCCCTTCAGCAAGAAGTTTTTTTGATTCTTTGACTTGAGAAATTATATAATTCAAGTAGTCTATATCATCAAGCGCGGCTAAAACGGCTTTTACCGCAGCAATATTTACGCTGTAAGGCTTTATAGCTTTCTTTAGATGACCAATATTTTCTTTATTTGAAATTATATAGCCGAATCTTAGACCTGCAAGCCCGAAATCTTTAGACATAGAGCGTGTTATAAAGATATTGGAATGGTTTTTAATTAAATCTATAAAAGATTCATCTCCATAGCTGACATAAGTTTCATCAATTAAAATATATTTCCCGTTAGCTGCTTCAAGGATTTTAAGCATATTTTCTCTGGAAATAGCCTCACCTGTTGGATTATTTGGTGAGGTAATTATGATTAGTTTGGTTTTTTCGTCAATATTTTTAAGTAGTTCTTCAATAGGAAATACAAATTTTTCGGTGTAATTGATTTCCTGATAAGCGCATCCAAGAATATTAGCATAGATTTTCGGCATTACAAAGCTGGGAGTAACCGCCAAAATGACATCATCTTTTTCAACAAACGTGTCAAAGACATAACTTATCGCCTCATCAGCCCCATTTGTCTGCAAAATCATCGCAGAATCTATATTATTAAAACTTGCAAGCTTGTTTATGACTTCGCCATAAGCAGGATAGTATTTTATATCTTCCGCGGTTATGTTTTGGAGTGCGTTTATGACTTTTGGCGATGGTCCCATCGCATTCTCGTTCAAATCAAGCTTTAATCTGTATTCATCGAGAAATAAAGGAATATCATAGCCTTCAATGTTTAATATACTCTTTCTTGGGGAAGTCATCAGCGATATACCTTTTATTCAGTAGCTTGAGCAAGCTCTTTTTCGGGTTCATTCAATGGATTAACATTTACCCCATGAGCTGTTTTGCCCCAGTCCATTGTTCTTTTGGAAAAAATTATTTTGAATACAATAAATGAAACAACGGGAACCCAAACTATAAACATATAAAACATGGTTTCAACAGCTTGTTTAGTCGCATTTAAAATAGAAAGCCTTTTATATTTTCTTAAACTATAGACCAGTCCTGAAATAAAGAATAAAGCTATCGCCGGAATAATTGATAAAGTTACAAGAATATTGTTTTCAAACCCTTTTATAAATTTAAATCCCTGAATACAATATTCTGAAACAAGCCATATAGGAAGTATAAATTCGATTATATAAGCCAACATATCAATTCTTACCCTAAATGAAATTTCTTTTGATACTATTACATCAAGAAAATAATCAAGATAACGCCTTATGCTTCCTTCTACCCATCTTCTGCGTTGTCTTAACAGGGGCAAAAATTTTAATACACCTTCTTCATAAACACTTACATCGGGACATAACCTTATATCCCAGCCTTTTAAATGAAGTCTGGTTGAAATATCAAGGTCATCGGTCAATGTAACGTTATTCCAGCCGTCAATAGCAATAAGCGCTTCTTTTTTAACAAGTTGACCATTTCCTCTTAACTCAACAGCGCCTTTAATGCAGTCACGTCCGAGTTGAAAATGGGTGTCAAGCGCATATTCATTATCTTGACACCTTGTTAATAAATTTATTTCTTTATTGCTGATGATTTTTCTTGCTTGAGCTGCTCCAACGTCAGGATCGGAAAGATATGGGATAATTTTTTTCAGAAAATTTGACTTAACTCTTGCGTCTGCATCGAATACACAAATTACTTCGCCTTTTGTTAAA
>Ga0209417_1002536_pt1 | contig 27615 bp, 19 predicted proteins | sample RifGroF2_FD_184002 | JGI IMG/M metagenome (GOLD analysis project Ga0209417, IMG submission 184002) | Groundwater microbial communities from Rifle, Colorado, USA - Groundwater F2 (SPAdes) (version 2) | ecosystem: Environmental > Aquatic > Deep subsurface > Groundwater | place: Rifle, Colorado... | reverse complement strand
TTTGAAAGTTATCGAAGATTAAGTAAAGATTATGAATTTAACACAGATACAAGTGAGGCGATGATTCAATTAGCTATGACAAAATTAATGCTTAACAGATTAAAATAAAAAATTCAAAACAGTTTCTTAATTTGGTTTTCCTTTTTAACATTTTTTGCGTCTATATATTTTAGAGATTTCAAAATAATGTGTTTATTTACAAAAAAGGAGTTTAACCAGAATTGTTTATTTTGGAAATTATTAAAGGAACTCGTAACCCTGATTTCCGTAGGCAGGATGCAACTACAACAAACTTGCAACTTGCAACATCTTACATTACACAACCATAAAACTTGTAACACCTGCACTGAGCACAGCCGAAGTGTTAAATTAAAACCCAACATATAATGAAACAAATTTTATTTACATCCATTTTTTTATCATTTTATTTGTTTTCGTTTTCTCAAGATTATGTAGAAATGATGCAGAACAGAGACAATATTTATCAAGTTTCCAAAAAATTTGAGGAATACTGGCAGGGAAAAAAAATTGAGAAAGGCAAAGGCTGGAAGCAGTTTAAGCGCTGGGAAAATTTTTGGACACCGCGTTTGTATCCATCAGGGGATTTTACTAATCCTTCAATTCCGTATGAAGAGATAATTAAATTACATAAAAAGTATGACGCTAAAAGTGTAATAGGTAACTGGACAATAATAGGTCCACAGGTTGTTCCACAGGGGGGAGGGGCAGGTCGTTTGAATTCAGTTAATTTTCAATCGGGACAACTGAATACTTTATGGGTAGGTGCTGCTGCCGGTGGTATATGGAAATCAACCAATGGAGGTACAAACTGGACAACGAACACCGATAAATTTACCGCACTTGGAATGTCGAATATTGCCATCAACCCGCAAAATACAAATATTATGTATGCTGCAACCGGGGATGTTGATGCTTCAGATACTTATGGTGTCGGGGTTTTGAAATCTACTGATGGTGGACAAACCTGGGAAACTACCGGTTTGAACTGGAATATAACACAATCTGCTATTGTAAATAAAGTTCTTATTCATCCATCGAATCCGGTTATTTTACTTGCTGCTACGAATAATGGGCTGTATCGCTCAGAGGATGCGGCTTTTACCTGGGTAAAATTAAAATCAGGAAATTTTTACGATATGGAATTCAAACCCAATGACCCTTCTGTTGTATATGTTGTAAGCAATACGAAACTTTTTAAATCTGTTGATGGGGGAGTGGTTTTTAATTTGGTAAGCGGTGGTTTGCCTTCTACGGGAATCAATCGTTGTGCAATTGCTGTAACTCCCGGAAATCCGAATTATATTTATTTACTTGCTTCCAGAGATTATGATTATGGTTTCTATGGCTTGTATTTGTCTGAAGATGCCGGAGCTACTTTTACTTTACAGGCAAATTCGCCGAATTTATTTACCTGGGCTTCTGATGGAGATGGTTCAGGGGGGCAGGGCTGGTACGATATAGCACTTGCTGTTTCACCTGTTGATGCGGATATTGTACTTGTTGGAGGAGTGAATATCTGGCGCTCGCTAGATAAAGGCGTGAGCTGGGATTGCGTTGCGCATTGGTACGGCGAAGGTGGACTTCCCTATGTTCATGCCGACATTCATGCGCTCGAATTTTCACCTTTTAATTACAGTACTGTTTTTGCTGCAACAGATGGTGGTCTTTTCAAATCTACGAATGAGGGAAACACATGGACAGATATCAGCTCCGGGCTTGCTATTACACAGATATACAAAATAGGAATGGATCCGAATGATGGAACGAAATTTTTAGGAGGCAATCAGGATAATGGCACGAATCGTTATATGAATGGTCAATGGCGACAAGTACTTGGTGGTGATGGGATGGAGTGTATTACTTCGGGAACGACCATGTATGGCAGTTTTTATTATGGAGCGCTCTATCGTTCAAATAATAGCGGAGATAGTTTTTCTGAAATTTCTTACAATATTACAAGTTCAGAACAGGGCGCTTGGGTAACTCCGTTTTGTTTGTCTCCATCAAGCAATACAACTCTTTATGCCGGTTACATCAATGTATGGAAATCTACAAATAGTGGAAATTCATGGCAGAAAATTTCAGATTTTCAATCAGGAGTCTCCAATATTAATGTTCTCACTGTAGCTCCGTCTAATACAAATTATATTTATATTGCTTTCGGAGCTGTTATTAACCGAACAACGAACGGTGGTTCTTCATGGGAGGCAATTTCAAACATTGCTTCTGCCAGTGCTGTAACCTCAATTGCCGTTCATCCTACTGACCCCGCAAAATTATGGATTACAAATTCAGGATACACTGCCGGAAATAAGGTTTTTTATTCCTCAAATGCCGGAACAAGCTGGGTAAATATATCGGGTTCTCTTCCTAATGTTCCCACTAATTGCATTACGTATGAAAAATTTTCTAACGACGCGCTGTATGCAGGAACTGATATCGGTGTTTTTTATAAAAATGCGGATATGGATGACTGGTTGCCCTTTAATGGCGGGCTTCCTAATGTTATAATTAACGAACTGGAAATTGTTTATCCTATAAGTAAAATCCGCGCTGCTACTTATGGCAGGGGGGTATGGGAAGCAGACTTATATAATTTCGATACTCGCTTGCCTTGGGTTGAATTTTCTGCAGACAAAACATCAGGATGCCCAGGTTTATCTGTTCAGTTTACAGATAATACACTTTTTGATCCTGTTTCATGGAGCTGGGAATTTGAGGGTGGTACTCCTGCTGTTTCTACAGAACAGAATCCTGTTATTGCTTTTAATACTCCCGGAAAATATAATGTGAAGCTTACGGCATTCAATGCAAACGGTCAGAGTGAAACAATAAAAACAGAATTGATAAGCATCAGGGAGGTTCTTTTTCCATTTGCCGAAGATTTTGAAGGAATGCAGCAAAGCGAAGACAGGTACAATGTAGACAAAGGAAACAATGCGCGTGTTTTTATATCAGATAATGATGCTTTAAATTTTTCCTATTTCATGGTTATTGAAGGCAGCATGAATTATTCGTCTTATACTACTCCAACAATAGCAACTGCATTTTCAACAAACCCTGAGCACTTTGCAAAGGCTGTTTACTGTGTGGATGCTACTTCTGCGCAGTCGGTCGGACTACAGTTTGACTACAGGCAATTGTATCTATCGAATAACAATAATACCAACTTTCGGGTTACAGTAAATGGAAATCCGATTAGTAATGTGTATCAGCCTGCAGGTAGTACTACGCCATGGAATACGGAGTTGTTAGATATTTCTTCTTTTGCCGGAACAAAATTTGAATTAGGCTTTGAAGGAAATAACAGAACCATTTTTAATAATATTCTTCAGGGACGAGGAAATGCAAGCTTAATTGACAATATAAATATTAATACGTTTAATTCATTTGGGGAGAATAACAATCACAAAACAGATGTTATTATCTTCCCTAATCCTGCTTCTGAAAAATTGAATATTTATTTCAGTGATAAAATTAAAAATATTGACCTGAATATAGTAAATACACAGGGAGTAAGGCTTGTTTCTTTCAAAAAACAACAATCAGAAAATCTGCGAAACATAGATATTTCTAATCTTAATGCCGGTGTTTATTACGTTCATATTTCCGGTAATAATTTTAGCAGGATTTTGTACTTTGTAAAATTTTAATCTATTTTTGTTTACATATTATTAACATAATACTTACGCCTATGAAAAAAAATATCCGTTTTATTTGTATAATAAGCTTGTTTGTAGCAGCAGCAGGTTTTCTGAAAGCCCAGCCCTGGATGCAGGCACCTTATATGAATTCAGATAAAAGCAATGCAAATTTTTATGATGTGAAAAATGCTTTTAATGAATGGTCTCAAGATAAAAATCTGAAAAAAACAAAAGGTATTAAACCGTATAAAAGATGGGAATGGTTTTGGGAATCCCGCGTGTATCCGACAGGTCAAGCACCCGATCCTTCAATAAGCTGGTATGAATCCATGAAATTCAGAAAAAACGCAGATGAAAAATCCACGCAATCTACAATGTGGGTTTCATTATCGCCGAATAATATTCCCATAACAAGAGATTCGATGGATATAATAGGCATGGGGCGTATCAATTGTATCGCTTTTCATCCTTTAGATACAAGTATTTTGTTTGTTGGCGCATCTCAGGGCGGTGTATGGAAATCGGTTGATGGCGGCAATAGCTGGATGAATCTTACAGACAATTTGCCCCTTATCCGTATTAGCCACATTGCAGTGCATCCACAGAATCCTAACATAATGTATATTGCTACAGGCGATATTGATGATGTAGCTTTTAATCCTGCAAACGAGGGTAGGCCTTATTGCTGGGGTATTGGCGTTATGAAAACCACGAATGGCGGCGCAAGCTGGGATACTACAGGTTTGAGTTTTGAGCTCGCTGCAAATCATAACAGTCTTTTACGGAAAATAATTATTAATCCTAATAATCCTGAGCAGATTATTGTAGGAGGTTATTCCGGTGTCTGGAGGTCTAATGATGCGGGTTTAACATGGGAACAAAAATCAAACATTTGTGTGATAGATATGGAAGAAAATCCTTTAAATGCAAATGTTATTTATGCTTCCACATTTTATAAATCAACTATGCCAAACAGCAAGCGTATTTATAAAACGTATGATTTTGGAGAAAACTGGGCAGAGCTTATAACCGGAATGCCCACCGGAAGTAAGATAGCCAGAGTTGAGCTTGCATTGTCAAAAGCTGATACGAATTTTGTATATGCAATATCCTGTAAACAGGATGGAGGAATGGAAGGATTATATAAATCAATAAATGCCGGTCAAACTTGGACAAAATTAAATAATGCCTCGAATACATCAAGTATTCCAAATGTATTAGGTTGGGCAGATGGAGGAAAGCTAAGTAATTATGGTGTCCCTTTAATGGATACGGTAGGGCAGGGCTGGTACGATTTAACTTTGGCAGTAGATCCTTTAAATGCGAATAAAGTGTATGCAGGTGGCGTAAATATGTGGGGCTCTATCAATGGAGGTTCTGCATGGAATATTGTTGCGTTGTGGGTAGGTTATTTTGGAAAGAGTATTCATGCCGATCAGCATTATTCCATTTATCATCCTGTTACCAATGCATTTTATCAGGCTAATGATGGCGGTTTGTATAAAACTTATAATATCCAGATCGGAAGCCTTGAGCAAATTGCATTACCACCCCCTTTTGGTCTGGGTTGTATCAATATTACAGATATGACTTATATTCCCGGATGTTACGAATTGCCGACAAAATGGGTAAATTTAGGACATGGAATTCATAATACAGAATTTTATAAACTTGGTTTATGCAGGAGTAACGCGAATATGATAGTTGGCGGGTCGCAGGATAATGGCACATTTTTATATAAGGATGGTACCTGGGTTGGAACATTTGGTGGCGATGGAATGGAAGCAATGATTGCGCACGACAATGATGATGTTATTTATGTTACTAATTATAATGGCTCTCTCAGCCGTTCTGATGATGGCGGACTGACATATATTTCGAGTCTTGATACCATGATAACAAGCGTGGCGAATGAAGATGGCGATTGGGTTACTCCTTATGTAATGCACCCTACTTCTTCGGATACAATTTATGGCGCATTTCAGAATGTATGGATGAGTCCTGATAAAGGTACTACATGGACAAAGCTTGGAGACAATTATAGCAGCGTACCTTTTATAGCAATGGCAATCGCACCCTCAAACGCGGATTATATATATGCATCACGCGGACAAACCGTATGTAAAACAACGGACGGAGGTCAAAACTGGATTAATATCAATTCTAATTTGCCTTTGTTTACTGTTATGAATACATATCTTGCTGTTGATGCGACAAATCCGCAAAATATCTGGGCTACATTTTCAGGATACGTTGATACATTGAAAGTTTTCAGTTCAACGGATGGAGGAACAACCTGGAAAAATATTTCTTATGGATTACCCAATGTGCCTGTAAATACTGTAGCGCATAATAAAACACGCCCCGGTGAAATTTATGTAGGAACAGATATTGGCGTATATATTACGAATGACTCCTTGCAATTAAAAACGGACACTTCTGCAAGGTGGAAGGAATACAATTACGGTTTACCAAATGTAATTGTAAATGAATTGGAAATTCATGAAGGCTCTCAGAAATTGCGCGCTGCGACTTATGGCAGGGGTATGTGGGAAGTTGATTTATGGATTCCGAATTCTGTAAAATCTAATTTAGCGAATAGCTCTGATTTTTCTGTATTTCCAAACCCCAACAATGGAGTCTTTACAGTAGAAGCCAAATCTGAAAGTTTCAAAAATATTGAATTGACTGTTTATTCTGTTATTGGAAATAAAGTATTACACATTAAAGAAAGCGGAGACATCAACTGGAAAAAAGTTATTGATCTTCGTCAGTTTGAAAAAGGTGTTTATTTTATTCAGGTAAAAACGCATAATTCTTACTATACAACAAGAGTTGTTGTGCAGTAAAAAATAAAAAAACGGCTGAAATTTCAGCCGTTTTTTTTTATTTTTTGATCACAATCTTCGGTTCCACATGACTCCAATTCTCTCCTCTGGTAATTCTTTTAATCTGAGTAGCACTAACGCAAAACATTTTTGCAATTTTATATTGCGGAATGCCTTTATTTATCATTGTTTTTAATAATTTTACATCTTCTTCTTTCAGATTGGAATTCGAAATAATTACCCCTTTGTAATTTTTTCTGTATTTAACAAAATGCTGATACATTCTTTTGTTAAGCTCTTCTTTTGTAACCCATGCAAGATTGCTAACCTGATTATTTTTTTTATTAGAATCTATATGTATAATGTGCGTGTGTTCTGCAGAAGGCTTTGGAATAAAAGCTTCAGCTACTAATTGATGAATAAAAAAACGTTCCGTTTGTTTATTTATTTTTAAACTTACACGCCGATAGCCTGATGTTAATGATCCCTGAACAATTTGTCCGTTTTTTTTGTCAATGATAAAAGATTTTAATCTGCCAATACTACTAATGTGATATTTTCCATTAGTACGGGGTATTGGTTTCCATTCTTCATTTTCAATTTTTTTTAGTTTTCTTTCATTTTTATTTTTTATTTCTGATATCATAGTCATTTATAGTATGTTTTACTTTATGCAAAGATAATAAAAAAAAAAATATTGATAACCATTTTTGATGAATATCATATTTTATAAGCGTTCGGATAATGTTTTAATACTTTCGGGAGTTCCTGCATCCATCCAGAACGCATCATCATGAGAGTAGGCTTTAATTTTTTCAGTAGCCGCAATTTTAAGATACGAATTTGTAATTGAAAAAACACCTTCATCTTTTATGAAATTAAATATTTCTGGAGATAGAACATGAATACCGCTAAATGCAAGATTGAATGTAGGTTTATTGTTATTTGCGCTAACAGTTTCTCCTGTTTTTTCGTTTTTCCATCCGCAAAGAAAAAGATTTTCATCAAAAATGAAATAGCGTGAACTTTTTCTATTTTTTACGGCAAGCGTTGCAATTGCATCTGATTGCAAATGCTGCGCATATAGTTCTGTTAAATTTATTTCAGAAACAATGTCAACATTATGTACAAGAAAAGGTTTGTTATCATTAAAAAAATATGCAGTTTTTTTAAGTCCGCCTCCTGTATCTAATAATAGTTCTGACTCATCAGATATTGTAATCGAAATATTAAAATTATTTTTTGATTTAAGAAAATCAATAATCTGGTTTCCGAAATAATGAATGTTAATTATAATTTCGTTAAAACCATGTTGAATTAATTTATTTATTGTAAGCTCCAGCAATGTCGTACCATTAACAGTAACCAGTGCTTTGGGCTTATCATTTGTAAGCGGTTTCAATCGTGTGCCAAGACCGGCAGCAAAAATCATTGCTTTCATTTTTTTAATGTTTCATGTTTAAGGTTTCATGTTTGACCGTAGACTGAGCTGCCTGTGGCGCTTTGCGACATCGAAGTCAAGGTTTCATGTTTCATGTTTTACGACGAAATTCCAGTTTATCATTGTTCGCCGTAGCGAAATTTGATGTTGATTATTTTTAAGAACAAATATAAAAAATCAATTTCTTTTAACGTAATGCGCTCCAGCCTGAGCAGTGGGCATTATCAGCATTTCATTTATTGTTACATGAGGTGGACGGGTTGCGGCATATACAATTGCATCAGCTACATCTTCAGGATGTAATGGAATAAGCCCCTCATACACCTTTGCAGCTTTATTTTTGTCTCCTTTAAAACGAACCATTGAAAATTCTGTGTCAACCATTCCGGGACTAATAGTTGTTACCCTGATATTTTTTGATAACAAATCAATACGCATCCCTTTACTTATAGCATCCACAGCCGCTTTTGTTGCGCAGTAAACACTACCATTCGCATAGGTTTCTTTTCCCGCAATAGAGCCTATATTGATAATATGCCCCTCTCCATTTTTTATCATAAAAGGAATAATTTCTTTAGAAATGTATAGAAGCCCTTTTATGTTTGTACCTATCATCGTTTCCCAATCGTTAATATCTGCTGTATCTACAGGATCAAGACCGGCTGCTAAACCTGCATTATTCACTAGTAAAGAAATATTTTTCCATGTATCATCTAACGAAGCGATTGCTTTTTTTACTTCAACATGTTTTTGAATGTCGAAACAAAGAGTACAGGCCTTCACTCCTTTTTTTTTCAATTCATTTACAAGAGCAACAAGCCGGTCTTCTCTTCTTCCGGTAACTATTATATTATACGATTTTTCAGAAAGTTGCAAAGCCGCTGCCCGCCCTATTCCTGCTGTAGCACCTGTTATTAATGCGATTTTGTTCATTTTTTTTTAATTATTACTACCAGCTTTGAAATGCCACTCCGTAGCGGCAGAGGCACAATGGCGGTAAGGAGTGATTATTGAATATTTGATATTTATAAATGCAATATTATTAAAATACAATGAAATTTAGGCATTTTTCAAAATACAATTTACAAAATAAGCAAATTTAATTCTAATTTTTTTTTTGCATTTTAAAATTTTCTAAGGGGATAAATTTTAATATTTTATTCAAGGGTTGAAGAAGTGGAAGCTTTTACCACAGCTTTGGTTTGTATGATGGCTACGTGTGGCTGTGGTATGTGCTTACACTTGTGCTTTGGCTATAATTGTGTTCCTGTTAATTTATAATAAAATCGTTTGAAAGATTCACTTTTCTTCAAATCTTTTGGTCTTTGAACGTTTTGTATTATTTTTAAAGCATAGTCCAAATCACTGTAATCAAGCCCTCTCTTTTCTTTAAATATTTTTCTTAATTTCCCCTTTGGATTTGGCTCTCTATCTGGATTCTGTATTTTAGATATTTTTACAGGATGAGCTGTTGTTGAAAGAACACGTTCAAGTGCAGAAACATCAGCAATCAACCAGCTTTCCAGTTCGTGAACAATACCAATAAATTCAACTTTATCAAGCGAAATATTTTTATCAATGAGTTGTTGTCTGATTAAATTTCGTTCTTCAACAATACAGTTACAGTTTGTAAATTTTGGCATTAAATCCCAAACAATAATAACCTTATCACATTTTGTTCTCAATAGCATTTCAACACTATCAGCACATTGTTCAAGAAGTGCCCCTTTATCACCAGGAGTAACAGGCTCAAATTGAATTTTCTGACTCATCCAATTTTCAACAATATGTTTCACTACTTTGTAGTCAGGACCATCTAAATGGCATTCAAAAATAAATCCGTATTTCATAAATTATCTGCTGTTTAAACGACTCATAGTATATAATTTGCCGGGGGTAAATTTTTCTGACCATATTGCTAAATCTTCGTTATCAGAAGGCTTTGAAAATTTAACATCCCCATCAATTTTTTCAACAAAAATTATTTCTTTCAAATTCATCAGGTCAAGTAAATAAGGTGAGTGAGATGTAAATATTACCTGTGAACCTGTTTCCTTTGTAAATCTTCTAATTTCGCTTATTACTAAAAAAATAGTTCTTGGGTCAAGTCCATTTTCTAACTCTTCAATTACAACAACTGGCGCTGGTTTCGGATTACGCAATACTGCCAATAATGCTACAATTCTCAATGTACCTGTTGAAAGCAACCAGCCGGGTACTTTATAGTTTTTTTCAGATAAGTTTAAAAATATTTTACGGTCAACTGATGATGTAAGTTCCGACTGTAAATCACTTGCATAAGGCAATACAGATGAAACCATAGTGTTTAGAATACTTTCATAAGCAGATAAACTGGTTTCTTTTATGCTCAATAAATATTCTGCAACGTTGTTACCGCTGGGATTTAGATGAATTAATCCAGATGTCCTTTTTTGCGGATAAGGTTCACCCATTTCTTCAGGATTTAATCTTAAAAACTGCCATTCCCGAATATCATGTTCAATTAGTGCATCTACAATTTTATCGAAACTAAACAAACTTGTGTTCATACCAATATTCCACTTTGAATCTTTTTCATTTGTATATGACAACGTATTTTTTTCCTTTACAGCTTCTAAAAATATTTGTCCATCAATATCTCTCTTTATTGTGCCAAAAGTTGTTGGGTCAATTGATTCTTCAAGGAATACAATTCTATCATTTTCCACAGTTTTTGTAATACTTGAAGTAATATTATATGAAGTGTACAATGATTTGCGTTTACCTAAATTTTTGCATTTAACATTAAATGAAATAGGCTGGTCATATACCTGTATGAAATCCTGAGCCATTAATCTTTTATGTTCAATTATTTTTCTTGAAGTCCCTTTGTATTGAATATTTTCAAAACCTTTCCATCGCTGCATTGCAGTGTCTAAACCATCGGTTGTGATTTCTTTTAATGTTAGCAATGCTTCAAGCAAACTACTTTTCCCTGAACCATTGTACCCTATAAAGCAACTAATAGGATTTAGTTTTAAATTCCCTGTGTCTTTTATTGCTTTAAAATTTTTTATGCGAATATTTGTTATCATATAATTTATTTTATTATTCCATTTAAAACATCTCTGTAAGCATTTTGTGATGAAACTTTTTGTGGTTGCGGTACTATTGGGAAAGTGCTGAGTATATAGGCAAATTCTTCTTCTGTTAAACCGTAAATGTGGGCAATTATTCCATCTAATTCTGCACGTAACTGGTTGCGCTCATACTCTTGCGTGGCAACAAGTTTCTCGCTCCATTTGCTTTTCATTACTTCTTCCCACAAATCGGAAAACTCGGCAGTTGTGCAAATTAATTTTGCTGCTCTTTCTACTATGGGCTTGTACCATTTGTCTTTGAGTTTTAGACGTGGAACAGGAAGTTGATACACATAAAACATATTGATGTTGGTTGTAACATTTTGCCGGATAAACCAATCAATAACAAATGAACTCAACATGCTTGCACAATAAAATTGTGTAACATAGTCAAGGTTTTCAGAAACATTCAATGAATTTCCGGTAAATGCTGGCGGAATAACAGTACACACCATTGTTCTTTCATTTGTATTTGATGCGACAGAACGGTAAGCCAAACGAAATTTTTGATAACCGATAATTTGCCCATCATCTTCTTGTCTATGTTTTATCAAAGCTTTTCTACCTTCACTTTCTTTTATCCAATATTTTGGTTCTGCAAGAAGATGGGTGTAATTGAAAATCATTTTCCCCTCGTACAATGGCAAAGAATTTTTCAAAGATGTTTTGTTAAACAATGGTGCATCATCTGTCATGTTAAACTCCCTATGCAATTCAATTACCCAATTTTTATTATTTGCATCATTAAGTGTTGGAAATTTTAAAAGTTTATTTGCAATAATGAAATCCATTTCATTTTTAACCTCCATTACAGATAAACTTTGTGGTGATTGCTTCTTAATAAAATCAAGAGAAATATTTATTGAGCCAAATTGAGGGAAATTAGCTAACTCCTCAACATCATGCCTCATAAAAGCAGTTGGAAATGATTGCGTTTTTCCTCCTTTCTCAAAACTTAAAACAACAAATTTGAAACTACGGTGAACGCCTTCAAAAATTTCTTTACGATTTTCAAAACAAAAAATTCCAGTCACAGTAGAATTTTCAAAAAGCATTTCTCTAAGTTGTTTCGAACCAAGGTCAGAATAAATGCCACTTGGAATAACAATTCCACAATAACCACCTTTTTTTAAAAGATTAAAACTTTGTTCTGAAAATAACTTGTAGAGATTTACATCTTTTCCATGTCGCTTGCCATCAATAATAGGAACTTGATTTTTGTATTGAGGTGAAAATCGAAAATATTCCCTAAGATGATTATAGTTACTTGAATATTTTAGCCATTCTGCACGAATACTTTTATCTTCCATTAGGGTTTGAAATTCTTCAACAAAATCTTTAATATCCATTTTCTTTTTTGAAATGGTTTTACTGAATTTCATCAGAAATTCTTTTGTATTTGGTTGGAAAGTTTCCCAAGGCGGATTAGTAATAATAGCATCAAAGCCGTTTTTTTTACGAAATATTTCGGAAAACTCATATCCCCAGTGAAAGGGTTCAAGAGCTTTTATATCACTTAAATTTATTTTGCGTTTTATGGATTTACCTTCTTTATTTTTCTTATCGTCCCATGTTATTTGTTCGTATTGAATACCTAAATTATTAAACTCATGGCCAAGCATAATATTTAAAATATCATTGGCTTCGGTTTCCAAAAGTTCAATACTTTCTTTTTTTATCTGAACATTTTCATTTGTATTCTCAAACGATTTATATGCACGTATTGCAGCTTCACGCTGGTTTACCAATTCGCGGTAACTTTTCTTAAATAAATCAGCACCCTGATGTTTGTTGTATTCGCCTTCGTCAACCCTCATTAACCCAATAAGCGAATTACCACTCATTATATTAAAATCAATATTTGGTAAAGGTTCTAATTGATCAACGGTCTGTGCGCTTGCCACCAATGCCAGGAACAACCTCAATTTTGCTATTTCAGTGGCTTCTTCCATTATATCCACACCATACAGATTGTTGGTAATAATCTGTTTTTTTATGTAATAATTTATACTTGGGTGGTTTTGTTCAATTTCTTTTTTCCATTCAATTAATTTTTTATCGCCGAGAAAATCAATTTTACCAAGAATGGCTGCATACACGTTAATTAATGTTTTCATGGCTGCCACCAGAAAAGCGCCGGAACCACAGGCAGGGTCAAGCAAACTCAGGTTAGGCAAAACAGCATTTTCACCTACAATTAATTTTTTACATATTGAAGCATCTAGGTGTAAAAGGAGTTCAGAAATATTTGTGTAATGCTTTGCCTTACCGTATTTATCAAGACCTGATTTTTTCAATAATTCAGGTTCAATTTCAGGTTCGTTTACTTCGTCTAATATAAGTTTGTAAACAGTTTGTTCGCAGAGGTATTCTGTTATTTCTGTTCGTGTGTAATATGCCCCAAATGCTTTTTGATTGATGTACTTTTCAAAAATGTAACCTAAAACATCAGGATTAATTTCATTGTCGTTACCTCCGGGGGTATCATCTAATGTCCAACTGTAACTATCGAACAAAGCAAACAGATTTTCAAAAGCATCGTCTTTAATTTTTATTTTGCTCTTATATTTTTTTTCGATTTTGTGTTCCAAAAACAAACCGCCATTCAAATATTTTATTTTACCAATCAGTTTATTTGTGGCTACATCTCTTTGTGCTTCGGCTTTTGCAAAACCTTCAAAAAATAGTTTATTCAGGAAGGTATCATAAAATTTATTTTTCCCAAATTGGTCTTTTGAATATTGTAATTTATCTGACAAGTAATTTCCATTCCCATTATCTAAAAACAATTTCTTTTGAAGAAAATAAATAAACATCAAACGATTTAAGATAACAGAAGCATACCAGTGTTTGTCGGCTTCGTTGTCAATGCCTTCAATAAAGTCAATAAAGCTGATAAACTGAGTTTGATATTCACGGAAAAACTTTTTAGTAACCCGTTCTATATCCAAAGCTGACTTTATCCGGCTTGCAACCTCAGCAATTGGGATATTCCCTTCTTCATCAAATTCGCTTATATCGAAAACCAAAGAAGAAATTTTAGAAATAAATAAATCGCCCGGTTGCCCTTTAATATAAAAATGTTCACGACTTACAATTTTCTTATCCTGATTTTTGCGCCAATGCCAAATACTTTGTGTGCGGTCTTTATCTAAAAAAATCAATACATTTTCGTAATGCAATTTTTGAATTTCTTTTGCAATAACAGCTCTTTGTTTAGGCTCTGGGATGCTTCCATCTGATGCAGATATTTCAAAAACCACAGCTCCTGCTAATTCTGCAATTGGTTTACGGCTGATTGTATTTTCTTTAATTGTTTCATTTACTGTTTTTGTTGAAACCGGATTGCTCCAGCCCAATTCTTCAATGAACAATGTTTTAAAATCGAAAGACTGTAATGCTTTCCGTGTTTTATCTATGTTAATTTTTGCCATTTATTCTTCTTCATTTTTAATACCCAATGAACAAATAATTTGTGGTTCTCTGTATTTATTATCTTCTTCAGTAATAATACAAAGTTTATCCTCCTCCCTAAGCGCACTTACCAAATCAATCAATACACCTACTGTTACACCAGCTTTCAATTGCCTCCCTATAGTGTCTTTCGCCGATTCTTTTAAAGGGTATTTATAAATATCATCAATAGCCCTTTTTAAAGCATCTGTTGCAAATAAAGTGTTTTTAAATTCTTCATAATAACGATTTAAATGCATATAAATCCGATAGCGTACACTGTTTTGTTTTCCTAATTGACCGCCTGTGGTAATTTCAATATCATTGATATATTCCAGACCTTTTGCAACTAAATTATGATGTTCAGGAATTTTATAAAGTGGTGTAATTTCAGCATTACATTGGGCAGCTTTCAAAATTGTTAATTGTGATTGTGTTATTACTTCACCCTTAGAATTTACCCAAACCAAAATATCATTATCATCGGCAGTTCTGCTATACACAATAACCCCTTGTTTTTCTTTTTCATCATTATTTTTTTTAGTAGCATAGACTACATTTGGCATTTCAGGAATTATATTATTTAACTTTGGATTAGCATCTGTTGCATTTTTCCAGATTTGATAAGCATAGGAAGCTAAATCAACTTCGCCATCTTCTTCTTCATCCAAAATACCAGATTGCTCACTGTATAAACCCTCTAATTGTGTCCGGATTTTTTGGTTATCGAAAAATACTTCATCAGGGGAACCAAGCACTTCATCGCTTTGCTCTAATCTTGTTTTTAATCGGCTTCTAAGGCGAATAATTTTTTCGATACCATCTTCAGGTAAAAACGAATAGCAAAATATTTGTTCTGCTTTTTGTCCGATACGGTCAACACGTCCTGCCCTTTGTATAAGACGGATAATCGCCCAAGGTAAATCGTAATTTAAAATAACATGAGCATCCTGCAAATTTTGACCTTCACTTAATACATCAGTTGTAATAAGCACTCGTATTTCGTCAGTTTCCTTTACATCATTTTTTTTATCATTACTTACAGGACTAAAACGATACGCAAAAGAAGTTGGGGATTCGTTGTTCCCAGTAACACATTCCACTTTTTGCAAACCTCGTTTTTTTAATTCATCGCATAAATAATATGCAGTATCAGCATACTGGGTAAAAATTAAAACTTTTTCTTTGTTATGTTTTTTATTTATCAATTTGTACAAAGCATTTAACTTACGGTCTTCATTGGCGTTCCAATCTTTTCCTAATTCTAATATTTTTATTAAATCTCGACTGTCTTGTATCAAAGCGTTTTTTAAAGATTTTGAAAACAATGAACTATTAACCCAATCAAAGCGATTTTTATATGTAGTAGAAAACAGGTCGTAGATTTTTTGAGCCTGAGTGTAATAACTTTCTTCACTAAGTAATAAATTTATTTTTTCATCTGTATCTGTTCCATCAATGTCTGTATCTTCCAAATAATCATCAAGCATAATTGCATCCTGTTTTCCGATTGGAAATGCCAATTTATTTTCAATAGCGTAAATAAAAAGATAATTTCTAAGTATGTGACGACTGATTGAAAGTAAAAAAGAATATCCACTGCTTTCCAATCTCTTAAATAAATTAGTTCTTGCAAATCCTTTTAGCCTTGCACCTGCACGACCTAAATTCTGTTGAATAAGTAAGTCTTCTTTGGTTGGTTTTACTAAAGGTTTCTTTTCATTATATTGTTCTTGCCCTAATCCATAACGTGGTAAATTCAGATGATTAATAAGGTCAACAACTTCATCGCTATAAAGCTTTGCATATTGGTCTTTCGGGTCGTTCAGGTCAAATTGATATTCAACTTTTTTAGGTAACCTGTCAGGGAAATAAGACCGTGAGCCATCTGCAAATGTTAAGAATTTACGATTATTTGTTTCGTCTAAATTTGTATAGTATAATTTAATAAAACTTCTCGTTCTCCGAACTAAATACAATCTCATTAATTCCCGCCAATCATCAGCAAATTCACTTTTTTCAAATGCAGGAATACTGCGTAATGGTGTTTGGTATTTAGCCATAAACTGAGTTTTACCTCCAATACTTTCAATAAAGTGTTCAGGGCTAATACCTAAATCTTTTTCATCAGGAATAAATAAACGAAGTTGATTCGATAAGTCAAGAAATGTTTTATTATAAGGTGTTGCTGATAACAAAATAACTTTGCTATCATTAAGTTGTATGTATTCCTGAATTGCCTTGTACCGCTTGCCTTCCCGATTACGTAGGTTATGGCTTTCATCAATTATTATTAAGCGATAACGTCTCATTTTTGGTAATTCGCTTTGAGCTTGTGTAACAGAAAGTACCTGTGCTCTTAATTGATATTTATGAGCGTAATCCTTCCACATTTCCGTTAAATTCTTTGGGCATAAAATCAGAGTTTCTAAAAAGAAATCATCTTCAAACATTTTAGCTAAAGCTGTTGCAGTAATTGTTTTTCCTAAACCTACAACATCCCCGATAATTACTCCACCTCTTTTATTTAAGTGATGTGCTGCAACCAAAACAGCTTTCATTTGAAAATCCAATAATTGCTTCTCAAATACTTTTGATACTTTAAATTCTGAAAGACCCGCCCTTGCTTCCCGTGCTAAATGATATGCGATTTTCAAATAAATATGATATGGAGAAATAAGTTTATCGGAAGCCCAACTATTATCTATAATTTCGGCTAATTCATCAGAAATGTCAAGACAAAATTTATCATCCCAACGGTCAGCAAACCAATTAGAAAGTTTTTCTGTTGCATCTTTTTCAAGTACATCAACATTGAGTTCACCTTGTAATGATAACCCAGATAAAGTAAGATTACTGCTACCCAAATAGCCAATTACAGGATTAATTCTGTCATCACGAAAACATAAATAAAGTTTAGCATGCAGTGGATGCCGAAGAAAAAGTTTTACAACAACCTTTTTTTGTTTAATTTGTGATGAAAGTTTTCTCAATCCAATTTCATCATCTTCAGTAGGAATACCAATTGTTAGCTGGTCTTTAAACTCTTGAGCTAATTTTTTCTTAATACTTATTGCAGTCTGATTATCTATTACTCCTTGCTCAGTTTTTGAAAAATAATCTCTTATTGTTTCTAACGGTGGTTTTTGCATTCCAACTAATAATCTGCAATTATTATTTTCTCCACCGTTCCATTTCTCAATATGATGTGCAACCTGTTTCCACCCTCTTAAATTAAAATAACCTACACAAAAATCAGCTTTGTACGAAACATCAAGGGTATAATTCAACCCTTCTGATAAATGATTTTTTATATTGTCAAATATTTGTGGCATTATCTATTTATCTAATTTTTTAATTGCTTCCTTAAACGATTCAACCACAAACTCTTCTTTTCTATAATCATGAACAAGTTTATCACTGAGAAATCGAATTTGTAATTCTTTAAAATCAATCTTAAATACTTTAGCTAAAACTGGTATCATATCAAGGTTAGCCTGACGTTCTCCTTTTTCAATTTTACTAAGCGTTGAAGTATCAATGTCCAATTCAGCCGCAAGTTTTCTTAACGGTAACTTAAACTTTTCTCTTTGTTCTCGTATGTAACTTCCTATATTATTATATTCTATTTTAGACATATGTATTTGGACTTTGCTGTCAAAAGTATAAATTTAATTTATTTTACCAATAAAAAAGTGGTAGAAAAAATTGGCTCTTTGGCTTTTGCCGAAGGGTCGGAATTGTGTGAGGGGGCAAAAGACAATGTGCCAATGCGGGAAGCCTTTACAATTATTTTTTAAGTGCGATGGGAAAATTTTAAAATATTAGATTGGATTGTGTATCAGCAATAGTTTTTTTTCAGCCACTACCGTCATTTTCAGACAACTTAATTGTCAATGTACAATGTTTTGTTCGGGGGTCTCAGTCGCTTGGGCATAACTCCCGATTTTATTTGTTTCCACAGTTAAAATTTTCTATTTTCAGAACACAATTTTTTTATTTTTCTTTTGTTTTATATAAGTTTGACAAAAAAATGTAAGATATGAAAGTTATGAGAATTATTAGCATTATCAGCAGAATTTTTGTAGGAATTGTTTTTATTTTTTCTGGCTTTGTGAAAATTGTTGACCCCCTTGGTTCTACCTACAAGTTTATTGATTATTTCAATGCTTTTCATCTGGGATTTTTAGAAGTTACTGCATTGCCATTTGCAATACTCATGTCTCTGGCTGAGTTTGTAATTGGTATTTCTTTGCTGATTGGTCTTCGGATGCGCCAGGCTGCATGGGCAGTTCTTGTGTTTATGGTTTTTTTTACCATTCTTACTTTTTTCCTTGCCTTGTATAATCCTGTATCCGATTGCGGGTGTTTTGGCGATGCCTGGATTTTGACGAATTGGGAGACTTTTTATAAAAACCTTATTATTTCATCTTTTGTTGCAGTTATTTTTCTTTACAGAAAAAAATACAAAGCCCTTCTTTCAGGCAGAGTTGAATGGTTAGTGGTTGGAATATTTTCTGTTTTTGGATTATGGATTTCAATATATTGCTACAATCATCTTCCTATTATTGATTTTCGTCCTTACAAAGTGGGAACCAACATAGCAGAAGGAATGACCGTTCCTGAATCTGAAAAAAATAACGTGGACGTGTATGAAACAACGCTTATTTATAAGAAAAACGGCGAGTTAAAAGAGTTTCCCCTGCAAAACCTTCCCGACTCAACATGGCAATGGGTTGAAACGAAAAACAAGCTATTAAAAGAAGGCTATCATCCTCCAATTCATAATTTTTCTCTGTCAAATCAAGAAGGTTCTGATGTAACGGATATTTACCTCGAAGACTCAAATTATACATTTTTGTTAGTTTCTTATAAACTTGAAACCGCCGATAAAAGCCGGATGAATGATATTAATGCTATTTATAACTGGTGTCTGGCAAACAATGTTAATTTTATGTGCCTTACCGGTTCCTCGTTTTCGAAAGTTGAACCTTATGTAAAAGAAACAAAAGCACAATACAATTTTTATAATGTAGATGAAATTACTTTAAAAACAATGATTCGCTCCAATCCGGGATTGATACTTACTAAAAATTCAACAGTTCTGGCAATGTGGCATTATAATGATTTACCAAATGCAAGTGAGCTGAAAAAAGACTTATTGAAAAATGTAACAACCAAGTACAGAGAGAAAATAGAGAATATGTATCTTTATAATTTAATTCTTGTATTTTTGTTAATCTCTACATTGGTCGGGATTTTTACAATTTTTATCAGAAACAGAAATCGCAATTGTGATTAATTATTTTGGTCGGAAAATTATTTACGGATTCCTTATTTTATGGGGAGTTACTACTGTTATTTTTCTGCTTTTCAATGTTTTGCCCGGAGATCCCGCTAAAATGATGATGGGTCAAAGGGGCGATATTAGTTCCCTTGAAGCAATAAAAAAAGACATGGGACTCGACCGCTCCCTGATGGTGCAATATATTAAGTATATAGACGATTTATCACCGATATCTATTTATAAATCAGAAAATAAATCAAGCTTTTTTTATCTTGACCCTGAAAAATACACGAGTTATTTTACTTTGCTCAAAGCATCTGATTATAAGTTAATTGTAAAGCCACCGTATTTGCGAAGGTCTTACCAGAGTAAAAGAAATGTGTCTTTGATTATAGCTGAAACTATACCGAATACATTTATTCTTGCATTGACATCCATTGTTTTAGCTTCGGTAATCGGAATTTTTCTTGGAATTATCGCTGCTATAAAAAAAGGTTCTGTTTACGACAGGGCTTCGTTATTTTTTGCCTCTTTCGGAATGTCGCTGCCATCTTTTTTTGCTGCAATTATAATAGGTTGGCTATTTGCTTATGTGTTAGGTGAATATACGAATCTGAATTTAACCGGAAATTTATTTACCATAGATGATTATGGAGAAGGTAGCTATTTGAGCCTGAAAAATTTGATACTGCCGACATTAACACTTGGTATCAGACCATTATCTATTGTTCTGCAACTTACCCGAAATTCGTTATTGGATGTGTTATCTCAGGATTACATTCGCACAGCAAAAGCTAAAGGATTGTCGTATAGAGTTGTAGTGCTTAAACATGCTTTGAAAAATGCCCTGAATCCGGTTGTTACAGCAATTTCGGGTTGGTTCGCTTCACTTATGGCCGGAGTTGTATTTATTGAGTTTATTTTTGGATGGAAAGGTTTGGGTTTTGTGATAGTAGATGCTTTGAATAAATATGATTTGCCTCTTGTACTTGGGTGTGTTTTAACTATTTCAGCTATGTTTGTCCTGATAAATTTATTCGTGGATGTCCTTTATGGAATTTTAGATCCAAGAGTGAGAGTGAGTTGATGATTTGAAAATTTGAAGATGAATTAATTTGACATTTCGACTTCGCTCAATGTAAAAAATTTGAAGATGAATTTATTTGATGTTGAAATAGTTTGATTAGGATTGTAGAATTATTGAAATATATTGTAATTGGTTAACATTTAAGTTAATAAAACAAAGAAATAGACAAGGCAAATAATCATAAGTCAGAAAAAGAGATAAAAAAAAATGAACGCATTAGGAATAGACATCGGAGGCTCTGGAATAAAGGGTGCGCCGGTAAATCTTGTCAGCGGAGAATTGTTAGAAGAGCGATACAGGGTCGAAACGCCCCAGCCTGCTACACCGGAAGCTGTTGCTATAGCTGTAGATGAATTAGTCAGGCATTTTAACTGGAAAGGAAAAATCGGGTGCGGGTTTCCTGCAGCAATGAAATATGGGGTAGTGCAGACCGCCTCAAATATTGATAAATCATGGATTGGAACAAATGCTAATGAGCTTTTTTCAAAAAAAACAGGACAGTCCGTAGTGGTTTTAAATGATGCTGATGCAGCAGGAATGGCTGAAATAAAAATGGGAGCAGGGAAAGATGTGAAAGGAACTGTGTTAATGATTACTATTGGAACCGGAATAGGAACTGCTTTATTTTCAGAAGGCAAGCTTATGCCAAATACAGAATTCGGGCATCTTCGCATGGGAAAAATGATTGCAGAAGCTTACGCATCGGGTGCTGTAAGAAAAAACGAAGAATTAAGTTGGAGCGATTGGGCAAAAAGGTTTAATGAATATCTATTGTATATTGAATTTTTATTGTGGCCTGATTTGATAATACTTGGTGGTGGATTAAGTAAAAAACATGATAAATTTTTACATTATTTTACTGCAAAAACCAAAGTTGTTCCTGCTCATTTTATGAATAATGCCGGGATTATAGGTGCTGCAATGTCGGTATAATATTAATATTTTAATTTCATGAAAGCATTTTACACAATAGGTTTGCTTATACTTTCCAATGTTTTTATGACATTTGCCTGGTATGGTCATTTGAAGTTTAAAGACATGAGCTGGTTTAAAGATCTGGGACTTTTTTCTATTATCTTGTTAAGCTGGGGAATTGCTTTTTTTGAATATACCTTGCAGGTTCCGGCCAACAGAATAGGGTATTCAGAACACGGAGGACCTTTTTCTCTAGTACAGCTAAAGGTAGTACAAGAAGTTATTACACTAGTTGTTTTTGTTGTTTTTTCCCAAATAGCCTTTAAAAATGAGCATCTTACTATTAACCAACTTATAGGTTTTGCTTTGCTGGTACTTGCTGTGTATTTTATTTATAAAAAATGAGTTTTATCAATAGCGCAAGTTTTTATATTGCCATATACTGTTCTTCATTGTTTTATTTCTTTGCAAATAACTGAAAGCTGTCTGCCGTTTTATCAAAAAGGTTGGCAATGCAAATCTGTTGCATAAATTAAGTTCGTATATTTTTTTTCCTACAATACGTATTTAATCTTATTAATTATTTCTTTCCTTTACAACTTTTATGTTATTTTTGTTTTCCAAAAATTTACTTGATGCCAAAAGTTCTCAGAATAATAAATCGTTTTAATCTTGGTGGTCCTACCTATAATGCAGCATATCTAACTAAATATCTGGAGCCTGATTTTGAAACTTTGCTTGTGGGCGGTTATAAAGATGAAACTGAAGAAAAATCCGATTTTATTGTTAAGAGCATTGGTATTGAGCCTGTTATTATCCCTGAAATGCGTAGGAGTATAAATATAAAAAATGATTTAATAGCATATAAAAAATTATCAGGAATAATAAAAGATTTTAAACCCGACATCGTCCACACACATGCTTCAAAAGCCGGATTTTTAGGGCGTTATGCTGCTCACAAAAACAATGTTCCTGTAATAATTCATACTTTTCATGGTCATGTTTTTCATTCCTATTTTAAAAATTATAAGTCATTTATATACAAAAACATAGAACGTTACCTTGCTAGAGTAAGCACTAAAATAATTGCTATTTCAGAATTACAGAAGGAGGAACTTGCATATAAGTATAAAATTGCGCCTCCGGATAAGATAACTGTAATTCCATTAGGATTTGATTTGAATAAATTCAGGGAAAATCAGGACTTGAAAAGAAGAACTTTCAGGGATCAATATGCAATAGCCGATGATGAAATTGCGATTGGAATTGTTGGAAGATTGGTTCCTATAAAAAACCACAAACTTTTTATTGACTCAATAGTTTCTGTTAAAAAAAAATCTTCAAAAAAAATACGCGCATTTATAGTTGGCGACGGCGAATGCAGGAGAGAGCTTGAGAGTTATGCCGTTTCGCAAGGGCTCGAAATATCTGGAAATGAGAACTTAAATTCAAAATCAACACTTAAATTTACTTCATGGATTAAAAATGTGGATGTTGTATATAGCGGTCTCGATATTGTTACTTTAACATCCCTAAATGAAGGAACTCCTGTTAGCCTTATAGAGGCTCAGGCATCAAGCAGACCTATTGTAACAACCAACGCTGGTGGAATAGAAAACACTGTAAGTCATAATCTTACGGCTTTAGTTTCCAAAAATGGAAATCCTCAGGAATTTACAAACAATCTTTTAAGACTTGTTGATGATAGAGAACTTCGCGAAAGTCTTTCGAGAATGGGTTGGGATTTTGTTGCTAATAAGTTTCATTTCAGTAGATTAGCCGATGATATGCGAAGTCTTTATTTTGAGTTACTGGCTAAAAAGAAGTGAAATATTTTTATTAAAATAACATGTCTCGCCTCAAAAACCTAATTTTTATACTACTCCAGCAATTATCACAAGGTACTTCAAGCTTAATTAATTGAAAATAAGGAATTAAAGATTTGTACTACAAGACAGCTTGTCGGTTTGTAGGCACAAAGTTTTTCGATATTCTGCTTTAATCATTTGCTCGTAGGAAAACATTTTTCAAGAAGGTTTAATATACAATCATTTTGCTGTATTTACTTAGTTAATCGTGCGAATTTACGCAGGGACAAGAATTGCCTTGAATTCGCAAAACGTAAAGCCCTTCAAAACAATAATTTAAATATATTTTTGTTTATTTTAAAACCAATTTATAATAAATAGATGTAAACTTTTATCTTTTATGATTTATAAAGAAAAAGTTGAAATTTATTAAATATCTTATTATTAGTATTTTATTTGTTTAGATTATTGAATTATCATATTAAATAGTTGTAAACAATAAAAAACGTCAATTTTTATAATAAATTGATTAACAGGAGCGTAAGTCAACAAAAATTCAAAATTTAGACTATTCGCAAGATGAGCGTTTTTATTAACTGATGTTACAAATTATTGAAATTGGAGTTGAAGTCGGAAGCCTGACTGAGGAAGAAGTTTTGAGTGCAAAGCAGCAAAAAACTTCTTCCTTCAATCTTCGGTTTTCCGACTTATAAAAAAAAAAATTGAGCGTAACATGAGTTAACAAAATATTTAAAAATCCGATTAAGCGAATAGTATTTTCATTTTCTTTGCAGCATGATAAGTAGTGAAAAAATTAAAGGTCATATTGCCGTATTTTCAACAAATATAATTTACGGATTAAATTATGTGATTGCAAAAGGTATCATGCCTGATTATTTTACTCCGAGGGCAATCATTTTCATCCGTGTTTTTGTTTGCATGATTCTTTTCTGGCTTACATCTTTAATTTTTCAGAAAAAAAAGGAAAAAGTTTCTTCCGAAGATTTGTTAAAGCTGGCAATTTTTTCAGTATTTGGAATAGCTCTGAATCAAATTATGTTTATTGAGGGGTTGAATCTTACAACTCCGATAAATTCTGCGATAATAATGACCGTTACACCAATTTTGGTTCTTGCCCTATCTTTTTTCATAATAAAGGATTTGATTACCTGGTATAAAGTTCTTGGTATCTTGCTTGGTGCATCGGGTGCAGTATTGCTTATTTTGAAAACAGGAGAGGTTTCATTTTCATCAGCAACATTTCTTGGCAATCTTTTTACATTTATCAATGCCAGCTCTTTTGCCCTATATATTGTTTTAATAAAATCATTATCTGATAAATACAGTCCTCTTACCCTTATGAAATGGGTTTTCACTTTTGGTTTTATTCTCATTTTTCCATTTTGCCTGAAACCCTTTGTGCAAACTGATTTTCACAATATTCCCACAGAAATCTGGGCTTCTCTTGCATTTGTAGTTATAGGCGCAACATTTCTTGGCTACCTTCTTTATAATTATGCTCTTGTAACTCTCAGTGCTACAGCAACCAGCAGTTACATATATCTACAGCCTGTAATTGCAACAATTGTGGCTATTATTTTAGGAAGAGATGCTCTTGGCTTACCCGAAATTATTTCCGGTTTAATGATTTTTACCGGTGTTTATTTAGTTTCTTTTATTCATAAGCGGGCAAGAGTATAAGAGATATCTTCTATTTCAAATTTAAAGAATGAGCCTACTCTGAAAAGTATCTTTTTATTGAATTGCCACTGATTTCACAAACCTGCCTGCCTGTTTACTACAGGTAAATTTACATCAGGTAAATCTGCCGCCAAGGCAGGGTAGTGAAACACTGTCGAACATCAAATCTGTGCCTTTTATTTTTTCGGTGGATATTTTTATTCTTTTCCATAAATCTCTACAACAAATTCATTCAAAAGGGTAGGAGAGGTGCTCCCAGACTTATAGGCATTTTAAGGCATTTTTCACTCCGCTTTGATATTTTGTCCGAAAGCATTAAAAATTCTCTTTATAAGCGATATTACAAAGTCGTTATTTTCTTGATTTGAAAAAAATAGATGCTTACATTATTACAACAGATAAATTCAATAATGTATATCTTTACAAAAGTAAACAAAGTATTTTGAATTGAAAATATTACTCAAAACAACAAAAATGACATAAGTAAACGAATAGAATTAAATACATTTGTAATTATCATATATATTATTATAAAGAACATGTATTCAGTATTTTATAGATTTTATATAAATAATATATTTAATGTTATTAGCTTAATACCAATCATTATTAATATTAAAGCTACTTATGCACTTATTATTATTTGATTATCAGTATGTTAATGTATTTAATTAAACAATAACTTCACACGTTAATTATTTAATAAATAATAACTTATAATTTACTTAGTCAAGTTGGTTACAATAAGCAATTTTCATTGGAATACATTTGTAAATATATAATGTTTACAAAACTAACTTATTTATTTATTACATTTGTAAAAAATAAATTTAAGCTATGAAAGATAGAATTTCACGATTTTTGAAAGAGGAAGGAATCAGCCCTGCCAAATTTGCAGACATCCTTAATGTTCAGCGTTCAAGCATTTCTCATTATCTTTCCGGACGAAATAATCCCAGTCTTGATTTTATACAAAAAATCCTTTCTAAATTCAAATATATCAATCCGGAATGGCTTCTGCTAGGCAAGGGAGACATGTACAGACAAGGCTTTTCAGACATTTTAAGAACACATGCTACCGAGATTTCATTAGATGCACCTCAGATTTCTCCTCCTTTAGAATTTAATTTTCAGCATTCAGATACAGTTTCTACCGAAATAATCGAACCAGAAAAGGCAAAAAACGAAGACAAATCAGATTATGTTTCTGATAAACAAAAGAATATAGAAAAAATTGTCGTATTTTATTCTGATCAGACTTTTAAGGAATATTTTCCCGGGAAGTAGGGATTTGATTGGGTTGATTTTTTGCAACCTGCAACATTGACTTAGACTCCCTGCCTACCCTGCCTCGCCGGCAGGCAGGCGGACAGGCAGGTGCTCGGTCTACGGATGCAACTTGCAACTTGCAACAATAAGATATATTTATTCCCACTTTTTTCTTGCTTTTTTTTGTATAAATACTAACTTTGTAAAATAATTCAAACCACCATTCTATGTTTATTCCATCCTGTGTAAATTGTCAGTTTAAGAAGAATTTTTTTGCAAAAATGAGCCCTGAAGAGCTTGAAATTGTGAATACCAACCGTAAAGAAATCAAATACCAAAAGGGCGATCTTATTTGCAAGCAGGGGACTACTCCCACGCATATTATTTGTATGTATAACGGTCTTGCAAAGATTTACATTGAAGGAAATTCAAGCATTTTACTTCAAATTTTAACTTCGCAGAACTATATTGGAATTCAGAATATTATTGTACCCGAAAATACAGATGACACCTATCATTATTCTGTTTCGGCTCTTGAAGATACCCATGCTTGCCTGCTCGACATAAACCAGTTCCGAAAAGTTGCCTATAACAATCTGTCTGTATCTATTGAAATATTGCATTATCTGGCAAAAATGGAAGCTGAATTTTTGAAGAAAATAGAAACGCTTTCTCAGAAAAATTCTCATGGTCGTATTGCAGACGCTTTGCTCTATTTAACTGAAATTTTTAATACAGATAAAATAGATCTTCGATTAACAAGAAAAGATATTGCCGATTTTTCTTCTACAAGCCTTGAAAATACAATAAGAATACTATCTGAACTGAAATCAGATAATATTATTAATCTTGATGGAAAAAGGCTGGAAATATTAGATAAGAAAAAGCTTACTCAAATAAGAAATCTGGGCTAACTAGTGTCTGTCCATACAGTCAGCCAAATTTTTTATTTGGCGTAAAAATTTTTTCTTATCAGAATTTTTTTTTGAATTTTCAAGTGCAAAATTTTCAAAAAAATAAAAATGTTGATTTCATAGCAAAA
>Ga0209417_1002530_pt1 | contig 27659 bp, 25 predicted proteins | sample RifGroF2_FD_184002 | JGI IMG/M metagenome (GOLD analysis project Ga0209417, IMG submission 184002) | Groundwater microbial communities from Rifle, Colorado, USA - Groundwater F2 (SPAdes) (version 2) | ecosystem: Environmental > Aquatic > Deep subsurface > Groundwater | place: Rifle, Colorado... | reverse complement strand
GAATGAGTACTACAACAATCTAGAACATTGCGGACTTGATGGAAAGACTCCTAATGAAGTACTGTATTCATAACCGCCATATGTCCTTGCCTAAAACATTTGCTTAACGCGAGTGTATCACATCCGTTCTGGTGCTTGGATACCGAGGAGATAGAGTCCGTTTTTCATCGTGTGGGCAAATGCTTGTACGATAGCGAGTTTGTACGGAGCAGTGGAAGATTCATCTATGACTTTCTCCGAGGCATACCAAGAGTTCCAAACACTGGCAAGCTCGGTAAGGTACGTCGTAATATAGTGTGGCTCGTACTCCTCAACTGCGTGTAGTACCACGTCAGGAAAACGATACAGAAGTTTTTCAAGCTCGGTGCTTTCTTGTGGTGCAAGTGTTGTCGAGGCCACAAGTCCGACCTGTTTTGCCTTCTCAATGATGGAGATTGCACGGGTATGTGCATACTGCAGGTATGGACCAGAGTCCCCTTCAAACGAAAGTGCCTGCTCAGGATTAAACACGATATTCTTCCCGGCCTTCTGCTTGAGTACCGAATACTTAATAGCTGCAACAGCAACCGCATGTGCTATCGTATCTTTCTCTTCATCATTAAAGTTTCGCTCTTTCACTTTCTCTTTTGCAAGTGCAAGCATATCCTGTATGAGCGACTCACCCGTGATGACATTGCCTTTTCTCGAAGACATTTTTTCTCCCGTAAGGCTCATCATGCCATGTGAGACATGCCGAAGCTTTGGTGCAAGTTCTGGTCGCAAGAGTGCCAATGCCTTGAAAATGACTTTAAAATACTCCTGCTGTTCGACAGCTGTTGTGGTAATAGATATATCGAAGTCCCACTTCTGCGCTTTGAGCTGGGCAAGTCCAAGATCTTTTGCTTCATATGTTGTTAGACCTTGTTGGTTGAGAAATACCCGCGTATGGAGACCATACGGTTCACCTTTAAACACCACTGCTCCTTCACTTTCCTCAAACACACCCGTTGCAAGTCCCTCTTTGACGAGTGCTCTCCCTGGCAACGTCGTCTCACTTTCAAAAAAGTAGTAATCAAACCTTGTGCCAAGAATTTTGTAGAGCTCTTCAAAATGTTCAAGCGATACTCTTCTACCCACCGCGTACTCTTCTGCTATTTCTTTTGCGTTCTCGTATACCATCGCATTATAAGAAACAATTTCCTTTTTTGCCGTTTCTTCGTCTTCATACGCCTTATTACCAGCAACGTATGCTCGTGCGATGTCATCAATATTGGATGGATCTCCGCCTGTTTTTCTCAATCCCCACAACGCTTTCGCAACGTGTAAACCGACATCGCCCTGGTAGTTCGCACGTCGGACCTCTGCACCCGCAAACTCATACAATCGTGAGATAGACTCTCCAATCGTATTACTCATGAGGTGTCCGATATGGAACGGTTTAAACGGATTTGGCTGGGTATACTCAACCATTACATGCACATCTTTATACGTGTCATGCGCACCCCACCTTTCCCCCTCTGCTACAATTTTCTTAACCGAGTCACGAAAAAAACTTCGACTTAAAAATATATTGATAAAACCTGGACCAGCAACCTCCAACCGCTCTACCTCATCCGGTTTTACAAACGCATCAACAATCTGTTCTGCTAGCTCTTTCGGGTTCTTCCCTTCTTTTTTTGCCAAAACCAAAGCAATGTTGGTCGCGTAGTCACCATGGACCATATCTCCAGGGTGCTCAAAGGTAATCTCGGAAAATTCCAATCCCAAACTCTTGAGCGCTTGTTGCAATGCTTGTTCTACACTTTTCACAATCATGTTAGCACTATATAGAGAAATACGGTTGAGCTCAACTCTGCGAGAGTTAAATGTTGAAAGTTAAAAGTTCATAAACCAGCGTATACGAGTTTGTGTGTTCGCAAGGTGAAAGCGCTCTTAACTTTCAACTTTACGAACTTTATAACTTTATGAACATTTTACTTTATACTTTACGAACTTTATAAACTTTCAACTCGTCATTGAAGTTCAGAAACAGTCGTAACTGGATCACTAACAAGTACCGCATTAAAGCGGGTCTCTCCAATTACTTGTTGTCGTTCAGTCTCGACGACACATCGCCATGTTCCCTCAGTAAGGTTTCGCTTTATGGAGTATCCCCTATATCCTTGTTCCCTACCTCCTTGGATTGTATACGGGACACGACTCTCTCGAACCCACTGACCATCTTTTGTTTTTTTCTGCCATGAGTGAAAAATAAGTGTATCGCCTATACGTTCGGGCGCAAAGATGCTGGTAAAGCAGTATGCGGATTCTCCTGTGTTGTAGTGGTAGAGGCGACTTGTCTTCCTCCACGATTCGTACCATTCCGGCCTTTCGTACACCAGTGCATACGACCCGCCCGTACGAACGACGCTATGATAAATACCAATCTCTTTCAATGCGAGCGGTACAGGAGGTATCGTGTTGGTAAAGTAAAGGATGTTAAATCCAACATAAATTAAACCTATAATGCTCCACAACAGAACGGCTCCTTGCTGGTAGAGTTTCGGAAACAAACGCTGAATAACAAGCAACAACATACTGATACCGAAAAGCGAAAGTATCCCTGCGAATATAAACGTTGCAGTGCCAAGTGTGTTAAGAAATACAGGAACAACCAATACAAGGTACGAGAGCAGGGCTATGTAATACAGGCTAATTTGAAACACAAGTTTTTCATACCGTTTGTGAAAGAATTCGTTCCCTACAAATAGTACAAAAAGCACAGCAAGAAATGGCCAACTGGCAAACACTGAAGCACTCTTGGTGTAAAAAATAAGGAATCCTGAAAAAAGACCTCCAAGCGGAAACTGCACTAAGGCAGGTAGCCATACACGTACACGAAGAAGCAGTGCTGGTGCAAAAAGACGTGTCTCCACTCCATGCACGAGAAGAATTCCGACAAATGCAATCAACAAGTACGATACAAACACCACGTTCTCATACAGCATGTCGATACGGGTAAGTGTCAGGGTGTCTACCACAAATCCAGAAGCAAACGCGAGGGTAGATATATGCCTTCTTGTCCACCAATACATGTTTATTATGCGTTGTTTCATACAGTACTGTTCACTTTAACATGATTCCAATATGGATGAGTCAAGTTAAAAAGTTAAATGTTATAAAGTTCATAAAGTTATAAAGTTTTAATTAAGCCAGACGTAAGACGTGAAATATCTGTAGCGAGTGCTGATAATTGGTCATGCTCTTTTTTGGAAATATATGAAAGTTCTAGAGCGAGAAGTAACATAGAACGAACCTCACCTGATGAACCTTTAGCAATAAACAAAAACTGCCGGAATTCTTTGTTACTCTGTCTTTCAAAACCTTCTGCAATATTGTTCATGATAGAAACTGAAGCTCTTTGAACTTGATCTCGAAAACCATAATCCTTGTTCAGTCTGAAGACACGATATATTTCGATAGTCAGTTGTTTAGCTTTCTGCCAAGCGATTATTTCCTCAAAAGTACATATTTTCACACTTTTACTTTATGAACATTTAACTTTATAAACTTTCAACTTTATCTTCTTTTGTTTCTACCTGCACACCTGTTTTTGGCTTCATGCCTGCGCTAATGATAAGGAGTCCTATTAGAACAGCTCCTGCTATCCCCATTCCTGCCCACGGTATCCAGGGACTTCGTTCGGTCAGCCTGTTTTCTTCTTCGTCACACGCGTCTCCCACCCCGTCACTATCCGTGTCTCGCTGGTCACTGTTTGGTACAAGAGGACAGGTATCTTTAATGGTTACTATTCCATCACGATCAAAATCATCACACGCATCCCCTCTTCCGTTTTTGTCTACGTCTACCTGATCAGAGTTTGGTACAGATACACAATTGTCATACATATCAGAAACCGTATCTTCATCACCGTCGGAAGGTCTATATAGTTTGTTTGTCTCAAGAACACCTTCTCCTACTGTTACCACACCCTCATCATCAGCAAGTGACATCCCTTGTGAAGAGATTGTTCCATACTGTCTATCAGGATCTACAAAAAGTGTGTAGTTTGTATTCGGTTGTGCTAAGAATCGAACTGCTTCATACCGCACTTCTTCTGACTCTTGCACAAACTCGATCTCAGCCAACCGAAGTGGTTGTGCGAGCTCAAACTCAATGACAAAGGTTGAAGCTGTGGTCTTGGGAAAACGTACTGTAGAACCCTTGAACTCAGTTTTAGCAAGAATTATTTTCGGTAAGTTCTGAGAGATACGATATAACGCAATAGTGTGTGGATGAGCTACATTTGGAGCAAGTACCAGACGCAGTTCGGAGGTAGTAATTTGCTGGTTCGCTGTTACCGTAATAGAAATCTTGTTCGTTCCAGCTTCATCAAAAGGAAAATCTACCGTAGTCTCGAGATTTCTATCACTGAGATTGTTTGCGTTCACTGCACCTTTTACAATCACCTGCATAGGTACATCAAGACGTTCGGTGTTAGAGATATAGAACGAAGGTTGAGTACCTTGCTCATCACCGACCACAACAGCCGTCTTGTTGAGCACTCTCCCGACGGCAATAGGCACCTCAAGTACCGTAGGTACCTCGTTCTGGTGTGGAGATATCTCAGTCGTATATCGAAAGGCAGTCAAATCTACTTCCTGCGTCTTTTGCCATGACGGAGTCTGTGCACACACATTTCCCGCCCACAAAGCGACACATGCTAGTAATGCAATGCCGTATGTCAATACGTTATTTTTGTGAATCATAGTTTTTTGTATAAATACTTAACCTTACGCACTCTTACTACTGCTTCGCTCATGCCATGCGACTCCTATAAGAACAACACCTATCACCGTGTAAGCAACGACGCGTCCAAACACTCCAAGTATCGTACCCGTAAGAAAGAGAAGGTACACAGAAGTAATTCCTATAAGTGCCCCACCTACCACTCGCTTCCATTTTTCCCCCGTCTTTTTCCCGTTGAGGTAGAGTGTGGACCCAATGATAATGTATAGAATCAAGGCAATGATAACTCCGTACTCCTCCCCAAAGAGTGCCTTCGAGCAGAGCCATACGTACACAATCCCGTAGAGTGAAGCAACAGTGCCCGCAAGGTTTGAAAAGAACAGAAGCTTGTCGCGCACTACTTCATCCTGTTCTTTCGAGCGCATGTACAAAACGTATCGCACTACCAGTACACCTGAAAGAATCATGAGGGCCAAGACTAGCGAGTCATCATGATATATACCAGTTGACCACTTTGACCATAGCGACGCGTCCATACTTTCAAACGACAACAGGATTGGAACAATGCTAGGAATAGCCAAAATCGGCAATAAGCTCGGCTTTTTTGTAACATGGAACCCAAGTATGAGCACCGCGAGAGATTCAAGAATAAAGGCAATCGTTAGCGTTGGACCATCTAGCTCTACCGCCGTTGCGGATCCCAAGAGAAGTACTCCAACACTGGCATATGCGTAGAAATATGACATCGCTGCTCCAAGACGAACCGCGGTGAACGCACCAAAGGCAAACACGAGGGTCCATGTCACCAAGAGTAACGACTGCCATTCCATTTCTGCATCAACCAAAATCCACGCAAGAAGGAAAAGTCCTGTGAGCACAGCAGTAAGAACATCGTACAGTGATGTTTTCTGTATGTGTCGCATTCCAAGGATAGACACAAAGAAAAAGAGTGCAGAAAAAACAAAGGCAAACATGAGTCCATCATCGTTAGTCAGGTAACTATCCATAAGGAAAGGGGCACTATACATTGATACCGTTGCGAGCGATAAGAAAATAACTTGCCTCCAACCGGTAACACTTGCTACCCATATAGACCCGAGCGAGAGTACCAGCAAGTAAGTGAAGAGTCCCGAGAGAGAAGGATACGGGCTGGCGGTGAGAAGTGGTGCGATAGCTCCCAAGAGCACGTTTGCATATGCAAGTGGGGGTCGTTTGAAATGCACACTTGTTATTCCTAGCACGCTTGCGATGAGGAACATAAGAACAAGCGCTGACGCAGGAGTGAAGAAACCATACAGTTCCCGCCCTGCCCATGTGGTCAAGATAATACTAAGAGCCCCTATAAACATGAGTATACCTCCTTGAGAAATATAGGTGTTCATGCGATATCGCCCAAGTACGAGAATCATCGCACCTACGATAAAGCCGAGACTAATTCTTCCCATCGGGCCTATCCAGTTATTTGCAAATGCATAGTTTACAAACCATGCCATGCCGAGCACGATGAGTAGACCACCAAGCTTCATGAGCCAATCTGTTTTGAGCCACTCAATAAGATTCCCTACCGCACTCGGTGCAGGATTTTCAGGTAGTTCTGTAGAATTTGTGGGTACTGGTACTTGCACCTTTGTCTCCTCATCCCTCAAAGCTACCGCAGGAGATACGGCATTGGTCGTCCTTTCGACCTTTCCGAACTGCTCAGTGGCTTTTTGAAGGTATTGCTCCAAATGCATCATGCGATCTTCTATCTTTTTTACATGTAGCCACAAAAAAACGACAACGATGATAAGGAGTAATGTAAGCATAGAACAAAAATTAGTATATAAGGAGTCTTCATATAGTACCGTATCAAAAAGGTTTACACTCTATTTTTATACACATGACACGAGTACCGTGTTCTGAGTTCTGAGTTAAAAAGCATGCCCCTTAGTTCGAAAAAAATAAAAGTTGAAATAGGCGCAAAAACCAAAAAAATTACGTAACTAATACTACTTCCTCTCAAATTTCTAACGCAACACTTCGTACGGTATAGTTCACAGTCATATGAACAAATACACAAGGCTTACCTTTACAGAACGTGAAGAGATAAGCCGCGCCTTAGCAACAGGCGCAAGTATACGCACTGTCGGAAAGATGGTTGGAAGACATCCAAGTACGGTGTGTAGAGAAATAAACAGACTCGGTTCTGGTCGTGTGGTATATCGAGCGTACCATGCGCAGGTACAAGCTGTGTGTCGTGCACGTTCACGGAGATACGGGAAACGTGTACTTTTACAGAATGTGCACTTACGTAAGAAGGTGGAGTTCCTTCTTGCACGATTCTGGTCACCAGAGCAAATAGCATGTATCTTGAAACGTACGTATCCAGACGACACAACTATGCAGGTATCTCATGAGACCATATACCAATACCTCTATGTCCTCCCTCGGGGAGAATTAAAGCGCACTCTCATTGCGTTTCTTCGCCAAGCTCATGCAAAGAGGCATATACGATTTACACATAGGGCACCTCGTGGACATCAAGGCTCAATACCTGACATGATAAGTATTGAGGAACGCCCTAAAGAGGTAGAAGATCGTTCCGTTCCCGGTCACTGGGAAGGAGATATTATCTTAGGAAAAGGGAGAAGTAGTGCGCTCGGCACTTTGGTAGAACGAACAACACGCACCGTCCTACTCGTTCCACTCAAGAACAAACAAGCACCCTCTGTGCGTAAAGCATTTGCTCGTTCCATACGTACACTTCCTACACACTTAAGAAAATCACTTACCTACGACCGTGGGTGGGAAATGGCACAGCACAAACAGTTTACCTTTGATACACACATGCAGGTGTACTTTGCACACCCTCGTTCACCGTGGGAGCGAGGAACGAGTGAGAATACAAATGGACTCATACGACAATTCTTCCCTAAGGGGACAGACTTTACCAAAGTACCCTACCACAAAATCAAACGTGCAGAATTCCTCCTCAACACTCGTCCAAGAAAAGTGCTAGACTGGAAGACACCATACGAAGCATTAGCAAAACTGTTGCATTAAAACGTTGAGACCAAGTAGAACTAGAGTGATAATTAAGTATGCAAAATTATCATTGCGTCTTTCGCATTGCCTTCGAAACCTTTTTTACGCAAATTTGTTATACTTGTCACATCAATATAACTAGAAAAAATAATGAAAAAAGCACTTATTACAGGTATCACCGGGCAAGACGGTTCCTATTTAGCAGAACTCCTCCTTGAAAAAGGCTACGAGGTACACGGACTCATCCGACGAGCCAGTACTTTCAATACCAGTCGAATAGACCACCTGTATCAAGACCCACATGACAAGGGAGTTAACTTGCACCTCCACTACGGAGACCTCGGAGATGCAAGCAATGTGAGTCGCCTACTTATGAGGGTGAAGCCAGACGAGATATACAACCTTGGCGCACAGAGCCACGTCCGAGTGAGCTTCGACATGCCAGAGTACACGAGTGATATTGTCGCCCTCGGCAGTCTACGCCTCCTCGATGCCATACGTGATATAGGACTCAAAACCCGCTACTACCAAGCTTCCTCCAGCGAGATGTTTGGAAAAGTGAAAGAGCTCCCTCTTACTGAAGAAACTCCCTTTCATCCTCGCTCTCCGTATGGCTGTGCGAAAGTGTTCGCCTATTGGATAACGAAAAACTACCGTGAAAGCTACGACATGTTTGCGTCAAACGGCATACTCTTCAACCACGAGAGTGAGCGACGTGGAGAAACATTCGTAACACGGAAGATTACAAGAGGACTTTCGAGAATTAAACTTGGAAAAGATGAGAAGCTTTTCTTAGGTAACCTAGACGCACGACGTGACTGGGGACATGCCGAAGATTTTGTGTACGGTATGTGGCTCATGCTTCAGCACACCGAGCCGGATGACTTCGTCCTCGCTACGGGTGAAGAACACAGTGTCCGCGAATTCGCAAAAGAGTCTGCGCGTCACCTCGGGTATGACCTCGTATGGGAAGGTAAAGGACTTAAGGAAAAAGGAATGGACAAAAAAAGTGGCAAGACGCTCATAGAGATAGACGAACGATACTTCAGACCCGCAGAAGTTGATATACTCCTCGGAGACGCATCAAAGGCAAAGAAGGTACTCGGATGGGAACCAAAAATAACGTTCCGCACACTGGCTGAACGCATGACGAAAGCAGACTTTGATGCAGAAAAATAGCAAGGTATACATAGCTGGTCACCGCGGACTTGATAATACCTAGTAAGGTTTACACAATTTTATAAACGGGAAAGATTCTTCAATCTTTATTCTGTTTTTCAGAAATCTTTTCAAGATCCTTTGCAACAATTTTTGAGAATGATTCTGCTCCAACATAATTAAGATGGTCAGCATCAGTAAACTTTTCAGGTTCTTCAAAAAATAGCTTATAGTAATCTAGAACATCATACTTTGTAACAACATCGTCAATTAAATCAAACAGTTTTTTGTAATACACTTCTCTTACGATAAAATGTTTTTGTATTTCAAGATCATATTCATAACTTACTGGATACATAATAAAAATTATATTTATATTATTATCTTCAGCAATTTGTAATATTTTTAAAAAATAATTAAAACCATCTTCCTCTATCAAATTTGGTTCATTTGAAAATTCTGCCTCAAAACTTTCAAAGGCACTTTTTGATTTATTTGTAAAATTTGAAAAATCACCATCTGTTTTTACCCAACCTAAACTAACAGGAGTCTCGTTATTTTGTTTAAGTAAATAAGAAATAATTTCATTTCCTTTTCCAAAGACAATAAAACCTTTTTTAAGGTATAAAGCTAATTCATTTTCTCCTCTCATATCAGCTATTTCTGATAAAGGAACAAAGGTAGAAAAATACCTTAATGCAGAAAACGGCAAACCTTTTTTATCGGAAAATATTTGAAGATCAATTTCGAGAACAATAGTATTAATATTAACATTGTCATTTTCAATCAATTTTTTAACTTTATAGTAGGTCTCAGTATAACTTTCCCCAGACCCTGCAAAATTGAAGGAATTAGGAACAAACTCTGGGTTAAGAGCTCTGTCTGCATGAGAATCACCAAAAAAAGCATAGTCCAATGTACCTTGCGGTAAGGTATTGCTAAATTCTTGCCATTGATATTCTTTGCGATACACTTGTTTTCTTTTTTCAATTTTGTGTATGTACAAAGAATTAATTAATAAAAATATAACCAATACTAAACCTGTAAAAAGTAAACTATTTTTTAGAAATATTTTTGTCTGAGTATTCATTTTATGCAATTCTAAAACTGAAAGTATATAAACTGAGTGTGATTAAACACTCCAAAAGTAGTAATTATTAAGAGTAGGACTATATACCCACTCCATCTTATGGCTACGGGAAAAGTTTCTAGCAATTTCTTTATACTCGTTCGTTCTTGAATAAACTCAACAAACATCAAAAAACCAATTAACATCAAGATATACACTAACCCAAAATACGTGAGACCCATATTTAAACTAGGGATAGTAAACGATATTTTTGAAAATAAATTGGATACAATATAAAGAGCTTCTGAAACATTGTTTGCTCTAAAAAATATCCAACCAATATTCACGAGTACAAATGTAAGTAAAATTTTAAATATAGATATTACAGGAGATTCATTTTCTGACTTAATCGGTTTAAAAAATCTTTCTCTAAACAATTGTATACTTGTGTCGAGTATCATATACACTGCATTTAGAAGACCCCATGCCACAAAGGTCCAGTTTGCACCATGCCACAGTCCACTAACAACAAAAACGACCGTTAAGTTAAAATATAGTCGCGGAATGGTCACCATTCTTCCACCTAGCGGGATAAACACATAATCTTTAAACCATGTTGAAAGTGATATGTGCCATCTTCTCCAAAATTCTGGAATTGACTTAGAAAAATAGGGTCTTCTAAAGTTTGTCATGAGTCGGAAACCCATTACATGTGCTGAACCTATCGCAATATCTGAGTATCCAGAAAAGTCACAGTAGATTTGAAAAGCATAAAAAAAAGTGGCTAGAATAAAAGCGGTTCCAGTGTGTTCATACACATTTCCAAAAACAGTATCGACCACTACAGCCAACCTATCAGCTATCACCACTTTCTTAAAAAACCCCCAAAGCATCAACTTAAGACCAAAAGTTACTCTGTCATAATTAAACTCATGTTTCTCATAAAATTGAGGAAGTAAATTTTTTGCTCTTTCAATTGGTCCTGCAACAAGTTGCGGAAAAAAAGATACATACAGAGCAAATATTCCAAAATGTTTTTCTGGTTTAATATTGTTTCTGTACACATCAATCGTATAACTGAGTGTTTGAAAAGTATAAAAACTTATTCCCACAGGTAAAAGGACTTGGAGTGTTATTGGATCTAATTGAATACTTAAATGTTGGAATATCTCTCTGGTAGAATCGCTAAAAAAATTGAAATATTTAAAAGCAAACAGTGTTCCTAAATTGAAAACGAGGCTTACCCCTAAAAGATAATTTTTTATTTTTTGGGATTTTGTATCATACAATCTTTTTGCAACAAAATAATCAATTAGTGTTGAAAGAAATATTATAATTATATACTCTGCTTTCCAGCTTAAGTAAAAGTAATAACTACCTAATAATAGAAGTACCCATCTAAATCTATGGGGAATACTGTAATAAAGTCCAACAACAATTGGGAAAAAAACCAAAAAATGAATGGAATTGAACAGCATGCTATAAGGTCTCAATATATCATCTGATAACAATCTAAACTAGTGATTCTTGCTTTATTGCCACCTAATCGGACATACCGTATGCTTGAGGTAATGGCGTTAATAAATAGACTATTTGAAACTTTTGTACCAAGTACTATGTTTAATACTATCTAGGACAGTTACATCTAAAAAATTGCAAAGGCTTAATGCTTCATGGACAACCTTAAAAAGCGCATTTACCACCTCCTTCGTTGGAGTGAGAAGTATACCAAAACAGATATGGTGTATTTGATTACCGGAGGTTTCTGGTTGAGTGGGTCTCAATTTTTTATCACTCTTGTAAGTTTCTTTTCAACAGTGGCTTTTGGATACTACCTCCCAAAAAGCGGGTACGGTGACTATAAATATATATTGTCTGTTTTTTCTGTTCTATCTGCTTTCACTTTATCTGGTTTATACACAGCTATAGTTCAGTCGGTTGCAAAAGGCTACGAGGGTTCACTTAAGCAAGGTTTTCTTCTAAATGCACGCTGGAGTTTTGTTGCAATCTTTGGTGCCTTAAGTGGTTCTATATATTATTTTTGGCGAGACAATCAATTTCTTGGATTATCACTTTTACTTCTAGCTATTTCACTTCCTTTTTTCCACAGTCTTGGACTGTATGCAAGTTTTATAAATGGAAAAAAGGACTTTCGGCGACTAAGTTTGTACACTGTTTTTGACAACACCATCCCCTTAGTAACTGTTATATGCACATTATTTTTTACTCAAAACGTTCTTTTAATCCTTACAGGATACTTTTTTTCTAATATATTTATACGATATTATTTTTATTCTAAAACACTTAAGCACTACAAACCAAACGACAAGGAAGATCCTGAGTTAGCAAATTATGGACTCAAGTTAAGTCTTCTTAATATTGTAGGCATAGTAACAACTCACATTGATAAAGTTATTGTGTACACATATTTGGGTGCTGTTGAGCTTGCTATATACGGCTTTGCATCTGCTTTTCCTGACAGGGTGCGTGCTTTATTGAAAAACTTAAACATATTAATGATTCCAAAATTCACTGAACAAAGCATTCAAAATAATAAAATAGAAGTACGCAGAAAAACATGGCAGTTATTTATTGTGGTGATTATATTAACGATTTTATATTTGCTCAGTGCACCATTTTTATATGATTTGTTTTTTCCAAAATACCCTGAATCAATTTTCTTTTCACAGATATTATCGCTTAGTATAATTTCAGCTCTTGGAATGATTCCTTCATCCTTATTTATCGCTCAAAAAAGAGAAGGTGAAATAGCAAAAGCAACAATTTATGGGTCAATTTTTCAAATCGTTACCCTACTACCAGCAATACATTACGGTGGTATAACGGGTGTATGCATCGCTCGTGTAGCAACATCATATATAATACTTGGAATATCATATTTTATGATTAGAAAAGAATTTGTCTAACATGAGTAAAAAGCAAAAAAAGGAAATGGGTGCACTGTACATTGGTGGAAATATATTTGGACACGATAGTGCAGTCTATTTAATAACTCCTGAAGACAAAGACATTATTGCGCTTTCTACCGAAAGAGTAACGAGGGTGAAGCATGACAAAATGTTATTCTTCCCTGCTTTAGAAAAAGCATTGGCGTATAAAAAAATCCAAGGAGAAAAAATTCAAAAAGTATATTTAGGACATTCATTTACATCAGAAAAAAACACCCTTTTTAAACTCAATGAATACGAACTGCAAAAAGCAGAAAGAAAACACTTCTCCATTAAGTATGTACGGGACCTAGAACAAGCACGTAAGGATTTTAAAAACTACTCAACTCTAAAAAAAATATATTCTCTTTCTAAAACAAAAGCTGGTTTGAAAATATTACAAGACAAGATTTTTGATTCTCTTAAGCTTTCTAAGAAATACCATATTGATGAAATATTAAAATTTGAACTAAAGAAAATCTTTCCAAATGCAGAAATTCACATTGAGTTCTTTGATCACCAGCTCTGTCATGCCACAGCAGCATTTTTTACCTCACCCTTCAAAAAGGCACTGTCTATTTCATACGACGGTTGGGGTGATGATTTTTTTTCAAGAACTTATTTGGCAAGTGCAGAAGAAATGAATTTATTTGCAAGCTCTGTCTGCAATCGTGTAACTGTTAGTTCAAGTGAATATCCTAATCAAATTAATGGATCCCCTGCTGGCATATATGCATACGTTACACACCTTTTAGGTTTTAAACCCCTTTCAGAAGAGGGTAAGGTTGAAGCTTTAGCAGCTTACTCAGAGCCTAATAAAGAGTTGTATAACGTATTTATGCAACTTTTTACCCTAAACAAAGAATCTCACGCACTTGAATGCAACATTGAGCTAGCAGAAAAAACTATCTCGAAAGAAATAATGGACACATATATACATTCACTTTCTCGAGAGACAATAGCTGCATCTGTACAAAAATTTATTGAAGATATCACACACTTGTATATTGAACACCTCGTAAAAGAAACTGGCGAAAAAAATATTTGTTTGTCAGGAGGAGCTACGGCAAATGTGATAGTGAACTTAGATATTTTTGAAACCATTACAGATAACATTCACATAACACCTGCTATGGCGGATGACGGAACGGCGCAAGGTGCAGCTATTCTTTTACTAAAAAAATTCGGTTTTACTACGGAGGACCTATCGTGGCTACAAGGAGAACGCATGCCATACAACGGCACATCATACACTCAAAGCGAAATCATTGAGGCAATTTCTGATTTTGAAAACCAAGTTTCATATTCCATATACACTGAAGATTGGCCAACAAAAGCAGCTACCTTAATTACCGAAGGAAAGGTAGGAGCAATTTTTCATGGAAGAATGGAGTGGGGGCCTCGAGCACTTGGAAACAGAAGTATTGTCGCAGATCCGACGAGACCAGAGTTCAGGGATAAAATTAATAAGACAATTAAAAAGAGACCTGCATTTCAACCGTTTTGTCCTTCAATACTTGCAGAAGAGGGCGAAAGACTTTTTGAGAAATTTTATCTTAACAAACACATGACGTGTGCTTTTCGTATGAAAAAAGAATATTGGGAAAAACTTCCTTCCGCAATACATATAGACGGAACTGCACGTGCTCAGTTTGTTACTGAAGAGGACAATAAACATTACTACAAACTTCTTAAGGAGGTAAAAAAAATTAATGGATTTGGTGTTTTAATCAACACCTCTTTCAATAAACATGGTCGCACAATCGTAGAAAGTCCAAAAGATGCAATTGTAGATTTTCTTGATACGGATATGGACTATCTCTTTATAGAGGGTATACTCATACTACGAAAATGAAACACAAAGCAGTATTATTTGACCTTGACGGAGTCTTGGTAAATATGCCAAAAGGACATTTTGAAGCCCTCAATGATACATTGCGGATATTTGGAACTGAAATAGAAGAAGAGGAGCATATTAATTTTTTTAATGGACTTCCAACTCGCAAAAAAGTTGCAGAGCTTGAACGACAAGGCAGGCTCCCTTCTGGGCTTCTTGAATTCATCAACGAACTTAAACAGGATCGTACAAAACAAATAATCCCAAAGTACTGCGTACCAGACTATTCAAAGATAATCCTCTTGGGCCACCTAAAACGTAAAGGTTTTAAGGTGGCTTGCTGCTCAAACTCCGTTAGAGAAACATTGCACCTCATGTTAAAATCTGCTGAAATTTTTGATTTCTTTGATTTAATAATTGGCAACGATGAGGTATCGAAATCAAAACCAGACCCTGAAATTTACCTGACTGCTATGGAGCGTCTCGAGCTTACACCGAAAGAATGTATCATAGTTGAAGATGCTCCTCATGGAATTGCTGCAGCAAAAGCAAGTGGGGCTACCGTATATGAAGTGCGTGGCGTACAAGACGTAAACATTTCTTTATTTGAGAATTTACTTTTCAAATAATGCAAAAAGACAAAACCATCATCTTAACGCACCGAGGTCTTGATCCAGACAAAGGTGAGTATTTTGGGGAAAGTTCATATGAAGCCTTTGATGACCAACTACGTCGTGGATTTGGTATAGAATTTGATATTCGATTTACAAAAGACCGTGTACCTATAGCACTGCACGACAAAACAATTGAGAGAATAACACATGGAAAAGATTCTAGACTAGTCTCAGAAATCAGTTGTGAGGAACTTACCGAAATTTTTTCTTCACAAGGTACACTTGTTACTATTCCTAATTTATTTTCATTAATTGAGAAGAATACAAGTGACGCTACTTGGTCTGCCCTACATGTTAAACACGACCATCAAAATGAATCAGATTTGAATACACTTTTAGAAATACTTAATAAAACTGATTATTCAAAATATATTATTTTTGACACCTCAATCGCTATCGCAAAATATATCAGAGAAAAAAATCCATCAATACAAATTTTTGCTTCAGTTGCTCATCCGTATGATATAAAGAGATTTAATTCTGCTGTTGGTGGCACACTACTTTCGTTGAAAGAATTAGAAGAACATTCTGCAATTTTTTCTGGGGCATGGCTTGATGAGTGGGACAAACTTGATGAACATAATAATCAAAAAAAACTTTACACAACAGATACATTTAATAGAGTTAGATTAAAGGGATTAAAAATTGCTGTGGTCTCACCAGAACTACATGGCACTTCCCCAAATCTTCTAGGAAATGAATCACACCCTGACGCTGTAAATAAAGATGTCCTTACCGCAAGAATGCAAGAAATTCTCCAATTAGAACCAGATGCGTACTGCACAGACTATCCAGACCACGTAAAAAACCTTTTAACAAACGTCTAGTTTCCTGTATACTTTAAACATGAAGGTGGTAATTCCTATGGCTGGTTTGGGTACAAGATTTGCAAAAGTAGCAGACACGAACCCTGAGTATAAAAAACCCAAACCTTTTATTTCTGTAAAAGGAATCCCAATGGTTCGCTGGGCAACCGGTTCCCTTCCTTTTGTTTCAAGCAACAGCACAGATTTAAAAGCAAAAGTATTGTATAAGGATTTAATTTTTATCGTTCTAAAGGAACATGACAAGGAACACAACCTTGTTCAGGGACTGTACGATATATATTCAAAAGACATAAACGTAATAACCCTTGACGCCGTTACCCGCGGCGCTGCCGAGACGGCACTGAAAGCAAAAGAATATGTTGACGAAAACGAGGAATTAATAGTAACAGATTCTGACCATTATTTTGATGGAACAAACCTAGAGACTGCTATAAACAACCGACGTTCAGACACTGCAGGCATCATACCTGTTTTTGTGGCTCGTAACGAAGGTATCCCAAAATGGAGTTATTCTCTTATTGAAAATGATTCAAATACAATCAACCAAGTTGGAGAAAAAGATCGTTCTCTTATGGAACAAGGAGCGCATGCTAACATTGGTTCATATTATTTTTCTAAAGCAAAATATTTTTTTGATGCAGTAGAAGATTCAATCACACACAACAAACGCACAGGAGAAGAAGGTAAAGCTGAATTTTATGTTGCCCCCCTCTACCAAGAGTTAATAAACAAAGGTCATCATGTTGAGGCTGCTATTATTCCTGAGGTTTGGGGTCTTGGTACACCAAGTGATTTAGAATATTTTCTGGACCATTGCCCATTAAAAAAACCTATGCATTAGTTATATGAAAAAAGAAAAGGAAAAAGAGTTGTTAATTCTTATACCCATGGCTGGTAGTGGTAAAGCTTTTGTTGAAGCTGGATACGCTTTTCCTAAACCTTTGATTGATATTGAAGGAAAGACGATGGTTGAGCTTGTTATTAACAACGTCAAACCAGCCGTTTCACACAAATTCGTTTTTGTTGTACTAAAAGAGCAGTATGACAAATACGATTTTCACAATATCTTTAAAAATGCAACGAATAATTCTTTTGAGGTTGTTACTGTGGGCAATTCCACACAAGGAGCAGCGGTTACTGCCCTCTCCGCTATTCAGTATTTGGATACCGATAATGAGGTCTTACTTGCAAATGCTGACCAATTTTTGAACTGTAAAATAGATGATTTTATAAAAGAAGCAAGGAAGAAAAACGCTGATGGATACATCATGACCTTTAACTCAAGTCATCCTCGGTGGAGTTATGTTCGTACTGATGAAAAGGGGCAAGTAATTGAAGCAGCTGAAAAGAAAGTAATATCAAATCATGCAACTGTTGGTTTGTACTACTACAAAACAGGAAAAGTATTTGTTTCGGCGCTTAAGTCAATGATTAAAAAGAATATTAGACACAATAACGAATTCTATATTTGCCCAGCATTTAATGAAATAATCCTTCAAGGTGGCAAAGTGGGAATTTTTGAAATCCCTGAAAAACAAATGTATGGAATGGGGACCCCTGAAGAACTGGTATTGTTCCAAAAAGCTCTTTCTGAGAAGAAAATTACACTTAAAAAGTAAGCTAGATGGAAAAACTAAAAAATAAATGTATACGATACATTTCAAAAAAAGGCTTTTTTCTTTTTGAAAAAGTAGCCAAACGATATGTTACCATTATTATAAGACCTAAATACGCTGTTAGTGTTTCTCCTCTTCTACATTTTTCTAACGAAGGAAATAAAACTGCTATCATTCTCCAGGGTCCTTTTTTTACTGTGGACAACTTTACAATTGAAACAATCAAATTGTATAAAAAGCTTTTCCCAACCACACAAGTTATTGTCTCTACTTGGAAGGAAGAATCTCCACTGTTATTACAGATAGCAGAGAAAGAAGGTGCAATTGTTGTACAGTCCGAAAAACCAAAAAACAGAGGGCCACGAAACATAAACATGCAAATAGTGTCAACGTATGAAGGACTTAAAATAGCAAAAAAATATGGTGCGGAGTATGTAATAAAATCACGCACCGATCAAAGATTTTACTCTACAGAATTATTTCCATTTTTGTCGACTCTTACTAAGACCTTCTCTTATACCGGGAAATTTACTAAACAGAAAGAAAGGATTGTTCTTTGTAGCCATGAAACTCTTAAATACAGACCGTACGGCGCAACAGATCAATTTCAATTTGGTACTATTGATGATTTACTTTTTTACTGGGAAGTACCTTTGGATGAAAGACTGCCGGGTGTCGGTAATACTGATGTAACAGTACGCGATTATGCAAAAAGTAAACTTGCGGAAACATATCTTGAATCAAAATACTTAGAAAGAATAGGTAGGCATTTAAGCTGGACCATTAAAGACTCTTGGGATGCTTACGCAGAACATTTTATTGTAATAGACAAAAGAACTATTGACTTATATTGGCCGAAATATGACCACTACAAAGAAGATAGGCTTACGTCGTATGAGGCAAATACCACTGATTACCTAACATTTAAAGATTGGCTTTTGCTGTATAATAAGAACCCAGTAGTTTACCCAGAACATGTGCTTGATATAAATTTTAGAGACTCAATTCCTATTTCTTTATAGAATCTATTATGACAACAAATATGAGGACACTAGTAAAAAAAATATGCAGAACACCTTTTAATGTTATTGGGTTAGATATTACGCGTTACAAAAAAAAACTTAAACCACTTACTTTTTTAGTTGATTATGAAATAAAAACAGTAATTGATGCAGGTGCAAACGTTGGTCAATTTGCACTTGAGGTGCGAGAAGTTCTCCCCGATGCACAAATTCATTCTTTTGAACCAATGGCAGAGTGTTTTATTAAACTCAAAAATAATTTTAAAAATGATAATTTTTTCACCGCATATAACTATGCACTTGGCGAGTGTACAGAAAAAAAGGTTATTTTTAAAAACGACTATGCTCCCAGTTCTTCACTTTTAAAAAATACTGAATTCCAGGAAGAAACATTCCCTTTTACAAAAAAATCCACTGAAGAAGAAATATCAATTGAAAGACTTGACACTCTTTTACCGATAGAAGGTATTGAAGAAAATATATTGTTTAAGCTGGATGTCCAAGGCTATGAAGACAAGGTGTTAAAAGGAGCTGAAAAAATACTGGCTAAAACAAAAATTGTTCTTATAGAAACATCTTTCTATGCTTTTTATAAAGATCAACCTTTGTTTGATGAGATTTATTCATTACTTAACACTTTAGGCTTTAGATACCATGGGAGTACCCATCAAAAACGGCATCCTAAAAACAACGAACCATTGTTTGAAGATTCTATTTTTATCCGGAACAAATAATTTTTTACTGCAGACTAGATGAAAATACTATAGAACTAACAACCTCTTTTGGTGAAAACCTCTCTTTGTAAAGCAGGTAGCCAGCGTCCGAAAGTTTTTCCCTTAACGAACCATCCTTGCATATCAGCTTTATTTTTTGAGCCAAGTCTTCAGGATCTTCAGGATTTACCATGAGACAATGAACATCTTCTTGTAAGACCTCCTGCACTCCTCCTGTACGTGCAGTTATGTAGGGCAGTTTCAAAGCTAACGACTCATATGCTTTATGGGGAATGGTGCGTTCAAGTCTCTCGTGTTTAGCAAACTGCCCAAGAGAAACATGGCATTTTTGCATTAAAATCACAAGCTCATCAAAAGGTAGCTGTTTTCCAACATACGTTACATTTTTTGGATTTTCTTCTTTCAGAACTTTTTCAAACTCTCGCATTGCGTCATTATATCCATGTCCTATGATAAGAAAATCAATATTTTTATTCTCAAGAAACTTTGCTGTTTTAATGATAGTTGGAACCCCTGCCTCACTCATTATTCGCCCTCTAAAAAGAACGGTAAATTTCTCATATTTTTCTATGCTTTCATCAAATTTAAAAATAGAATCATCCACTCCCGTGTACACCGTCAGCAACTTTTCACTTTTAACTTTTAATTTTTCACTAAAATATTCTTTCTGCTTATTAGACTCTACGAGTATTTTGTCTGCAAAGTAAGTAGAAAGCCAGTCAATAAAACGTACGTATAAAATCCTAAAGGGGATTTCTTTTAAGGCATCTCGGGAAAGTATTTCTGTTTCATAGAATGAACATAGTGCATCAAAAATAACCGGTTTATTTGAAATCAATTTTGCCATTGGTACGGTTACATATCCCCCATACCCTACAATAAGTGCATCGTACTTCCCTAAGAGTTCTTTGTGTTTTTTATACAAATTCCAGTATTTCCTTATTCCCCTACTTCTATCAACACACAAGAGTACCTCCACTCCATTTTTTCGCAAACCATCCACATAAATCTTGTTACGCGATACCTCTAAATCAATATTCCCAAAATAGAGAACCGTTTTCATCCCGTTAGAGACAGGAAACGTTTGAGGCGATTATTAATATACCTTTTGCCCATACCAGACTTAAGGTACTTCTCACGCGCCCTGGCGTCTTCCTCGTTATTACTTGCTTCATAATATATTAATGTAAATGGTCCTCTGTTCTTTGTTGAGTTGCTTTCTCCTTTCTCATGTTGCCTTAATCGTTTCCGTAAGTCCCCCGTAAAACCTGTATACAGATTACCATCTTTCTGACTTTTAAGTACATACACATACCACATATTTTTGTCTCTAACGGGATTCACACTTTCTTTTTAGCAGTTACAAAATACCCGAGTGGATACCGCTCCTTTAGAGCTTCTGATTTAACAAATAAGGAAATAATTTTATCAAGTAGAAATAATTTGTAATACAAAATCATTCTCAATAATTCAGGTATACGAACTCCTCCAAACATTTGGCCTAAAACTAAAAATGGACCTTGGCCAATGGGAACTATTGAAATATCAATAAAATTGGATTCTATAAGCAACTTATTCAGCGTTTCCTTGGTATAACGCCAGTAATCGTGAGGTGACGGATGGAAAAACATTATAAACGGTACGATTATAATAATAGTTCCTCCTTTACGTAACACACGGCAACTTTCTGTAAAAATGTTTTGATAGTTGTAGATGTGCTCAAGCACATTACAAGCGAGTACAGCGTCATAACTTTCACTCTGCAATGGAAAAGGTTTTTCTAAATCGAAGTTGTTATCAAGACCTGAATTTTCATCAATATTAACCACTTCGATTGCATGATTCCCTCTTATGAGTTCATGGTACTTTGATTTTCTTGAACCACCAAGATCAAGCACTTTACCAGAAAGCTCTAAAGTCGAAAGTTGTTCGTATGATAGTTTTCTCCATGGCGTTGGCATGTTATTTCATAGTTAGCCATTTACACGAGGATTTCTACATTCAAACGCCAAATCAAAAGCAAACAAGTTCGGTGAGAAGTTAGCGAGGTGCGCATACTGCTTTTTCCCAATTGGTGTAATTTTAACAAAATCAAAGTTTTGCTCTAAAATTTTCTTAATCTTTTTGTAACTAAAATGTGTTACATGTGTTGGCTCAGACATGGTTGTACCCTCAGGCTTATTTAAAAATAATCGAATACGATTCTTTAAACTAAATCCATTTGGAACAGTGCCTGCAAACACACCGTCTTTTTTTAGCAGAGTTGCTATTTCTGATACTTTTTTTTCTGGAAAAAACAAATGTTCCAAAACCTCACTCATAATAACTGCATCCCACTTCCCTCTTCCAAGTAATGAGATATCTTCGTTTAGATCATAGACAATCGTATCAATTCCCAACCTTTCTTTCGCTATTTGTAAATTCACTTCATCAAAATCAACCGCTGTAACATTACAGTATTCAACAAAAAACTTTGTGAAAGCACCGTGGTTTGAACCCAAATCAATAACCTTACTTCCTTTCTTGAGTGCTTTCTTTATTTGCCCACTCCTTTCTTTTGCGTACAAGCCTTCGCCACCATCAAGCAGTTTGTTTGATCTAGCATTGTATCCTTCAATAACTTTATTCATGTTTATTTTATTATGGAAAATGTTTCTTGATATTTTTTAAAGTGTAAAAGATGCCACGGACGTATATCAAACTCATCATTTGGACTCTCGTTAGCAATATCATTACCGACACTAGCGCCAGCGTGCTTTACTACGTGATCGTACTCCTCAAGTAACTCGCTCGTTAATTCCTCGTCAGTGTGAATATAGTATACATTGAGAGGTTCGATTCCTTCAGGAGGATTAAGTGTCAATACATACTGCCACAAATCATACCCCTTTTTATTATATCGTGTTATATAATCTTCATACGCATTATGTGTATGCACATACCCAAGTGGCCAATTTTTTACTACTAATGTCTTTGTTCCTTGGTCTTCTTCTTGCCATTCATGGATTTGCGAAATAGTTTCCCTCCTCTCAGGTGGTCCTGTCAGAATCATCCTTTGCCACAGAACAATCTGTAAACAGTTGATTATAAATGAAAGTCCAATCAAAAAGACAACAAGACGCACGATTTTATCCTTCCATCCTAAGACTTGGTACGCTTCAAAAAACAGAGCGTACACAAAGAGTGTTAGTAATACAGACACAGGAAATATGTACCTTGTCTCATGATGCTCGAGTGAGCTGAAAATAACATAATTCAAAACGGCAGGGGCTAAAAATGCCCATGGTAGGATGCTCTTGTAAATCATCTCCCGAAAATGTACTGTTAGTAAAATAAAACCTCCAAGAATTAAGAAGAAATTATTCACAAACAGTACCTTTGTATAAAAAATTAAACTTAGAAATGGGTTTAAGTCAGATTCTATATTTAGAACAGGAGATACGGTGCCCAGCGGAGAAACCACATCAGTACCCACAAGTCCGAGGATTCTAAAGAATGCATATGGATGCCACCATACCATTACTGCACATCCAAGAAGTACAATGAGTGTGTGTATTGGGAACTCTTTTAACAATTTCCATTGCTTCTCCTTAAACCACAGGAACAAAAACGGTACCCAAAAAACGAGGAATAAAACGCCTGAATAGCTAATGCCAAAAACAAAAATTGTTAATACGGTTTGGGCAGACCAAAAAAGTAAACGTTTTTCTTTTGATTCAAATATTTTTATTCCAAAGTAAATCTGCCATAGGATGATGACTACAATAAAAATCCAATGCCTAAAAAAGTTAGTATATTCAAAATAAAGATAATTTCCAGCAAGTAGAAATGAGGCAATGAAAGGCATCAACTGATTTTTTGAACGGTTTACTGTTGCTGTACTAAATATCAAATAGACGGCAAGAATGCCTAAAAAGCCGGCACACACTGCTATGACACGTGCCCACTCTAGTATTCCACCCCAGTCCCACACTATAAAATCTTTGTACGATTCTGCTCCCGCAACAGTTCCTTTTAATAGATTAAGGGAATAATCTACAGCGACTGCAGGAAGAGCAAGCATAGCTAGTACAGGTCCGTAGTAGAGGGTATTTTGATTTTTAAGACCTAATACACTTCTATCTTTAAGTATATGGAGTGCCCCGTTAATTGGTGACTGCTCATCAGCAGTCATGTAGGATACATGGAGGGGGGTATCCTCTGTGCCATAGAAGACGCCCGGGAGGTGTAATACTAGCCAAAGAGACAATGCTCCAAGTAATGCCAGTGCTGTTGTTTTTTTGTAAGTCATTTTTTTGAACATGAATAATCTCTATGTTTCAAAATCTGTTTTTATAAAAAGTAATTAATTCAAAAAAAGCACCGATGCATGCTGCTAACACTTGAAGTGAAAAAACAGAGAGTGAAAGTATTAAACCTTGCTCGGGTGGCACGTTGAATTGTAACAGAAAATATACAAATAACCCTTCCCTTACCCCGAGACCAGCTACAGTAACAGGCAACATCACCGCCAACGAAACAATTCCAAATATCCAGAAATAATTTTGAAATGGGATATGAATATCAAGCCCTAATGCAAAAATCAGTATTATTAAAACTGCAAGTATTTGGAATAGAATTGCTAAAAAAAGACTCACGATTAGTGTTTTTGGGTTACTTGAGTATTGTTTAAAACCTTCAAATACTCCTTTAATAAACACAAAAACCTTTCCAAGGTTAAAAAATCTTATCTCAGATTTTTGCAAAAGCTTTTGAGTTTTTTGATGAACATACTCATTACTAATAAATACAAAAATAGTTATAAAAATTAACGATAATAAAACAATGCTACCAATCCATGTATTTTTCTCAGGTAAATCAGTAAACAGTAAGCCAAGAATAGTTACAAACATCACCCCGATGAGTCCTATAATTTTATCAACAGCAATAGATGCTGTGACTTTACCCGCATTTTCATTACTTCCTCTACTTACCCGATAAGCTTTCGCTATTTCCCCCGTAATTTGCCCCGGTAATACCATGGCATAAAACTGTCCCACAAAGGAAAACTTCAATAAGTCTATGTATGAGAATACTGGTAACAATATCTTCCACCTTAAAGCTGAAACTCCCGTTGCCAACAAGTGAATACAAGCTGCAAAAAAAACAATCCGTAAAGGATATGCTGTTACAGTATCAATAATGACAGATAACGAAACTTTGTATATCAAAACTCCAACAAGTAGAAATGAAAAACAGATTCTCAAAAAGAGACTTAAATTTATAAATATTTTTTTCATAACTTCACCGTCAGTTCTTTTTTCTTATCGTTACAATAAGGGGTGAGTGAGATTTAACAACCATCAATATCTTACTGATTAGCCACACCAATTTACATTTTTTAAGTAAAGACAGAGCATGTTGCACTTTTGTTAAACCGACATAAGGCACAAAGTCGCCTGTATTCATCCTTTCAAAAAATATTTCTTCTCCCATACTTAAAACTGCAATCACATTTGCATCTTTGAACGGTTTTAGATATCTTTGAACTGAAAAATAATTTAAATTCGTTCGAAGTGTATCGGCATAAGAGGGGTCTCTTTTAAGTACATATTTAAGCCATAGTTTCCAAAGTTTTTTTGGAGTGTATGGTATATACCAACATGCATAATGACCCTCATAAAAAGAACCGTAGTTTGGTATAACGATTTGAATCAAACCACCAGGTTTACAAACTCTTATAGCTTCAGAAAATGCCTTTTCTGGGTCATTTACATGCTCAAAAACATTCGTTGAGTACACAATGTCAAAAAAATTATCTTCAAAAGGTAAATCTTCAGCAACCGCACAAACAATTCGACTTTGCTCTAAATTATTAGAAACAAGAATTTTTTGTGCCATTTCAAAAGAACCTCCGAAGCCAAGAGCTGAAGGTTCAACACCATATACGTCAGCATTGTAGTCTATTACTCCAACGGCAACAAACAACCCATATCCTGAGCCGATTTCTAAAATTTTTTTATTTTGTATACTTTCTTTTTGATATCTTTGTATTATTTTTATCTGGTCGTGCACTTTACTTGTTGACAATATATCTTTTGTAATTTTACTAGCATCAATTTTTCCTAAACAAGAATAATATGTACTGTATGATTTTTGCACCTCAAGTATATGCTCTGCTTTAATACTAACTTTAGTTTTCATTTTAATCATAAATGTTTTTTATATTTTTCATACACATTAAGATAGTATTCTGCAACATTTTCCCAACTAAAATTTGAAATCTTTTTCAAGCCTTCTGTAGAAAATCTTTCTCTGATTTCTTTATTACTAATCAAAATATCAATTTTATCAGCAAGTTCTTCAGCGTTTCTTGGCTCAACTAAAAAACCATTTACATTATTTTCTATCAATTCATCACTACCTCTTACTCTAGTAGAAACTATCGATAATCTGCACGCCATAGCTTCTGACAAAACATTGGGCATACCCTCTTCATGAGACGACAAGACAAATATATCTGAATTTTGATATTTTTCTAGCAACTCTTCTTTAGAACACCAAGGTGAAATTGTTACAATCTTTTTTAAGTCATATTCATCTATCAAATTAACGATCTTTTTTTTCTCTGGTCCATCGCCCACTAATTCAAGTTTAAAGAAACAATCTCCATATTTTTTTTTCAGTAGAAAAGTAGCCTCTAATAAATATTCCAGACCTTTTTGAGGTGAAAAACGTCCAACAAAGATAATGGTTGGTTTTTTGTTTTCAATTCTTTTTATTTTTGGTTTAAAAAAATCAAGGTCCACTCCATTAGGAAAATAGCCAATTTTTGTATTAATTTTTGTGCCAGTCTTTTGTGCTAGTTGCATAAGACCCTTACTGTTTGCAATTACTTTTATCGAATTTCTCCAAAGAATTTTAGTCAGAGGTAATGAAATAAAATGATAAATTCTTAACGAAATAATATTTGACAAAAAACCAGGAACATCTCCACCTTGCACAGATAATATATAAGGGATTTTAAATTTCTTAAAAAAAAAGTATGCGGGAATTCCAGATGGTAAAGCCATAAAAGCTATTGAATAGTCTGGCATAAAATCAAGTACTAATTTCCTATTTTTTATGGCTAAAAATGAATAGGAAAGCATTTCAAAGGGATTTGATCTATCTTTTCTTTTCCTCCTAGATTTGATTCTTACAATTGTTAAATTATTGTTTTTTTCTAACTCAAGAAGATTTTCATGCCACGTGGTTAAAACTAATACTTGATGTCCCAATTTTGCATAAGATTTTGCGATATTCATTGTTGAATTACCCGCACCACCTCCTAATGGTGGGTACTCATAATTTAAAAGTAAAATTCTCATATCTTCCAAGACTAAATATTTTCAATTAACAAAGTGCAATAATTAACTTCAAGATAGTTATTATCTTTATCGTAATCACTGCTAATATAGTTTTTAACCTTTATAAATTCCTCTTCATCACTTTCTATATCTAACACTTTTGAATGAAGTCCCAATTTTGACAATATATCAATATGATCGTACAAGCGCCACCCAGGTAAATTACCAGGATTCAACCATTGTTCCCATGTTTTTTTATTAAACATAAGTAAGTGGTATGGGTATTTAAAAAAATGATCAATATATCCAATGAAATGTATTTGTATGCTTTTTTTATTCATCATTGAGGTTAGTTGAATAAATAAATTTGTAGGATCTGTTACATGCTCAAGCACATGATTAGAAATTACTATATCAAATTTGGTACTCTTAGGTAGCTCATTTAGTGAATTTATTCTGGTTACTTTTTTTAAAATATTTTCTTTTTTTAGGTTGTGCATATTGCATGTCTCCTCTAAAAGTAATCCATCAGCAGACTGATCGAATGACATGTATGGTTCGTAAGTTATTATCTTCCTGAAACCTCTACTTGCTAACTCATAACCAATAGCGTTTGTTGCTCCAGATCCAACCTCCAATACAACTAATTTTTCGGGTTTCTCTAAATTGAAATTATTTTTTATATGCTCAAAAAACTTTAAGGCTACATTAGACG
>Ga0209417_1002529_pt1 | contig 27660 bp, 16 predicted proteins | sample RifGroF2_FD_184002 | JGI IMG/M metagenome (GOLD analysis project Ga0209417, IMG submission 184002) | Groundwater microbial communities from Rifle, Colorado, USA - Groundwater F2 (SPAdes) (version 2) | ecosystem: Environmental > Aquatic > Deep subsurface > Groundwater | place: Rifle, Colorado... | reverse complement strand
GATTTAGAAGATTTGTTAGATCGCTCTATTCAAGCTGGCGAATATGTTATCCCGCAACATGAACGGATTCGAGATTTAAGTGCGCTGGATACTGAAGCGCTGCGTGATTTTTTCGCAAAGCTAGACGATAAAAACATTCAAGCGGAAATTTTAAGCACAGAACTAACCAATAAAATTGAAGAGATGGTTCGAAGAAATAAGACCCGATCAAAATTTATCGATCGTTTAAATTTGTTGCTTCAGACATACAATAGCGGCGCTCATGATATTGATCAGCTATTGCATGATTTAGCCGCGTTAGCAAAAGACTTAAGTGAGGAAGAAGGCCGTGCCCTCAAAGAGGGGCTGACCGAAGACGAGCTGGCAATATTTGATTTGCTACGAAAAGATAATTTGAATCCTGATGATACGGCCGAAGTACGATCTGTTGCTAAAGAGCTTTTAGAAAAATTAAAAACAAAGCTTGTTCCTGGCTGGCGAGATTTTGAATCGTTGCGCGCAGGCGTGAAAATTACGATATCCGATGTGCTATTTCCAAAATTGCCGGAGACGGTTTATACCGAGCAAGAGTGTGAATATAAAGGGCTAGAAGTTTACAATTTCGTGTGCGAAAAATATGGCAATGTAGTCAGGGGATGTCAAAACGCTCGGAATTTTTAATAAAACCAAGCTCGGAGGAAAGCGAAATTTCTCACTCACTGTGTGAGAAATTAACATGGGCTCATATTCGTAATCTGAGTTATATAGAAGATGAGTTAAAAAGGCGCTTTTATCTTGAGTTGTGCGCTTATGAACGATGGTCGGTGCAAACTTTAAAAGAAAGGATGAAATTGAATTCAGTTAAATGAGATTGGTTTTTAGTAGTACCAATAGCAGTACCGCTTGAAAACACGATCGAAAACCTCTAATTAAATCAATATATTATCAACCATGTTCAACTCCCGCCGCCCCAAAATTAGTTTTTATGGCATCCCACAAGTGCGCTGCCATGAATGTCAAAAAACCGCGGATCAAAGTCATAATGAGCTATGAACATTAATGAATTCCCCCCAGACATTTTGAAATTTATATTCGGTTTTTTGTTGCTAAAATTGAAAACAAAACAAGAGTTGTCTTTGGTGTGTCATCTGTGGCGAGATGTTATTGCAGATACTCCATTTTTAAGCCTGGACGCCTCACTACAAAAATTTCCCAATAGAGCAGTTATGGCAATGGCCCCGGTTAAAAGTTCCGGCGACATTTACCATATGGTTGCTTTTTTGGCGTTATCTCTCTATCACAAAAAACAAATCCCCCCTATTTTTCTAGCCTACGACAAACAACCGCCTCTTGGATTTGATGTGCCCCAAACTAAAGCGAATACAGGATTGCAAGTAAAGAGGGAGTTATCCTTCGTTTCTTGTTTGTATGATCAGGAATGCTTTTCCCCCCTAACATTAAACCAAGCGCGATCAGAAAAATTAGAATTAGATAAAATTACGGACGCTCTGAGCGGGATGAGTATGGATGCTCGCCCTGTCACAACATGCTATCAACCCACAGCAAGACAAAAACAATTAACAGATAAATTGCAAGAGCGACAGGTTACTCATTATATTGATCATCGATTTTCAACCAGTGTCATTGCGGACCATATTTGTCAATATGGTCTACAGGAAACCACTGAAATTTTGAGGGGCTCTTTCCGCTCAAGAAACCAGCAGTATTTAAGCGCGCAAGATCGTCAAGCTATTCAGGTTTATGTGAGCAATACAATGCAAGAAATTGCAACGGATGTGAAGAGCAACCCGGAGAAGAAAACGGTTGTCATCCATTATCGTGTTTCTAGCGGGGCCAATGGTGAACAAGATATCAGTGGAGTAGCGCAATATATCATAACGGCATTGGCGAAAAACAATAGAGTTATTGTAATTTATGCTGATTCAAGACAAGCAAACTTTAGCAATTTACATGGAGCCCATTATCATATTCGCCCTTTTCAGCAAGAATCTTTCATCACAGAACATCGTGATTTGAGCAAAATAGCTCATTTGGAATTACTCCTCGCTTTTTTTGATAAAAAAGACCAGATTAACTTACAGGGAATAATAGGGAATACAAGCGGAACATTGGACCTTGCCGCTTTTATCGGACACAACGTTTTAGATATTCATCTTTTTGGCAGCGCAGAAAAGGGATTTGACTACCAAGATTATCGATTGCTTTTACAGATGACGTTTTTATCTGTTGAACAACTAGCGTCCGATCGACAAGCGATGATGACTCACATAGACTCATGGTTAGCTACCGGCCAACAGCCGAAACAAGAAGCTCTGCTAGGAATTCCAAGACGATTTACAGGCTTAGGTAAAATAGGATTTTCCTTTTTATCTTCTGTTGAAATCTTTAAGGAGGCGCATTGGGAAGTGCAGCGATTTTTTCCTCGATTAAAAGAGGCTGTAAATCAGAAAGCCAAATCTGCCAAATTATTTTCCGCTGATTTTGAGCCACCGTTGCCATAGTTTATATAAATCAAATTGTGTTTATCACCGTATGATAAGGGTTTAAAGAGGTACAAAACTTTGCGGAATCAAACAACACTCAAAAGATTATCTGTACAAAAAACAATCAACGAACGCGAGGGACTCTATGCAAACATTACCCGTATTAGGAAAACTCAATCAAATAAACGATGGGCAAATCAATTTCAAAAAAACAGGCATTATTGGTGCGCAACATGTTTTAGCGCAAATGCCGCCTTTTGTGCAAGCGCTGATCGGTAACGGATTAAATCCACGACGTTTATTTGTTATTCCGAAAGTGTATTCCTTGGCGGCATCGGTTGCCAAAACCGTCACGGATCGAGGGGTGAGATTACATAAAAGCCAAGAAAATTACCTAGACGATGAGCCATTTTCTATTCATTTTCATGAAGACATTGCCAGGCATTGGGATAATTTAGAACGAGAATTACTTGCAGATATACAAAGTGGCGAGATCGATACTTTACTGATTTTGGATGATGGCAGTGCTGCGATTCGAGAAGGCCTTCGCCGATTAAATGAGGCCGGGAAGGTTTTTCGATCGGATGGCGAAGCGCTAAGCGATGAATTTGACACAGGCCGATTAATAACCTATTCGACTGACGCCACATGTGATGAATATGACGCTGCGTTGGCACAAGAGTCTCCTGCTTTTTGGCAAGTATTCTTGGAGAAGGGATGCGGGATAGCGGCTGTCGAACAAACATCAGCAGGCGTGCAAAATATGATTGATTATTTGAGAGAGGCGTCTATTCAACTTTCATTTCCGATTGTGTTGGTTGCCTCAAGTGCGTTGAAATACGAATTAGAATCTAAATTGATTGCCGAACATTTTTTATCTAAATTTCAAGGGCTTTATGGCGTACGTCTTGCCCGTACATCAGAGCAAAATCCATTTAAGTTAGGGGTTGTTGGGATTGGACATATTGGTCGAAGTCAAATCGAGCTCTTACAACATCGCTATGGCGCTAAATTACAATTTATTGTTTACGATGCCCAGCCTAGTCAGGTGGAAGGTTTTTTACGCCTTTGCTCACAAGAATTAAAACCGATTGTAGCGAAAACTTTGGCTGAGTTAATTCAAGAATCCCATGCGGTTATGGGATGTACGGGGCGAGATATTTTTAAAGATAAATCTGATGAGGAAATTGAAGCGCTTTTATCTTCCCTGCCTGGGGATTTGGAGCTTTTTAGTGCGAGCTCTGAAAATATAGAATTTTACACTTTGATTCATTGGGCCAAGAGACGCATCCAACAAGAGGGGCGTCAATTGCCGACGGATCCGCTCGCTGATCTTGCGTGTTCTACTGCCGGAAAAAAAATCACGATTCATTTTCGAGGATACCCTTTTAATTTTAAGAATTTTGACCCAGCAAATGAGGACCGGGTTTCCGGGATCGATCCGGACCGTTTTCAATTTCTTATGGGCGCCTTGTATGGCGCCTTGTTACAAGCGCAATATTCGGCCAGTAGCGCATCAACTGTACTATTATCAAAAGATTCCGAAATAGTCTCTGATCGCTTTTTCCACATATTACATCCAGCTATTCAGCGTATTATTTTAAAAGCAGCACTTGAAAGTGGTAGCTTAAAGAAAGGCGAATACTCAAAAGAAATATTAGCAATCTTCGATAGTGCTTTTCGTGTTGCCATGAGCTCTCAATATGTGATGCGTCGTACGCTTGAAACAATACGGGCAACGACAAGTGCTTATGGCATGGCGCCGGAAGCTGTTGCGCGCCATTTTTTTACGATTGGATTTCCTGTTGATATGATTGAACGATGCCATAAAGCCACTGCTGGAATTGCTTTTGAAAACTATGGTGCTGAAGATCGGCGCGTCGTGGTAAGCATGTGGAATCAACCGATCGCTAATCAACATTTTGTGGGACAGGCTCGCTGGTTGACCGACATTCGACAACAATTACAAAATACTTCATCAGAGGGACTTACGGTTTTAACAGGACTGCATGGCTTGGGCGGTGTTGGTAAAACGTATTTGGCTAATGAGATTTTTCATGCGGATGATCTGCATTATTTTTTTCGAGGATGGTTGAGAGCGGATTCAGCTCAGCTCCTGGAAGAAGAATATCTTCGATTTGGTGAGACATTAAACTTATTCCATCCGCATTTAGCAGAGTCGGAAAAACTTGAGGTAGTCCGAGAATGGTTTGAACAAAAAAGGCACGCAGGGTGGTTATTGGTTTATGATAATGCGCAAGACATGGAATCATTAAGGCCTTATTTACCGCGCTGTGGCGGGCATATTCTTGTAACGTCAAGAAATCCTCATTGGCAAAATGCGATAGCTGTCGATGTTATGTCAGAAGAAGATGCCGTAATCTTAGTTAAGAAAACGATAGATCCTGAAAATCGTCATCCATTCCATGAGGATGAAAATGCAGGTATTCGAGAATTGGTTAGACGATTGGGTTATTTGCCCTTAGCTATTGCGCAAGCAAGTGCGTATATGCAACAGAAAAAGGAACCGATTAGCGCAGATCTTTTTCGAGCGTATTTAAGCAAATATGAAACGAGTAAAAAACATCTGCTAGGTTCGAGCCAGTTACCGCCCAGAGATCGTCACGACTCGATCTATATCACTTGGAATATGAATATTGAGGAAATTGCAAATAAAAACCCATTGGCTGTGCAGCTTTTAGTTGTTTGCGCTTATTTGGATAGTGATGTGCTCACGGAGGATTTGCTGCGTTGTTTTCATCAGGCTTCTGGAGCAGATATATCCGCAGAACAGTTACGAGATGCGTTGGCGTTATTACAAAATTATTCCTTATTAAAGTTCAATGCCGATACACATCAATATGCTATTCATCGTGTTGTTCAAGAGGTGATTCAGGAACAAGAAAAATCGGAAGATCTTCAGGCAAGATCATCCACGCTCCCTCCTTTTTTTGGAGTGCGCTCTGCAGTTGATTTAATGGCAAGCCAACTGATTTATGATCAATATAATGCGAAAACGCTCAAAGGAGTGGATGCTATTTTGCCGCATGTTCGAGCGTTGCTTTCAGTAGTTTCTAAAAACCCCGCGTTTAAAAAACAAGTGAGTCCTGAAGTGCTTGTTCATTTGATGTTAACAATCGGTGCTTATTATATTTTTGAGCGAAACGACGCGACGAATGGAATCCTGTATTTAAAACAAGCAGAAGAAATAGCGGAAAGTATTCACGTCTTAGAGTTACAAGGATTGGTTTGTAATTATTTAGGATGGGCGTGTCATTTAAGTGCCGATGAAGATGAGCAAGAGATATTCCGTTATACCAGTCGTGCGATCAGTTGTTATCAATCCTTAAGACAAGGCGCGGGTGTTATTTTTGCATTGCATACGCAGGGGCATGTTTTAAGATGTAGCGCTAAAAAGTTTGATGAAGCGCAGAAAAAATTAGAAGAAGCCTTAGCGCTTGCTAGAAGGGTGCCGTCTTCCGATGTGGGTTCATCCTCAGAAACGCCTGTTGTGGATTCGATGACGCTTGATATAGATAATCCGATCATGCGAACGCAGTATCGAATCTCTTATGAAGTCTCTGAAGTATTAAATGAATTTGGCATTTTATATCAGGCTAAATCGCAATATGTGTTAGCCGAAAAATATTATCATTGGGCGCTTGCCATGAGAATTGAGTTAGCAGGCGAGGGACCCTCAGAAGCAGTCGCTGAAACGCATCAATTGTTAGGGGATTTTTATCGGGAGCGAAAAAAACTGAAAGAAGCAGAATCCCATTATCATGAAGCGTTACGGATAAGACAGGATATCGTCAAATGGAGCCCTTCGCGACGTAAAGTTAATGATACGCTTCATATGTTGGGACATCTTTACGAAGATCAGGAAGAGTATGCAAAAGCGGAAGAGCATTTTGTGTCGTCTTTGAGTAAAGATATCTGCTCTCAAGAAGCGCCGTTCTCTACAACAAATGCTACCCGATTGCGTGAGCTGGGAGATTTTTATAAAGGAGTAGGACAATATAAAGATGCGGAAACTTGCTATAGTAGAGCTCTCCAAATGGAAAAAGAGCGCTTCCATGATCAGCCTTCGTCGACGATTTCTATGATCTTGCATCGATTTGCTCTTCTTTATGAAAGTCAGGGTGATTTGGATAAAGCAGGAGATTATCATTTACAATCATTAAATGCGGATATTGCTTTATCGCAAGGGAAACCCACGAATAATGTAGCTACTTCATTGCGTGCATTGGGTAATATTTATCGGAAACAGAAAAAATATGCAGAGGCAGAAACACAATATAGAAAAGCGTTAGATATAGAATTAACGCTGTCAAAAGAGAATCCAACGGCTGGGTTATATGATGTACATCATGCATGGGGACATCTTTGCGAGGATCAGGAAGACTATGGCAATGCGGAGGCGCATTTTTTATCATCCATCGATATGGGTGGTGAACATCCTGAAGTTCAATTTCCAGAAGAATTGTCTGATCGATTATATGCGATGGGTGAGTTTTATGAGAAGAGAGAGAGAGATGATGAGGCAAAAGTTTGCTATGAGCGCTCACTGAAAATTAAAAATGATTTGTCTGGAGGAGCCGTTACGGAAGGAATTTCAGTGATTTTATATGATTTAGCTTGTCTCTGTGAAAGGCAAGGTGATTTAAGGAAGGCAGAAGATTATCATTTGCGATCATTAAATGCGGAGGTTGCTTTATCAGAGGGAAAACCAACAAAAGGAGAGGCTATTTCTTTTCGAGCGCTAGGTAATCTTTGTCGAAAACAAGCGAGGTATTCAGAGGCGGAAACACAATATAGAAAAGCGTTAGATATAGAAATGGCGCTGTCACAGGGAAATCCGACGGCTGGATTGTATGATGTTCATCATGACTGGGGGCATCTTTGTGAAGATCAGGAAGCTTATGGCAATGCGGAGGCGCATTTTTTATCATCCATCGATATGGGTGGGGAACATCCTGAAGTTCAATTTCCAGAAGAATTGTCTGATCGATTATATGCGATGGGTGAGTTTTATGAGAAGAGAGAGAGGGATGATGAGGCAAAAGTTTGTTATGAACGTTCGTTGCAAATTAAAAATGATTTATTTGGAGAGGCGGCTACAGCGGAGATTTCAGTAATTTTATATGATTTAGCTCGTCTCTGTGAACGACAGGGAGATATCTGCCAAGCAGAAAGTTATCATTTACAATCGTTAAATGCGGATATTGCTTTATCAGATGGCAAACCTACAAAAGGAGTCGCTATTTCTTCTCGAGCATTAGGCAATCTTTGCCGAACACAAAAGAGATATTCAGAAGCAGAGGGGTATTATAAGAGAGCGCTAGAAGTAGAAATGGCGCTAGCTGGAGAGCATCCAACGGCTGATTTTTCTGAGATGCTTTGTGTTTTAATTGATCTTTGTGAAAAGCAAGGAAAATTGGAAGATGTTGTGCGATATCGTGCGATGAACGAATCATTGATAGAAGGGCTACATGGAGGAGGTGAAAGGGAAGCAGGCAGAGAGGGTGTTGCAAGCGCAGGGGCAACAACAAGAACGATTGATGCTGCAGTGACGATCCAGCATTGGTGGAGATTACGCTATGCTACGCGGCGCTCGAGAGGTGTTGAACAAACGGCGAGGCAACGGCAAGGATTGGGTCGATGACTCAACGGTTATGCGGGAAACGTTATTTTAATGACACCATTTAAAAAAGAGCTGGTGCTACAAAAAACCCTATCTTTATAGAGGTTTTTGTCATTTTCAAATGTGGGGTCAAGCGAAGGCAAAATAGCCGCATTTTGAATTTCATTATAAATGTCTTTATTCGTGTGAAAGTAATCTAACCGTACATGGTATAGATTTTTGCTGATATCAGGGATGGTTAATCGTTTAGCGTATAATGCCTCTTGTATCGTATCATCGATTAAGGGAGTTGGGTTTTTGTAATCTGGGATGCTTTCTTGTAGTAGTGGGCAGGCTAGCGAATAATAAATTGTTTTTATTTTAGGCGTAGCTAAGAGTTTTTCGGGATGCATGAGTGTGGGGAGGTATTTCTTTAAGCCATAGGTGTTGAGATATTCTGTTTGAACTAATTTTGTTGGTGCAAAAGTTTCTGAGTGATCGGCAACAACAAAACCCGGTACGGTGCCGATGATCAGATGCAATAGTCGACGCAAGGTGTCGAGCAAATACGGGCGAGGCTTGATATTACGTTTTCCGAGCGTTAATAAAATATTTTGCCAGGTTAAATGAATAGCAGATTCGCTCAGGGCATGGATTCCCTGTCTATGTCTTGCTTTAAACAAGTAATGATAAAAGGGCGCGAGTCGTTTTTTTGTTTTAAATGATTCAAACCAGGGGCGAGTGAAATATAACACCTCACAATGCCAAGGGGCGGATTGAGGCGTATTTTTATCAATCAGTTCAAATAAATGGGCGTGATCCTCAAAACAAAGAGGTGGTGTCGTAGGTAATGAGGAAAATTTTTGTTTTAATTTTTTATGGCCGATCGCGTCGCTAATTTTAGGGAGCATGAAAATAGATTGAGCGCCGGCAGCCACACACCAAGGAGGCCGTATCGAAATATCGCTTAGCAAGTCAGTGATTTCAAACAGTCCAAATAATTTGCCGGGTTGCAATATATTGAGGGTCGTCGTTTTGTTATTCACATGAACGAATACTTCACAGCCTTTATTTAATAATAACCCTAGCGGGATAGGAATGTAATCTAAGGATTTTTTAATATTATTAGATAAATCGCTTAAAGCCAACGGGACTAATTTGCCCGATAGATTAGGCAAATAAAAATCACCATCGTTGGTGATCGATGAGGCAAAAGGATAAGTGACCTTTATCAATTTTTCGTTAGATTTTGGCTCGATTATTTCAAGAACTTCAAATAACTCCGGGTTAACCGTTTTAACCGCTTGTCGTATATCGGCCCAACAAAGTTCGGTTAATTGAATGCCGTTTTTTTCAAAAAGAATAGTCATCTCATAAATATCCGAGGTCCAGATCAATATTTATTTATTGTTAATCTAGCATAGGCCGCCATGATGCCCTACTACTTTTTTTTAAGTTAAATTTTTTTTGTAATTTTTCTAACTTATTTGTTTGGATAATTTCCCCGGGTTTTTTTCCTGGGGAAAATCGTTCTAGCGAATGATTAACGCAAGAGATTTAATGCGCGCGGTAATAGTTTTGGATATGGGATTGGTTTGATTTTTTTTTGTTCGAGTCCAGAAGAACGAAATGATGAGCCGATACCCATATCCTTCTTGCGAATGGGATTGTGAACAAAATGGGTTCTAAAAGGGCTGATGAGAATAATAAATCATCCAGATAGGAGACAAGCCCTTTTGGTCATGTTTTTAAATGATAGGAGATATGTTGATGCAACGATTTGAAAAGGGACAGGAACAAGAATCGGCGATGCCAAAAGTAGAGGTGACGGAAAAACGAATCAGTGAAATGGCGCAAGAAGCGATGGGGATGATTGGCGAGCATTGTCATGTGGGTATCGCTGATCCTATGGAATTGGGCATGGCTTTTGTAACAAATTTACGAGGAGCAAAATTAAGAGGAGAACAATATCCTTATTCCATAGCAGCATTTGAAACCTTGGTGGATAAAGCCAACCCTATTTCTATTCCCTCTGAGATGGTGAGAATGGCTGGAGAAGTATTTGCGCAAGTGGGGCATCAATGGGAGCTTGAGGGAGGCCCAGTAGGAACAGATGATATGCTGTTTGATGCGGGGGATGTGCAAGTGATTGGACACATGCTTGAGTGGATTGCCGATCTCTCAAAAGGAATTAGCGATGTAGGAAAGTACTACGGATCTGTCTATGTGCAAAAAGTGAGAGCGGATATGGGAGAATCTCTTAAAAGAGTTTCTGATAAATTGGCAGCACCGGTTTATTTTTTATATGAGGCAGGGAAAAACTTAGAAAGATATGCGAGCAGTGTTGAGCAATGGCCAAAAGTCAATTCAGAAACGATGCAGTCGATTAATCAAATGGAACAACAATTTTTTGAAAAAATCCCAGGCTATCATTTTAGGCCGCGCACAGAAGACGAATATCGTAGAGATCAAGCCGCTTTTGTTCGTTCAATCGGAAAAATATTTCAGACGCCGGCACAGTGCATGACAGGTATTGCAAAAGCGAAAGAATCCGCTCGCAAATTCATTGACGAGGCGTTACTTGGGTTGCCAAGTGCAAAATCACCCGTAGATCTCTCATCTCCCGTTGTGTTGTCGATGCCTAAGACGCTTTTTTCATTTACAGGAAAGCCAGCTTCTGTTGCCATGGGATTCCCTGTAGTGTCTTTTCCAGCGCCCGCTGCATCATCTGCAAGCTGTTCGCCTGTTGAACAAGGGAAGTCAGCGCATGCAGCAGAAAAAACAGTATCCGCTCATGTTCCTCCCGCTGCTGCTCCCCTTGCGGTGCCAGTTGGGAGTCCTGCGCAATCAAAACCCACATTGCCATTACCTCCAGTGGGTTCTAGTGAGTGGGAAAAGCTTGCAAAAAGCATCAGAGCAAAAGAGCCACAATTTGTTCAGCCGCAATCGCCTTTCGGATTGGGCACTGAAGGGGGTGTTTCGGGTTTTATTGCGCGAGGAAAAGAGACTACCGCTGTGCTTGGTTTTTCATCGCATGGCGGTTTCGGTGGAAGTTTTTCAACGACAAATATGAAACAAGCAGGAGGCGCTTTTGCTATAGCAGGTGCAGTTGTTGCGCTCTCTTCTCATTTTCAAGGGAAAAAATATGAAACTTCTGCAAGAGGTTTTATCGAGGCAGTATTGAATGGGAAAGAAAAAAACGCAGAAGAAATTCTAGATAAATTGAGTAGAGAAGCTATTGATAGACAAGATCTGGATAAAATGCGTTACGTGTTAAGTTGTTTAAATCCGCCACCATTCCCCAGCTTATCAATGCGAAAAGATTATTTAGAGATTCGATTAGCGCAGATTGATCGCCAAGTAGAAAAAATGAAGTCAACAGAAACAGGTAATGTGGCTTGGACATTGAATCAGTTAGCAGCCAGTATTCCTGGGAGAATGGATGATGACGAGCGTCGTATTAAACTGAGAGATGAAAAAACGGAAATAATCCGACAGCTTAAGGGTCTCACTGATTCCAATTCGATAGTCAGAGAGCGCTGTTTAAATCAATACTATGAAAACACCCTGAGGAAAAGAGAAAGCGAGATAGCGCATAAATTACATCAGCTTCAATGTCATGCATGGTGGCCTGATGAAGATGAAATTCATTCTCTCGAATCTGAGTTGAGGGGCGTTCGGCACAGGATAGAACAAGTTAGACAAGAAGGCGCAGCAATACATCAACGAATGCTTGACGCAAAGCCTCATGCCGAAACATCATCATCGCCCGCAGCGGCTGTACCAATCTCTGCTCCATCTTCTGTGGCGGCCTCAGTGCCTTCTTCTGCGCCAATTCCTCCAGCGTCGGTATCTGCGTCACACCCATCCGCGTCACCCGCATCATTGGGCGTATCTTTGTCTTCCTCGGAAACGGCTTCTACCACATCTTCAGTTGGGATGAGGTTGCGTCATACAGAGGAGATATCACAGTCAAAGCCGTTATTTAGAAGTATTTTTTTAGTGCCCACACCACCCAGATCAAGCTTAGGGAGTGGATTATTCAGCGGCGTCTCTTTATTTGCGGCTGACAAAGCGGTTCGTCTTGCGTCTGCCCCATCAGATACCGTGCAATCTGTTGAAGGTGTTGGGCGCAGAACGGATCTTGGAAAAACAGGGTAAGTGAGGAAACCATGCAAACATCACAACCGGCAATAGTAGAAGTAAAATTTCTGCCCCTCTTATCTTCGCAGAGCCGAGATTTTTTTCGGCGAGTGAAAGATTTAAATATACGGGAATACTATCCTGAAATCGCAGATGCAATTGGTCAAGAAATCGTTTCAATGCAACAGTCGCTTAATGAAGGGCAATCGTTTGCGAGTACCCAATTTGATATTAATTTATCACAGCGCATGCTTGATACGTTTTTAGAGCATCCTGCTGCACTTGATACATTACCAGGAAGGGAGATAGCTTCATGTTGTTGCCAATATTCTTCAAGTATCGCAAGTCATTATCGAGAATGCGTTGGCGAGTTACGTGTTTGTGCTGAATCGGGAAAATGTTTATCTACGGATCAATTAAAAAAAATACGCGCACTCGAGCAATCTGCTCACGAAACCGATCAGTGCATGGATTGTCTAGCTGAAAAAATAGGCAATGAATTTTCCCCTATTGATAAAGGTAGCTTGCAAGATTCTTTGAAAGAGGCTAAGGGCTCGTTTGATGGTCTTGTGAATGGGGCGGGTGCTATTATTGCCGACGATGATCAACATAAGAAATTACATCAAGCAGCAGAAAGTGCTTTTCAAAAAGCGAAAGCAGATTTACCAAAATATTATCAAAAAAGCGAAAGATTGCAAAAAATGTATGCGGAGTTGCAAGCGCTCCGTCAGTTACCAAATTCAGAAGAAAAAGATGTTCGAATAAAGGCGAAATCGGATGAAATCAATCAATACAAAACACGATTGAAATATGAACGGGTTGATCAATGGGCGGAAGGATTTCAATCCGGTTTTGCTGCGCTGGAATTGATGGCTAATATTGGTCTTGCAGTATGTCCAGCTAGCCACCCATCCCTTCGGAAAAATATTCAGCGAGCGAAAACGGCCGCTTGCGTAGGGTATGCCTTAGCCAATATTACGCGAGCAGGGATTATGTTGGCGGTGAATGGTCTTTCGATGGGGCCTGTTGGTGCGATTGTCTCATCAGTCAACATGCTTATCTCTCTTCGTCAGGGGAATGAGCAAGATACGCTCCTAAAAGCATTGGGTGAAGTATCAGACCAGATTGATGCGATTGGCGCAGAAATGAGGAAGCATTTTCAGACTACCTGTATGATGTTTGATGCTTTAGATCAGCGGGCCAAAGATCGTTTTGAAGCGTTGATGGATGGGTTCAAGGGCATTGGGCATCAACTCAGAGCAGTACATATGGATGTGGCCACTATTCAGAGTGAATTGCGTCAATTTGCGATAGACATGTCAGCGCAAATGAGCGCTTTTCAACAAGAAATGGCAGTTGGGTTAGGCGAGGTTCATGATCAACATTATCAATATCTCAGATGCGAGGCCTATGATTTTGCTCGTGTGATGGGCAGCGGAAAAAATGATGTTGCCGTCACGGCAGAAGTCAGCCGTTTTTTTAGTGGATTTTATGTGCGTGCCACAATTGATTCGCTAACAGATATATCGACTGGCGCCAATGAAATATTATTAAGTCGATTGAAAGTTTTAGGTGCGGATCGTTCTGTTCAGCCATTATTTCAATACGCATTTCCTTATGTGCATGATCAATTGCCTACGTCTTTGCAAGCGAAATCGGTACGTCTGCCCAATGCGATTATCTGGGTGGAAGCGGTTGCGAATCTAATCGATTTTTCCTATCACATGCCAGTTTTTGTATTAACAGAAGAGCGTGAAAGACAGGTAGAACATATGCTAGCCATCGGGCAATCTTATCGAGAATTCATTATTGCATTAAAAACTAATCCAGATCTTTTTCATCATTTGTTTTGTCAATATTGTGATGCCTTGCGAACGATTGAAGATGAAATTGTCGTCATTGCCAATGAAATGGCTGTGCGTGACGGGAAAGGGGAAATAACGACGAGTAATATTGAAGATTATTTATTTGATGTTGCAGCAGATCCTGACAAGCAAGATTTCTTCAGAGCGAGGTTGCATGAACAGTCAACCGCTATTTCAAGGCCATTTCTTCACGCGTTGAATAAATTAGAAGAATCTTATTATCTGATTGTTGCTTTTGTCGCGTTGGCTTTTAGAGATGAGGTGGGATTGCAATTATCGATGCGAGAGGGATTGTTAAGCAGTGAAACGCTTAAGGCATATTTTCCATTGGATTTCGCTTCTTGTGTATCACGAGCGAAAGGCAGCGTCCAGGATCTATTGCCGCCTGCGCCGCCAAGACCAACGGCGGGTACCGCTTTTGGTATGTTTGGTAGATCGTGTTTGGGTAACGATCGATTTTATGACGATGATACCATTTTTTCATTGTTGACTCATTTTTTTTATCAAGAAGAATCAGCGCCTGTGCGTATCTTGCGCCCCTTGCCGTTTGATGGGAGTGCAATACCGAATGCATTAATTTCCGATCGCTTATTACAGGCGTTTCAAAATCACAGGCCGGGATATGTCTATTTTTTACCATTGCATATCCATGGCGGAGAATCGCATGATAAATTAGGGCATTGGGTTGGGCTGTATGTTGACCCCACGCCTGGAAATCCGCTGGTTTATTGGATGGATCCTTTTGGGCGGCAGCCAGAGGATGCTGATAAAATCGCCTTGATTGCGATGCTCAATGGTGAAAGGTTGTTTAATGGGAAGTTGGTCGCAGATCAGTTAAAACATCAGCCAAATCAATTACAAAAAGATGGCGAAAATTGTGGGCCATGGATCATCGAAATTTTAATTTATTTAAGAGAACATCAGCACTTTCCGGCTATAGGTGAGATCGATATTGAGAAAAAACGTCAAGTGCACGAGACGTTTTTGAGACAAATGCGAGGTGCTAGCGCGTCAGCGAGTAGCGCCACCACGATGCCTCCGCCTCAAGCGCCAAAGAAAGCAACGGTTGAAATGCCGCCAATTCCTTTATCTTCACAGCAAAAAACACTGGCGAGTGGCGTTAAGCGATCAGCGGTTTCGGTTTATGATTTAGTTCACAATCAACTGTTATTTGATGCTCATTCACTGCATGGTGAAATTTTAGATTATGTGGCGCTCATGCGCACGCATCAGCCAGAAGCGATTCCGTCTTATCAATTGCTGGATGAAGCCATTGCTAACTTGCGTGATTTTTTACTTTTTTTTCAATTCAAACAGGGAATGATCGTTCCTTATCGAGCGCAATCATTACGTGTCGAAGAAATGCCGATGGAGGATGCGCAAGCGAGTCAAACAGCACCATCATCACAGCCGTATTGGAGGTGGATGCGGTGTATGTTTTTTAGCTCAAGCGCGCATCAACAGGAAGCCAGTGTATCAGCCAAAGTTCAACAACAAAGAAGGTAATCATCATGCCAAGAAGACGCAGGCCTCAGGGTAATGTTAATGCGCCAGAAAAAATAAATCTTTATCGAGAAAATCCTTTGTTGGATTTATTACAAGAATATATCCCAGCGATTGATGAAATTCGCGATAAAGAAATATTTTTAGTATTAGGGGATACGAAAGCAGGAAAAAGCACGTTGATTGCCGAGCTTTTATTGGCGAAATATGGACTGTCGTTTGTCGTAAAACCCCATCCTGAATATGGTCCAGATGAGTTCGAACTGCTATTACCGCCCGATCTGGATATGAAGGCGCCAGGATTGCGGCAGAAACTACCTGAGCTTGGAAAGTATGGCGATAAGGGTTCTGTGACGCGAGCGCCGAAAATTTATGATGGCTGTTTTTGTGATTGTCCTGGCTTTAATGCAAGCCAAAGTCCGCAAGAAGAGTTGATGGCTATGATTACTACCTGGATGCTGACGTTAAAAGCGCGGATTAGAGGCGTGATGCTCGTTGTAGAAAACGCTTCCCTTAAAGTACCGAGAGGCATGCGAGATTTATCAAGTTTATTAGGCCAAATTTTTGTAGATCCCTGTTCGGAAGCGTTTAAAAAAGCACTGACTTTGGTCGTAACAAAAGAGCCAAGAATAAGCCCGCGCGGGGTGGATTTTCAAATTGAAGGAAGTATGGCTTCTTTGTTAAGCAGTATGGAAGCAGAAACAAAGGGTAAACAAAAGGAGAGCCTAAAAAAACAATTGAGGATACTGCAGGTCATGCGAGAGTTGATAGGTGATCATCGTCTCGTGATTGCTGACCCTGCTAGAAACGTTGCAAGGCAACGGATCACAGCGCTATTGGGGCAATTGCCTGCTGACGGATTGCCACGAGATCAATTCATTTTTAAACGCAATGACAATGATGAGACGATGCGTAATTTTCGAATGGATTTGCAAACATTAATTGAACAATTAGTGGGCGCTGTCGAAACTGCACAGCAACAAGCCAGCGTGCTGGAAGAGGCGACGGCTAAGTATGCCGCTTGTCAGGAAAGTATCACGTTATTGCGTAGAGGCATTGGGCCAGAGTTAATGCCGATTAGACAAGAAATTGAAGGAATTGAAGCGACCATACAAGCTGTTACAAGGCAAAGGGAGGCAAAAACAAAAGAGCTAGAAGCCCTTCAAAAAGAATTAGTCAGTTTCGATGAGGAAATATTACATAGGACTTTTTTATGTAATGAAGCAATAGGAACGTTTTTTGGCACGTGGGGGGATACAATAGACGGAGCTACAAGCGCGCTTGCAAAAGCTGGTGTTGTGACAGGAAAAAAAGGGGGAGCAGTAATTGGTGGTATAGCAGGTTCTATTAGTGGTGGGCCAATGGGTACTGTTGCGGGGGTGGGGGCAGGATATGCTGTGGGTTTTGTTACTGGTGGTGTGATTGGCACAACTGTTGGTGTAACTGGCGGTACCGTTTTTGGTTTTTTTAGAGGGATATATAAAGCTAATTTTGATCAAATCGATAAAGCATACGCTTATCAAGGTGTGCCTTTCTCGAAAGTTACGAAAGGACCCATTGTAGGAACGAATCTTCATGGGCAGTGGAGCAATGAATATTCTTCCGGGGATCATACAAGCTACTCTATACGATATATGTCTAATCAAGGGGAGGATGCCAACGGTAAAGTAGAGATTTTCGTTTTCAAGAGAGATTTGCCTGAAAATGTGCAAACAGTTCAGGGATTGCGTGAGCGTATCGCGGCTGCTGAAAGAGAAAAGCAAGATCTGCAGGCGCGATTGGCTCAAGAACAAGGAAAGTTGATCGAGCGAAAAAGAGCGCTTGAGACGCAGACAAGGCAGCGGTTAGCAGAAAAAGAAAATGAATTGCCCTTACTTCAAGCCAAAGTACTTGAGCTAAAAACAATATTAACCGAGCGCTTTTTAAGATTGCTATATCAAGATCGAAAATCATTTGATCTCATGCGAGAGTTTTTAGACTTTATTCGAGTATTAAATGGAGATCATACTGATAACGAAGCGCTTTTAAGGAAGTTTGAAATGCAGTGTCAATGGATGCGAGAGCGTTTTGATGAATATCATTTTGCAGAGGAAGAGATTCCTATGCCGCCTAATCCTGCTGCTGCACCGGATGTAAGAGAAGCGCCCGCATTCTTTCACGCTCCGGGCGCATTTTTCGCTCCGCCTGCAACTGCAAGAGATGCTGCGCCGGCGGATTCAGCGGGAGAAAGGCCGCAGGCTCGATGTGCTTAGGCTAAGCCATTGCGCCCCCCGCATTGTTCCAGTATTACTGAATGGTTACTCGGGAATCAAGAAATCACCGTTGACAGTTTTGGGCGTTAAAGTGAATTCACCTTAGTAGGTGTGCGGATGTCGATGCCACAGTACCGGGGCAATAGCGATTATATCTGTTTCTGGCACAATCATTTTTACCGAATCTGAAGACAGTTGGGTATTGAGCCCGACAAAAACGTAGTCATTTTTTCTGGTGATTCTTTTAAGATAGCGTAATTTGATTTCGCCATCAGAAACTTGAAATAGACAACAGCACCGAGCCGCCTTTCTCATATCGGTTTCAAATAATCTGGCGCCTGCGACGATATCCCCTTTTTGAAAAGCAGGTTCCATAAAATGGTCAGTAACAACGGTATAAAAAGGGAATCTATTTTTTTCGTAAAAAAGTCTGAATTCTTGCTCGATTTGAGCTTGTTCAATGATATCGAGATGAGGTAATTTGAGGATTGGATCGATATCTGTGCTTGTTTTTGCTTTATAGACGATCTGAGGTCCATCCCCAATGCCATACATTAACCATTCGATAGCGCATTCTATACCATCATCTTTAAGTGCTCGAATGAAAAATTCTGCGCGTTTTTTGGTGAGTCCGCCGTGCTTCCCATTCTCCCAACCTTTCAATGTTTCGTAATTAATCCCGTATTTGTCGGCAAGGTCTCGTCTTTCTAAATTGGCGGCTCTTCTTAAGCGGCGTAGGCGATCTCCCTTTTCCTTGGCGGAGGTGGTGCTTTTGATCGATTCCATAGAACTATCCTCTGGCAAACATATCGATTAGATTACCTTAGATTGAGGAAAAAGCCTACAAAAAAATCAGACTTATATTACTTCAAATCGAAGTAAATTTTTTGTATATTTATTTTCCAGTAACTATTCGCCACGATCGTGATGATACAAGAACGTTCTTCATTCGCGTTGGATAATTACATTTTTCAAACTGAAGGGCGCGAGCCCTGGACATTTCAACAAATATTCAAAATACAATAACAAGCGGAGGTTATTTATGTTGGTTTTAAGCCGAAAGACGGGGCAATCGCTAGTGATTGGAGGGCAGATCGAAATTATCGCGCTCAATATTCAAAAAAATAAAGTACGGTTAGGTATCCGAGCCCCTAAAGAAATTGTGGTCGATCGAATGGAAATAGTGAGTCAGCACAAAAAAGGAAATCATCCCGATGGAGAGAGTGTAGAAAATGATAAACAGGAGTGATCGCTATGGAGAAGAAAAAACACAATAGGCGATCATCCTACCGACAAAGAGAAAAAAATAATTTAAAAATGCTCATGGGGTATAAAAAACATCCTCACTTTGTCGATTTGTTTTTAAAAGTACGAGAAGAATCGCCCCAGCTTATTGAGTATCTTTTGCACGATTTGTTGAATGTCGAAGGGTATTCTGAAAATGAAATTGCGTTTGCTCTCGGATTGCCACTACATTTGGTTCGTCAAATTTCTGTTGGGGATTTATCCAGCGTTAATCGAGATATTTTTTTAGCGCTTTTTAGTTTGTATGCCAGAGTATTTTGTGGATGGTGTTCATACAATCCAAATTAGCATGGTTTGGAAAACGAACTCGAGATGAGCGCTTGCTTGTCTTCGTCGGAAAGATACGTTCGCGTTGACTCATAATTTAACCCTCCTTTTTGGGTAACCTTAATTATGAGTCAACGAATCATTTTTTGCTCAATACCTCCTTCCTCCCCGGTAACCTAATTTATGAGTCAATTCGCGTTGTGCTTATTAGAATTAAATTTTTTGGCGAAAAGTTATTTTATTGGCTATCCTGGAATCTTATATAGATAAGTACAATTCAATGTTGTTATAACTATAAATAATTAAGAGGTAAATATCATGCAAACCATGCGAGAATTTGATTGTTCTAGTAGAGATTTATTTAGCATTATTTCGAGCGTTTCTTCTCTCCGGGATGAAGAGGTAAGCACACTTGTCGAAAAAGCTTATCGTGAAAAGTGGAATCCGATGTCCGCACAAGCGTTAACAGGATTGCTTAATCATCGTTGCCTTACTCCCGAGCAAGCTGGTCAGTTTGTTCGAAATGGTCTTGCTCGCAAACCATCGCCACAAATGTTAACAAGTTTATTTCGAAACGAAGAAGAGCGTGCTCGTTTTAACGTCGCTGCTAATCAGGAGCCGGATTTTCAGCAGGCGAAGGATCGCAAAGCGCAGCTACTAGCAGAGCAAGAGCGACGTCGGCGGGAATTCGAGGAAGCGCATAGAAAAGCGCAACTCGAGGCAGAGGACAAAGCAGCAGCAGAGCGACGTCGGCGCGAATTCGAGGAAGCACATAGAAAAGCGCAGCTCGAGGCAGAGCACGAAAAAGCAGCAGCAGTAGAAGAAGAACGAGATCGACGCAAAATCGAGGAGATGAATAGAGAAATGTCGATCGAGATGGAACGTATGGAGAGAGAGATGAATAGGCCCCTGCGCGAGAGTGAACATTGTGATGTTAGGCGTGCAGTCATGGCATGTGATCCGCCATGTGTGCGGCTGGCGGGAGGAGCTGGACGGCTAGGATTTTGGCCAAGAGTTAGCGTTTCTCCTCAAGCGATGGCCGTTGACAGTATAAAACGAATACTAGATGCAGCGATTCTATTGCGCCCTGTTACCATGAGACAGATGATGAAATTTCCCGGAAGTTTGCCAGCAGTAATGCAGAATTTCTTAGTATCGTTTCAGGAAAATTCTGAACGCTTTATACAACAGGCGCTGCGTGAAATGCATCCGCAGCTTAAAGAGACAGCAGCGCTAGCGCTGGCAAGCGAAATTCAGAAAAGTAGTGCTTATTCAGCTAGTCCTAATTTGATTGATCGCTTCTTAGAGCTACCTTATGTTATTAAAGGTTTCGTTAGAAGTTGCAATGTCGATCCCCAACGACCACCGCTGTCACCTCGCGGTCCAGGCAGTAGCGGGCATTAGATCTTCTCAACAATTGTTTTAACTCCTGAGGTATCAGCGAGCAGCAACACATCCGCGCGGCGTTTAGCGAAAATACCATTGGTTACAACGCCGGCGATGTGATTGATTGCCATTTCTAATTCGAGTGGATTTAGGATTTTTAGGTTATACACATCTAAAATCACATTACCGTAGTCTGTGATGCAGCCTTGTCGATAAACGGGATCGCCACCCAAGGCAACAATTGCTCGGGCCACGTAGCTGCGCGCCATGGGAATGACTTCAACAGGGACGGGATATTGGCCTAAGACATCCACTTTTTTAGAAGCATCTGCAATGCAAATAAATTGTTTAGCGACGGAAGCAACAATTTTTTCACCGGTCAGTGCTGCCCCGCCCCCTTTGATCATTTGGAGTGCGTTATTAACTTCATCGGCGCCGTCAACGTAAATCGACAATTCCCCGACCGTGTTGAGGTCGATGACGGGAATTCCGTGCGCTTTTAACTTTGCCGCGGATTGTTTTGAGCTGGGAACGGCCCCTTCGATTTTGTGTTTGAGTGCAGCCAAACCCTCGATGAAATAATCCACTGTCGAACCGGTTCCGACGCCGATGATATCGTCTGGATTAATATAATCAAGGGCAGCAATCGCGGCTTCTTTTTTCAATTGTGCTTGTGTTTTTGATGATGTGTTCATAGCGATTCTTCTACCTCGTTTTTCTGGATTGCTTCGTCGCTCGCGCTCCTCGCAATGACGAAAGATTGGATTGCTTCGTCGCTCACGCTTTTCGTCGTCCTCGCAATTCCCGCAACGACAACGCGATTCGCCGCACAACCTAACAAAGTGCAAAATTCACATATATTACACCCCATCTTCTTTTTCAATGAATTTTTTTTTATTTTTCGATGATTGATTCATGACGCGCCCAGTTTTTTTTGTTTAAATGCCTGCATTCATAAATGCGTTTAAAAAGGATTCAAAATCATGGTAGAAGCTGTTCAAGTTCCGATGGCGAGCAAAAGTGGGCTGATTAAAAAGATTCAAAAACGTGATGGGATGATGGTGCCTTTTGACGTTAATCGAATTACGCAAGCGATTTTTAAAGCAATGCAGGCGACCAGCGAAGGGTCTTACGATGATGCTTCTGCCATCGCTCGTAAAATCGCGGCGGATTTAAATTTAATCAAACGCCGGTATAAAAATTTTTTCCCGACCGTCGAGGGTATTCAGGACACGGTCGAAAAGGAATTAATTTTAAGCGATTACATTAAAACGGCCAAAGCGTATATTTTGTATCGTGAAAAACGCGCAGAAGCGAGAAAGCAGCGGGTTGAAATTCCTGAGCACGTTAAAAAATTAGCGGAAGCTAGTCGGCAATATTTTAGAAATACCCTGAGTGAGTTTGTTTATTTGCGCACTTATGCGCGTTGGATTGAAGATGAAAAGCGGCGTGAAACTTGGATCGAAACGGTCGATCGCTATTTGAGTTTTATGAAAGACAATCTGGGCGATAAGCTTGAGCATCGCGACTATCAAGAATTAAGGCAGGCGATTTTAAGGCAGGATATCATGCCGTCCATGCGACTATTACAATTCTCTGGAAAGGCCGCAAAAGCCACTCATGTTTGTGCCTATAATTGTTCTTTCATTGCGCCTTCTCAGTTGCAGGATTTTGGAGAGGTTATGTATGTATTGATGTGTGGAACAGGCGTCGGCTTTTCAGTGGAGAGTAAAAATGTGCAGGGTTTACCTCAAATTAAAGAGCAGTCCGGCAATATGTTACCGACATACGTGATTCCTGATAGCAAAGAAGGTTGGTGTGAAGCGCTCGTCTTAGGGTTGAAAACATGGTTTGAAGGCAAAGACATTAAATTTGATTACACGCAGTTACGCCCAGCCGGCGCGCGATTAAAAACGATTGGTGGGAAAAGTTCAGGGCCAGAACCATTGCGTGCTTTACTAGATTTTACGCGAGAAAAAATACTGAGCCGGCAAGGTCGGCGGCTCACGAATCTTAATGTGCACGATATTTTATGCAAAATCGGTGAGGTCGTTGTTTCAGGTGGTGTACGTCGAAGCGCCATGATTTCTTTGTCTGATTTAGACGATCAAGATATGCGGGATGCGAAAAAAGGGCAATTTTATTACACTTACCCACAGCGTTCGATTGCGAATAATTCAGCGGTTTATGAAGAAAAACCGACGAATGTGGAATTTTTGGAAGAATGGCTTGCGCTCATGAAAAGTGGTACGGGTGAACGCGGTATTTTTAATCGAGGCGGGTTAGCCAAAACGTTGCCGGCAAGGCGGCTCGAGAAATTAAAGAAAGACGGCTATCTCGCAGGCGATCATGTTGTCGGGATTATGGGCGCGAATCCCTGTGGCGAAATCATTTTAAAATCCAAGCAATTTTGTAACTTGTCAGAAATCATTGCGCGTGCGGAAGATACGGAAAAAACGCTTCTAAAGAAGGTGCGTTTGGCGACCATCCTTGGGACGTACCAATCGATGTTGACGCATTTTCCTTATCTTTCAAAGGAATGGAAACACAATTGCGAAGAAGAGCGATTGTTGGGTGTGTCGATTACGGGGCAATGGGATTGTGAAGCGGTTCGTGATGAAAAAGTGCTCGCTAAAATCAAACAAAAAGCGATTCAAACGAACGCATTGTATGCTGAACGATTTGGCATTAACCCATCGACGGCGATTACTTGTGTGAAACCCTCAGGCACAGTTTCGCAGATGGTGGACTGTGCCTCGGGCATGCATCCACGTCATTCACAGTATTATATTCGTCGAGTGCGCATTTCAGCGACGGACTCCTTATTTAAAATGCTTAAAAATCAAGGCGTGCCTTATCATCCAGAAGTCGGGCAACATGAAGAAACAGCGACGACGTTTGTTTTGGAATTTCCAGTTAAAGCGCCCGATGGCGCGATTGTCAAGAGTGATATCACGGCGCTTCAACAACTTGAACATTGGAAAATCGTTAAATTACACTATACCGAGCATAATCCATCCGTGACAATTTATGTGGGAGAGGATGAATGGATTTATGTCGCGAACTGGTTGTATAGCAATTGGGATATTATCGGCGGTTTGTCCTTTTTGCCGCGCAATAATCATGTATATCAATTAGCGCCTTACGAAGAAATTGATCAAGAAACGTATGAGAAGTTGCAAGAAAAATTTCGTGGGGTCGATTTTTCACAGATTGTTGTTTATGAGCGAACCGATGAAACAGAACTAAAAGGCGAGCTTGCTTGTACGGGTGGCGGATGTGAAGTCATTTAGGATTGAGGGTCGAGGATTGAGGATTGAGGGAGCGTTGTGTCGCTTCGCGACTGAGGCTGTATCATCATTATTCGGTGATTTGTCATCCTGGAAATTTTGCGCATGGATGCGCAAAATTATCCAGGATCCAGTCAGAAATTCATGGATGAGATGTTTTCTGGATCCCGCGGTCAAGCCGCGGGATGACAATGTTAAAAATCGCGAAGCGATTCAATCCCCCAATCATCTAACTAAATTAATGTCACGAAAATATCAACTTACTCGAGGTTTCTCGTGAAATCCTCTACTTTCATCTACGGCCTTCATGCTGTCAAAGCGGTTTTGGAAAAGCGACCCGATGAAATACAAGCGCTTTATTTAAAATCGACATTGTCTCAAGATGCAAAAATTCAAGCTATTTTGGCATTGGCTAAGCAACATGCCATCGCAATTCAGTGGAAATCAGCGGAAGATTTTCAACGTCAATTTGGCGATGTTGTGCATCAGGGAATTGCGGCTAATCTGCAGTCAAAAAAAATAGAAGACGAGTACGCGTTATTAGACCTCTTAGCGCAGCAGAAAGAGCCGGCCTTTTTATTGATTTTGGATCACGTTCAAGACCCCCATAATTTAGGTGCGTGTTTGCGAACAGCGGACGCCGCTGGTGTTCAGGCGGTGATTATTCCCAAAGATCAGGCGGCCACATTGACACCCGTGGCTCGAAAAGTGGCGTGCGGCGCAGCAGAAACCGTGCCGCTTATTACGGTGACTAATCTTTCACGATTGATGAGCCAATTAAAAGAACAAGGTGTTTGGTTAATTGGATTAACTGAAGAGGCCGATGATAGTTTGTATGATTTTAATTTGACCGGGCCCATCGCGATCGTATTAGGCGCCGAAGGACAAGGATTAAGGCGACTGACTAAAGAGCATTGTGACCATTTGCTGCATATTCCCATGGCGGGGGCTGTATCGAGTTTAAATGTATCTGTTGCAACCGGTGTTTGTTTATTTGAGGCAATACGGCAACGACATGCGAAATAATCATTTTAAAAAAATAGGTATCAAGTTTTTACGCTATGTGTATAGCGTTTTATTTTATTTAGCTTTGCCATTTATTTTTATCCGTTTGTTGTGGCGTTCGCGAAAGTTGCCTGGATATCGCAAGCGATGGGGAGAACGTTTTGGTTTTGTGGATATACCAACATCGGCGCAACAGGGTATCTGGGTGCATTCGGTCTCGGTAGGAGAAACGGTCGCTGCCGCGCTTTTAATTCAGTCGGTTCAACAACAATATCCTCATTTGCCAATTCTCGTGACGACGATGACGGTGACTGGATCAGATCGAGTTAAAACGTTATTAGGCGATACGGTATTTCATAGCTATGTGCCTTATGATTTGCCGTGTGCCGTGAAGCGTTTTTTAAAACGTGCCCAACCCAAATTACTTGTTTTAATGGAAACCGAATTATGGCCCAATTTATTGCATTATACGCATCGAGCGTCAATTCCGATCGTGTTGGCCAATGCGCGTTTATCAGAAAAATCCGCACAAAAATATGAACGGGTAAAATATTTTACGCAATCGATGTTATCTCAGCTGACTTGTATCGCGGCACAGACGCAAGAAGATGCGGATCGCTTTTATCGATTGGGCGCAGATAAAAATAAAGTTCAAATCACCGGTAATGTTAAATTTGATTTGGCATTACCCGCGAATCTTGAGTTAGAGGCGCAAAGATTAAGAAAACAATTGGGCGAACAGCGATTAATTTTTATTGCGGCGAGTACCCGAGAAGGCGAAGAAGCTTATATTTTAGAGGCGTTTGCTCGTATAAAAACTGAAATTCCCGAGTGTTTGTTATTGTTGGTGCCACGTCATCCTGATCGATTTTTAACAGTGGCCGATTTATGTCGAGCCCGCGGGTATCAAATTGTTTTACGCAGTGCCCAACAGTCTTGCGATGAAAAAACCGATATTTTTCTAGGTGATAGCATGGGCGAAATGTTGTTGTTTTACCGCGTTTCCGATGTGGTGTTTGTGGGTGGAAGTCTTTTGCCCTGTGGAGGGCAAAATGTGTTAGAGCCTGCTGTGTTGGGACGAGCCATTATGGTAGGACCGCATACGTTTAATTTTACGGAAGCGGTCCGGCTGTTAAAAGAGGCTCAAGCCATTGAGATTGTAGCAACCGCGGATACTTTAGCCGATAAGGTCATTCGGTTTTTAGAAGATCAAACGCTTCGATCGAGCTATGGTGATCGCGCCAAACAAGTGGTTGAAAAAAATCGAGGCGCTGCCGCGAAACACATGGTTATTTTAAAACAATTGCTCCTATGAAAAAAAACGGCCTGTTCATCAGTTTAGGCTTATTGTGGGGTATTGGATTTACGATCAACAAATATGTGATGGCGCATCATGTTGACGTATTGGCGTATTCATTTTGGTTAGCGCTGGGCCCTGCATGTTGTTTGTTTTTGGCGGCATACAGCTGTCGATACCCTATTAAAATAGCTTTCTCAGAATGGCGTTATTATGGATACATAGCGCTGCTAGGTATTGTTATCCCTAATACGAATATGTATTTTGTGGCCGCTCATTTGCCGGTAGGGTTGATGGCCGTTGTGATTAATACAGCACCGTTATTTCTATATCCGATGGCGTTATTTTTTTTTCGAGAACGATATAGCTTCGTGCGGAACATTGGTTTTTTATTAGGCGTATTCGGGATTTTACTGTTGGCTTGGCCGCGCGTAAATTTACTCACTATTTCTACTTTGCCCTGGTTGTTTTTGGGATTGTTGTCGCCACTGTGTTATGCGTATTCCAGTATTTATATTGCAAAAAATAGCCATAAAAATATATCGGCGTTATCGCTATCCGTGGGCATGCTGTTGGTATCGAGCATTTTGCTACTGTTAATCAATGCACCTCATGCGACGCGCATGTTCTTATTGTTTCGACAAACGCATGAACTGCAAGGCCTGATTGTTTTACAAATTATTTTATCGAGCCTGGGTTATGTTTTATTATTTAAATTTCTTCAGATCGCCAATCCGATTTATATGATTTTAGCTAATGGATTGGCCATTATGATCGGCATTTGCTTGGGAAAGTTTGTGTTTTTTGAGCCAATTAGTTTACTATCCACACTGGTTTGTATCTTAGTGTTGGCGGGAATTTTTTTGGTGAGTTGTTCCGAGAAATACAGATTTAAGAATAAAGGATAAGAAAATGCGAAGACAATTATTTTGTTTATTATTAAGCGCGCTGTTTTGTATTGCTTTATATGCGGATCCGGCACCCAATGTAATCCCGATTTCAGTCAATTATTCCGACCAAGGGCTCACTTTTAGCAATCCATCAGGGTCATTTCAAACCAATTTAAGTGGCTATATGATGGCCGATGCTTTTGAAGCACAGCACGGCATAGCAGGATTTCATAGCGGAACCAATATTCGTTATGCACGATTGAATCTTGATGCGACGATTCTAACAAATTGGGCTTATGAGTTAGGCTATGAAATGCGAACCAAAGATTTAACAGATGCTTCTATTGCGTA
>Ga0209417_1002528_pt1 | contig 27675 bp, 41 predicted proteins | sample RifGroF2_FD_184002 | JGI IMG/M metagenome (GOLD analysis project Ga0209417, IMG submission 184002) | Groundwater microbial communities from Rifle, Colorado, USA - Groundwater F2 (SPAdes) (version 2) | ecosystem: Environmental > Aquatic > Deep subsurface > Groundwater | place: Rifle, Colorado... | reverse complement strand
TATCTTGTTTATATTTATTTAATAAATCCCAACTTGGAGCGAGTTTCTTGTATTCTCTACAATTTGTGTACCATTGTGGTTTGCTTAATGCAATTGATACAGCATTTTCTCCTTTGTATTTTGCGTAATATGATGTTTGGATAGTGGTCACTCTCCTTTCGTTAATTGATTAAATTGTGAAATTATTTTTTGAATTATAATACTAAGTCTTATTAAATCTGATTTATTAAGTATAAGATCAGGATTATCATCAAAAATATTTGTAAATAACTTTACCTTTTCATCTGAAATAGAGAAATTTAATGTATTCTTATTAAGAAATTCTAAACTTATTGATGAAAATTCTTTTCCTGCATTTTTATAAATATGATTAATTTCATCAGCAATACACCATGAAAAATATTTTTCACTATATCTATTCTTATCAATAATATCTGTGATCAATTTCATTTTATTAACTGGATTATAAGTTATTTTAATAGAACTAGATTCTTCTTTGGGATACCCTTCAGAAAGAACTTGTAGGAGACTATCTATTTCTGCATCAGTTAATAATTCTGAATTGTATTTGCTCATTTATTTTACTCCTTTCTAAAAACCTATTAAATTTCACTTTTCTAGGATATTTTAAACCCATCTCTCACAGAGACATTTACCACTTTTATAACTATCACAAGGAATTATATTTCCATTCGACAAGACAACTAGCTTTTCTATTCCAGCAGTACACTTACCTTCTGAAAATGGCAATCCTAAACGAATTTTGTCTTTATATTTGAGTTGTAACAAATTGATTATCTCACTCAACTCTTCTTTATTTGGTAATAAGTATCCTTTACCCTCTGCCCTGCCTTGGAGAATAAGTTTTAGTAAACTAATTTTATTAACTCCTATGTCTACCAATTCTGATACCGTGTCAATTAATGTGGATATATTTAATGAAGTCGGGACTATATGAACTTCTGTATTCAAACCAATGTCTAAGCAATACTTGATATTATTTAAAATAGAATCATGGATATTTTTCTTACCGACTATTTGATTATACACATAATTTTTATTACTATAGTATGAAATTATTATGTAATCTAAATCAATTAATTTCAGTGCTTTTAGTTTTGTATTTATGTCATCTATATAAGTTGAAGTGTATAATCTAACTTTAATTTTCTCACCTTTTAACCATTGAATAATACTTATAAAGTTATCAGTTAATAATGGTTCACCTCCACTTATATTTACATATTGTGGTTTGTATTTTTGAACTATATTTTTGATTGTATTAATATCTAAGAATTCATATCCATTGATATTTGACTTATTAGAACAATGAATACAATTTAAATTACATTTATTCGTTAATTCAAAAGTTATATCTTTCATAAAAACTCCTTATTCAAAACATATAAAACAATCTATTGCTTCTTCGCAATCTTGACAATTTAAAAATATATCTTTTGTTTTTTCTAATTCTCCTTCGATAATAATTTTATTATAGTCATTCATTTATTTTCCTCTTCATCCTTTTATTTATCAATTAAAATACAAGTTTTATTTATAATACTTTAACTCTTCATTTTTCATAATATCTATCTTAAGTTTATTCTCAATATCAGTTGTTGAAACTCCATCAAATCTTTCGGAATAAATAACATTGATTCCCATACTCTCAACATAATTACCTAGTTTATTAAGATTCAAGGTTTCTTCTAATGAGAACACGTTATTGGGTTTTAATTCTTGAATTATGGGAATATATCTATCCCATAATAATCTTGTTTTCTTATCAAGACTATTATATCTATGATTATTTGTAATTGGCGTACTTATTAAAACATAATCAACGCATTTTAAATTATCTACAATCTCTGCCCTTTGATTTTCATTAATAATTGGTCTACTATCCCCTTTAATATATTTTCCATCAATATCATTCATTACAACTACTAGAAGTTTTTCTGAATGCTTTTTAGCGTTTTTTAAGAAGTTTAAATGACCAATATGAAACATATCAAACCAACCTGCACATACGGTTATATTTTCATCTCTAAGTTTTGATAATTGATTAAAATTTATTATCACAATTACACCTCATTTAACTTTATTTCTATATTGGTGTCACTAATTAATTGTCTATATTTTATTCCTGCTATATTAAAAATAAATCTTGAAGCGATAAATTGTTCTCTGTCTTTATATTTGTCACTCAAATATACAACTTCAGATATTCCAGATTGAACTATACTTTTTGCACATTCATTACATGGAAATAATGTTGTATAAAGAATACAATTAGTTAAATCACTTCGTGCATGAAGAATGGCATTTAATTCACTATGAACTACATATAAATGCTTATTTTCTAATCCTTCTGATATTGTCCAAGGCATTATATTATCATCACAACCTTCTGGCATACCATTGTAACCAGTAGAAACTATTCGTTTGTTTTGATTGATAATACAAGCTCCAACTTGTGTTCTTGGATCTTTACTACGCAATGATGATATATATGCTACAGACATGAAATAGTCATCCCAATTTATGATTTGCATTTAATTGTTGATTCCTTTCTTTGAGGGATTAGGAAAGGCGATTAAGCCTCTCCTTTATTTGTACTACCAAAACCACCATCTCCACGCAAAGTATCTTGTAATTTATCAACAATCTTTAGATTAAATTTCTTAACTTCTTGGAAAACCATTTGAGCAATTCTATCTCCTTTTTTGATTAAGAATTTTTCATTGCTCATATTGATAAGGATTACCCCTATGTCCCCACGATAATCTTCATCGATGGTCGCAGGACTATTGACAATTGATATTCCATGTTTTAATGCTAAACCACTTCTAGGTCTAATTTGTGCCTCTGTGTTAGGTTTAAATTCAATATGTAATCCTGTTTTAATTAAGATTCTTTCCATTGGATCAAGAAAAATTCCATCTTCATCAAATTCATATGCCTTTTTTAAATTAGTTGGATACGAATACTTCCATGCTCTTAAATCCATTCCAGAAGCACATTCTGATTCATATTTTGGCAATACAACATCTTCACTGTCTACTGTACAATTAATATTCATTTATTAATTACCTCACTTTATATTTTATTTAACTTATTTTTATTGCATATTGATTGTTTGAAGACAACCAAACACCTAACACAGTATCAAATATTTTACTATTATTCTCTTTGTATCTGCCAAATTTAATTATAATATTCTTATATTCAACTAACTGACATAATTTATTTATTAATTCATAAGGATAATAACCTGTGTAAATAATTATATCATCTTTAGACACCAATCTAAATTTATCTATAAGTTCTAAAACTTCATCAAACTGTAACATGGGTTCTAGTCCACCGATAACTATTGCTTGTGTGATAGGATTATTGAGGTATCTATTAATAATAGATTTAATAGATACCTCAATGTTTTTCTGATTTGCCAACTCAGAGTTTTGACAAACAGAAATATCAAATCCTCCATCTTTAGCACATTTCCAATCACATTGGCAAGTTGCTATCATCATAGATGTTTTTTTATAATCCTGAAAGTTTTCATCCATTATGTTTTTAATCCACATTTTAATACCTCTCTTAATCTAATAAGAACCATTTACGCTTATCAAATTCTTGTTTTCTTTCCTTACTATATGATTGCGTAGGAACAAGATACCCAACGATCCTACTGAATACATCTTGAACTGATTTACCACATGTTGGACATATTTGACCAAAAAATCCATGTCCTTCATCACATACAGATATTTGAACATTATAAGCGAAGTAAATTATGCCTGATTTAGCTAAGTGATTTAACATATCCCATGATTGTTTTTCACTAGCAAATTTACCTTGTAGATTTACATGAAGGATTTGACCTCCTCCACACTCCTTATCTAACACAGCGCCAAGTTTTATTTTTTCTTGAATTGTACTATTTTCCATTAATGGTATCCATTGATTACTGTAAAGAAAATCTTGTTCAAATTCTGGATATAGTAAATTATCTTTAGTACATAGAATTGAATTTGCACGTTCAGCAGGGACGGCCTCAACGTTTATACTATAATCAAAACTATAACTATCTTTAATTTCATTAATAGTTCTTAGAATTTTTGTAGCAAAACCAAGTCCTTCATCTGTATAGGAGTTGCTACCAAAATTATCTTCTTGAATCAAACCCATATCTCTAATTGCTTCATACATTGCAGTAATACCTAAAGTATTATATTGATTCTCCATTTTTACAAGTCCGTACGTATAGTTTGGAAGGAGTCCTTTCTCAATGTTTCTTTTGATAATATTTCTTACCACATCTAATACCTTAATACTTAAATGAATTCTTTTTGATAAAATATTTATATATTTATCCTTATTTTTATTAGATAATAACGCAATTCTACGTAAATTAGTTGTATTAACTTGGACGCTCCCAACTGAAAGAGAGGTTCCTCCAATACTATTAATAAAACTATTTAATTTAGAAGTATTGCTTAAGAGCCTACAACAATTTGAGAGGGTTGTAACATCATTACCAACATAAAAATTACTATCAAACCATTTCATATTATGTTTATTACACCATCTAGCAAACTCTTCATCAACAAATTTACCTTCTTGAAACAATAATGAATAAGTTAGCACAGGAAACGTCATCATTAATTTTTCTCTAATCTTAGCTGTCACTTCCATAAACACTTTTTGATGTTCAATAATTCCATCAATATGATCAATTACAAATTCTCCATCAGGAAATTGTCTTGCCCCGAATAATTCTGCTAAATAGTTTTTATCCATAATAGAAATGTTAGTAAATGCACATTCAGTAACACGCAAATATGGTTGATTTAAGTCATAGATGAATTTTTGAAAACATTGTTCCCTATAATATTCAGGATCTTTAAGAAAAAAATTATTCTTAATATCATTGTTCCAATAATAATACGAATAAACAAGGTAACTTGGTAGGCCAACTGCACCAGAACTACGATTAGCAGTCCAACTAATAAATTCTAATACATGGTCATTATATGTGGTTAAATGTTTTGCAGGAGTTGATTTAAATTTATCAATAAAATATAACCCTTTTTCTACTATTTGATATAAATCATATGCATAACAATATGGCAGATATGTACTTGTTGTGGCATTATGTAAGTAATAATCACCATTCCATTCTGATTCTAACCATTCTTCTGCTGTAGATAGTCCATATTTTTTAGTAATTTCATAAAAAATCTTATTAAAAGATAAAAGTTTTAAATGAGGTTTAGTCATATCTGATTTTAATGTGTTGATATCTTTTGTGCTACTATTGGCATTTGCATCGATACTTACATCTGCAACCGTTTTGCTATCTATAAAATTATCAATAAAATCTGTAAAGTTCAAGTTTTGCTGATGAAAACCATTAATGCGTTCGAATTTATCCCCGTATTTTTTTGTTAATTTATTAATTGTTGTTACAAAATTTCTATTTAAATCCAAGTTAATTTTCAATTTCATTTCTCCTTTTAAATAATTTTCTTTATATGTCCATAGATACCCATTTGCGGATTGTCTTTTACCATTACAACAGTCTGATATGTGGTATGTTCCTGTTTTAATTTGAGCATCTTTAACACTAGGGAATTCTTCGATATATACATTATCCAAAGTTAATTGAACAACGGCTCTTTTAGTGTTTGCAAAACCAAATGTATGACCCATCTTCGCTATGCTTAGTTTTTTCTTATGCTCTTCCGATAAAGTTACTCCAAAGTTATGATTATTTTCACCAAGATACTTTCCTTTCTTAGCTTTACTCATCTTTTCTTTGGTTTCATCTGTGTGCGTTTTACCATACATTGGATGCAACTTTCCACCATATTTACCTTTTCTGGCTATTCTCATTTTTTCTTTAGTTTCATTTGAATGCTTAATTCCAAAATGAGACTCACCACCTTTTGACAAGTTATATCCTAAATTTTTATTATTAGAGTCAAACTTTGCTATGAGAAATATTTCTTTCTCTATTGCTTCGTCTACAGACAATCCAGTATAAATTATATCATGTTTAATATTTTCCCAACCATGCTTCTTAATAGCATAAGTTAAATATCTGTTTCCATAATAACCACGACCTTTTCTCCATCTATCTTCTGGTATTTGACTAGTTATCCCAATATAACGCTTACCATTAGGGAAAGTATGAATGTACACACAATATTCTAACCCATCGTTAACAGTTAACCAACTCATAAAATAGTTTATTGCCCCTTTACCCAATTTATTGCATCTAAATAATTCATTGTTTCTTCTTCTACTTCTAACATTGGCATTGATTGGAAACCCTTAGAAACCATGATATCTATATCAGAACATAGTGTATATTGAATATTTTTACTATCTAGTTTAAGTTTTAATATTTTGCATTTAGGGCAATCATTTGAGTATAAAATAACCATCTAATTCCTCCGATAATTTTATTTTAATTATTTAATAAATCCTTTAAAAGATTATTTTAATGGAATTACCAAACCCTATAACTGGCCTATAGCGTGATTTTTGATTTTAGGAATTTTACTTAAATCCATCATTTCTATACTTTTTATAAGCATCAACAATTCCTTTAAAAATATAATCTTTACTTTGTTGTTCGATTGGCAATTGCTCATAAGGAACTATACAAGGATGAGTTTTCTTCTCTGCATCTTTTATCTCTCCATAAACCCAACCTGCATCTACTTTTTCTTTCATCCAACTTGCATGACTATCTGATGGTTTTGTATTATTATATAAGTGTAAATCAACTCCTGCAAGTGCAGATTGTTTTTGCCATTTAGGAGCATCATCCCAACTTAATTGTGTAAAATCTCCAATACTCTCACAGAATGCTTTATTAACCTCGTGACATATTTTAGCACAAAATTCCTTTTCCCATTTCAACATTTATTATCAACCTCCCTTTTGTTTTATATTTTATTTTATTCTATTGCCTTTGAATACGTTCATATTCTTTATCATATTTCTCCATAATTTTAGTATCATATTGCCAACCTGAAATCTCAGCACTTAAATTATTAGAAAGTACCCTTACTTCTTCCATTTCTACTTTATTTAATTCAGAGAATTTATGTAATAATCTTTTCAATTCTCTAACAATATCTAAGATATCCATATTTCCATAATCCATTGTCATCATATTTCTATCACCTCCCTTCATTACATATCCCAGTGCCTATTCTTCTTCAAAATATCAATAACCTCTCCTGCATAACTTTCATCAATATTTATAACTAAATACTGATTACTAGGTTTTTTATTAAATTTAACTCTACTTACTCTAATATTTTTAATAATTCTAGCTAAATCAATACTATCTTGCTCTGATGCATGTTTATATAAGTCATCTTGTTTTATAACTACATATTTGTGAAAGTCAATACCATGTAAAGAAATATTATTTATATAGATTATGTATCACCTTCTTTCTTAATAAGAAAATTATCAGGTGCTTGCCAATACCATTGATATTGATTAAATTCACCACAAATATTCTTGAATTTCATGTAAACTTGCTCTACATCAGGTGGTGCTAATATTCTCAAACAACTAGAAGATTTTTCACAATCAGTAAATTGACACATTGATATGTTAGCCAAAACTCAATCTTCCATCCTTTCGTTTTTAATCTTTGATTCATTATCAAATACTTCAATTGTTACCTTTTTATAATAATTCCCTTTATTTGCATCTTGATCCACAATAAATGCATAATTAACTTTATCCGTATAGTTTTTCTCATACTCTTCAAAACTACACTGAATCCAATCACCATCTCTGCCGTGTAAAATTTTAATATGTATCACCTCTTTTGATTTAGCAAGAATTTGATTAGTGATTTTAATAATCTAAGTGATCAAATCCTTGCTAAAAATATTATGATAATTATTTTATGATTTGTGTTTAGGGATTATGATTATTTAACCAATCTTTTTGTAATATGTAGTTGTATTGGTTAGATCACTTTTGCTGAACATGAAGTTTGATTTGTCTTGGGAGTTGTATTCTTGAGAAGAGCAGGTAGTCCATTGACCGTCGATTCGATTGATGAGTTTTGTGGGATTCATTTTTGTTTTCACCTCCTCTCTATGTTTATATTATAGCATGTGGGGAATTTGATGTCAAGGAAATTTTATTTATTGGTTTAATGCAATAGATTTTTAAGATGATAATAACAAACACAAAATATATAAACCCCACTACACTCATTCTTAGGCATAAACATAATTGACAAATCATATCTCAGTGCAAAACTATGTAAGCTTCCCATATATGACTTTTTATTATATTGGGTTTTATAATTATTACTATAGATGTCATCGTATGAAGAGTTTTCAATTAGTAAGTGCATTTTACCTTTGTAAAGACTTAGTTCTTTTTCGAATCTATCTCTATCATTTGAGAAATTACCGGATAACTCTTCTAAAGAACCTTTTCTCTCGATGGCAACAATTTGATCCATATACATATCGCGTGGTATATTAAGTTCATCATTCTTTGGTATATAGTATGAGAAATCAGCATAATTTAATTTCTTTACTTTATAAGGTATTTTCTTTTCATCAAAATACTTGGAAATATGACTCCATGACTGTTCACGGCTATCAACCAATATTACAATTGATTTTAAAAGTTCTTCTTTTTGTTTATCTGTATATTTATAGTAACTTAACAATTAACCACCTCATCTGTAAATTTATAAGTAATATTATTATACTTAGGTATCCAAAATTCCTTTGTTCCTTCAACCTCTTTATAGATTTTCTTTCCAGTTTCTTTATTCACTTCACCAGTTGGTTCTTTTTGAGGTTTAACATCAAAGCTCTTAACAAATAAGAAATCACCTTGATTAAACATATTTTTATGATATTGACTTGACCACATCTTGGTTTCAATAATTTCTCCATTTTTAATTCTATATACGTTAGTCTTGACAATTGATTTCATAACTTCCAAATCAGATACATAATATACATCTTCTGAATATTTTTTATCTGAATGTGTAATAATACCAAGAATTTCTTTTTGATTATCTATAATTTCTTTTATTGTCATAGGTTTAATATTTATATTATTAATGATATCCAACAATAAATCAATATTTCTAAGCTTAGTAATTTTTTTAGCATCTTTATTCTTAGGGTTAATATATCCATATTCTAAAACATAATTAAAATCTAAATTTAGTTCTGGTAATTTCTTTATTGATATTTCCTTTACCCCTTCCAGTAATTCATACCATTTGACAATTTCTAATAAATACTTTACCTCTCCAAATTGCCCAAAATAATTTAATTTAATTAGTTTATCTAATACAGTCTTATTGATTTTTGATCCTTTCAAAGCATCTAGAAATCCAAGAAAATCTTTATATTCATTTTCTCCTAATTCAAATAATGATTGTGATACTATTTCTCCGAATCCTTTAATACTTGATAAATTAGGATATATAATTTTATGAATATCATCTACATTTACTCTCCGATTGTCCTTGCCAAACTCATAGTTTCCCAATTTGTATCCATAGAATGTTAATGCTTCTTTTACAAGAGCATCAATTTTCTTTTTATTTTCTTTATCTTGATAATGGTTAATTGCTACCTCATAGAACTTAGCAGTATGATGTGCTTTAAACCATGCCTGATAAGCACTGTCACCCCCCATCGAGAGGGCATGCGGAGCATTGAAGGCGTAAAAACTAGATGCCTCGATTACATCCCATATTTTTTCAAAATTATCTAGATTACCAATAATATTTATCCAATTTTCTTTTAATTTTATTTGTAGATCATCTAATTTCTTTCCTTTCAATTTTTTCTTAGATATTGCTTTCAATACCCCATATGCTTCTCCCATAGGTAATCCCAAGTATGCTAAGAGCTTCATAATTGATTCTTGATATAACATGAAATGATAACTATCTTCTAATATTCTATCAATAGTTTCCTCTCCTGTTGTATATTTTTCTCTTGCTAAGAACGTTCCAAGAAGAGATTTAAAGCCAGGACGAATTCCAGCTATAAAAGCACTAGATTCTGCTAAAGTAGTTGGTTTATAGCGTTTTACCTTTTTAGTTGTAGATTCTTTTTCAACTTGATTGACACAGCAAGTAATACCATTTGCATATATATCCCATGTTAATTCATCTCCACTAATCATTTCTCTTAATTCATCAAAACTAGGAACTGATTTACCAATGCTCTGGAAAAATTTATGGGTTAAAGCTACACTATCTACAACAAGATAATCATTTTTAACATATCCAAATTCATCAAGATAATTTCCTTCAATACAAGCACACAAAGTACGTTTACCTGTTGTTTCTGATACTGCATTAATTAATCCTATTTTACGTCTAATATCTCCTTCCAATAACAAAAATCCACATGCATGAGATTTTAGATTTATAGTAATTCCTTGATATTCCAAACTTCCTTTATAAATTTCTAAATATTCTTCTGGAATAAAATCTTCAATGTGAATTAATTCTTTATCTTCTTCATCTGCATATTTTAGTTTGTCATTATACTGGTTGATATGTTTTGATATTTCATTTGCCACTTCTGGTTTTATATCATTTACTCCTGCGAATAGTTGCCATGCTGCTTTTTCTTTGAGTTTTTCAATTGCCATCAAAGGGTAGCAACTATGCTCCCCAATTAATTCTCTGGTTGCTTCAATAAATGGTTCTGGAGATGCAAGATTATAGTCAATATCGGGCATTTGCCCACTTAATACCCTTTCTTTTGTAAGAAATCTTTCAGGATAAATAGGAATTTCACAATTAAATCTATCAATTGTTGTGAATCCTAAAAGTTTATTAACTACATAAGATGCAGAACTTCCTCTTGATGTGGTTGTAAGAATTCCACCTTTTTCATTGACTGCTTTTGATATAATTTTGTCATTTGTTAAAAAATAGTCTACGACACCACTGTCAATAATTTCTCCTGCCTCATATACAACACCTTTCATTTTTTCAGGTGTTTTTAGAGTTTCCTTTTTATATCTTTCATTTAATATTTTTTTAAATATTTTCACACGTTCATCATATGTAGTATTTGGATATACACAAGGTATCTTAAAATGTTTATCAAATACTATTTCTTCACATTCAGTTTCAAATATAAGAGTATTCATCATAGAAGTTAATATTTGTTTATCATTTAATACCCCCTGTGTCTTAAACCTATTAAATACTTCTTTACCATTAGGAAAATCTAAATACCAACCATCTTCATCCTCATAATTAATTCCTTTATATTTTAGTATTTGATCTCTCTTGATAGAATCTTTTTCTTCAACAAAATGACTATCTAAACCACAAATTATTTGGATACCATATTTATCAGCAATTTTTAATATTTTTTGGTTTAAAATCTTCTGACTGTCAGTATTATGATTTTGAACCTCTAAAAAGAAATTATCTCCAAAATAATTGTGTATTTTCAACCATATTTCTTCTGCATCTTCATATTTCCATCCAGCCACGCAAGCAGAAGTTACAATGAAATTTTCTTTTGGAACACTTAATAAAAGTTCTAAATCAATTCTGGGTTTATAATAATAACCATCTTCATTAGCAATAGAGAGGATGTAATTTAAATCCTCTCGCCCTTCATGATTGACTGCAATGATCATCATATGACAATTGTTTCTATCTTTTTCCAGTCTATCTTTTACCCAATATACTTCTGCTGAATGTCTATATTTTAAGTTGAATTCTTGTGCTGTTTTATATACTTCGAACTGGTTGCCCTGATTTCCATGATCTCCACTAAACAAACATTTTCCATTATATTCGATTGTTTTCTTAGCATAATTTTTAATTGATTCTGGCGAGTCTGGTGTGGACGAATTTGAAAAATCTTTGTGATTATGGTAATTCTCCATATATAAGTTTTCAGCATAATCAAGAGAATTATAAGGGAAATTAAATGAAATATTTTTAATTATATCTTCAATTATATTTTTCACATAAGTCCCTCCAAAATATCTCTAGCATTTTGATAATCATTAAATACTTTATAATAAGTGCTTTTATAATCTAAATTATGATTTCTACAAAAGTCAGCAAATAATATTTTCTCATTATTATGTTCAATATAAATTCTCTTTTCTTCATTATGTAAATTTTTATTATCTGTAATTTTATATTTTATTATATCTAAATCATTAGAAATGTTTCTAAGAATAATTTTATCTATTTCTCTCGATGACCTAGCATCAAATCTTAAATATCTTATATCTTTTTGTAACTTAGAATTTAAATTGAATCTATTGTTTAATAAATTAATTGCAAATTGAGTATCATCCGAAGTATATTCTGCAATACATAATTCCCAATTTGAATTACCTCTGTAAGCATCATCCAACATCCATATTGAAAAAGAGAATTCATTCATTAGGCTTAATAAATATGTATAAGTTGTTCCTCTAAATTCTTTTAGGCAATCATGTAGTCTCGTGCAAAATCTATATGATGGTTGACACAAATATGATTTTCCATTAAAGTCACTATAACATGCTTCTTTTCTAACTGGTGGATTATTACATAAATCTTTAAGAATATTATATTTGAAATATATATAATCTTTTTGGTTTTCTGCATGGGCCTCTATAAACATTGGTTGTTCTTCTCTTCTATCTATATGACCATCACCTAACATAGATCCAATAATTAAATCCTTTTGTCTCTCACTTAATTTTTTATTTTCTTGTCTATATTCTTGAGTTATCCTATGTTTTTCTACCAACCATTTTTTCAGAACTCTTAAATTACATCCAGATTCAATTGCCATTTCTTCTTGACTTAACCCTTCAATAATATATTTTTGATAACACCAATCGTAATTTTGATATATTGCTTTAAAATTGGAACTATTTGGATATTTTGTTTCAATCCCCATACTAGCGACTTTACTATTTATAGCACTACTGGTTCTTTTATTTAATATTACAGCAATTTCTTCATAAGAAGTTATTTTATCTACTAATTCTACTAATTTATTTTCTTCTTCCTTAGTCCAATATTCTCGTTTATCTTTGATGTCTGGAGGAGAAGCATCTGTAATCTTTCCTCGAAGTCTTAATTGTAAATAATGTTTATTGCATAAATTAATTCCTTGTTGTGATTTTAAATAAAATTTACTTGCTAATTCTCTAGATATGCCACAAATACTACAATATTTAATTTCTTTCATATATCCTCCTAAATTATTTATTAATACACTTGAACATCTTTTACCATTACTTGTTTACTTCTTATAGTTGTTTTTGTTCCAAAATTATACCAAGAGTTTACACTCAAACTTCCTAATACATCTACAAACATTGATCCTTCTATATCACTAATTTCATCTTCACTGACATTGAACTTCACACACTCTAAATCTTCTGCATTGAATTTTATATGTATCTCTTTCATGATTTTGACATCTCCAACAGGCAAATCTTCAATAATAAATAATGGTTCTTTAAATCCTTGACCTGCTATGAAAGATAATCTCTGAATCTCATATAATAAATCCCATGTAATATCCTCCACATTAATAATCATGTCGGCCTCAACAACATATTCTTGTTTCATGTGTTCAAGTTCTAAGTCAATAATCTCATATATTTTATCTAGATTCTCAGGCTTAAATTCCACCCCAAATGCTCCAGAATGCCCCTCTACGCTCTCAAATAACTCTGTGCGTGATAATGCTTCCTTAAAGTCAAACTCATTCCCATATCCCCTACCACTACCTCCTAATGCACCAGTTTCTTTATCCAAACTAACGACTAGTGTTGGTCTCTGATATTTCTGAGCAACATTTTGTGCGATTAAACCATTCAGTGTTGTATTTGCTTCCAATTCAGTAACATCTACTATAATTATTTTATGATCTAAGTTGACTATGTTTTCTATTTTTTCAACAATTTCTGCTTGCAATACTTTTCTTTTGTCATTCATTCCACCACAAGTCTTAATTAAAACTTTCAATCTTTTTTCATCTTCAGTTGTGAGTATTTCTATAATATCTTCAATTTTCCCTAACCTAATAATAGAATTTATGAATGGTACTAAATAAAATGCAATTGTTGTCGCATTAGGTTTATACTCTTTCTTTAAGTGCTTTAGAATTGCTTTAAGAGACTTATCACAATTATTATGTATTTTCAGCAATCCTTTTTGGATTAATGCTCTTGTTTCTGGATCTGAAACATCCATCATATCTCCGATTAAACCAACTGCACATAAATCAATATAATTATCAGCATAAAAAGTAAGCATTTCTTCATCAATAGCTTTACAAGTCTGATAGGAAACTCCTGCACCACTGATATTTTTATTAGGATAATCATTACATTGAGGATTGACTACTATAGCATATGGATTATCTTTTTCTATATTATGATGGTCTAAAATTACAATATCCATATCTTTACTTAATTCTTTGCATTCTTCAACTGAATTACTGCTACTGTCAACAATAATTAATAAATCTAATTCTTTTGGAACATTATCTACAATTATTCCATGACCTTTATTTCTTTGATGATATATAATAATTGGACTAAGGCCACAATCACTTAAATATTTATACTTTATTGTTAGAGAAGTTACACCATCGGTATCAATATCCCCATAAATTCCCACTATTAATTTATTATTTATTGCATTTATAATTTTTTCAACTGCTAATTCCATATTGGATAGTTCCCAAGGACTATTAATATCATTATCACTGGGTTTAAGAAATCTCTCTTTATCCTTAATTCCTCTTATTTTTAAAATTTTATCAGTCATTGAATCATATTCATTATATTTTTCTTTAGGTTCTAACACCTTCCAATTTTCTTTCAACAAATCACACCCATTCTACAAAATTATTTTTTAATTCTAAAAATTTATTTTTTCCTAAGTCAGTCGGACTCATTTTTGATTCTTTAGGTAATACTTTATTTTCTCTATCTATTATATATCCAATCTTAATGTCAAAGAATTTAATCATTGATTTTACCTTCTGTATTTGATTTAATATTACTTCTTCATCTAATCCTTCATCATACCCAAACAAAATCTTTTTTGGATTAAGATTAATAATATGTATTATCTGAGGAGTGTGAATTGAATTACCTCCCAATGCTAACCCTGTATAAATTCCTATTGTATCTAATTGGAGAGCAAATTTCTCTGACTCTCCAATATATAGTTCGTCACATCCTTGCAAATATTGATAATTTTCAGTGTATCCATATAATGTCTGTGATTTAGGATGTGGAATTACTGGAAACCATTTTAGTGTATTATCTTCATCATAATCACCATTATATCTTCCAGTAATTCCTACCAATCTGCCATCGAAACTCCACCAAGGACATGTAATTCTTTGAGATATAACATCAAAACCAATATTGAATTTCTTTTGACTGTCAATTGATATTCCATCTGCAATAAATTTCATATTAAACTTATTCGCATAATGAATTAGAATATTATTATCATAGTAGTTTAAATCAATAGTTGATGACTTTTTAACTCTTATTTTGTCGTAGAAACCTCCAAATATTGATTTTCTTTTTGTATATGTTGAATATTCTATTCCTAATTCTTTTTTTACTACATTTATTACGTCTCTATAATCAACATTTTTGCTTTTAATAATAAAACTAAATAAATCACAGTTGATCCCCCTACCATAATCAGAAACATATAAATAATCATTGTTTACTAACTTTATTCTAATGGAACTTTTATTGGTATCTTCTCCTATTCCACAGCGAATCTCATGTGATTTAATTCCAATATTACTAAATCCATATTGCTCAAGAATATTTTCAATATGTTGTGGATTATTTATGAGTTTATTTTTAATTTCCATAAGCATATTGAAAATTCCTCCTTCTTAAACTCCTATCCTCCCATGCTTACATCTTGCATAAGCAGATTCTACAAATGTCCCAGTATTACCATTAAATTTGAGAAGCATTGCGATTCCTGTATCACTAGAACATTCTCCATTTCTATTTTTTTCAAAGAATAGCATTCTATATACTCCAGTTTCATCTACTGTATATTCTTCTTCACACCATTTACCTGCAATCTGTTTTCTTCTAAAAGGTCTACAAAAGTATTTTTTATTTTCCTTATCTAGTTCATCAGAAAACACTGGTCTTAATAATAATAATGTTTCAAGAATTTCCTTTATCTGTTTTGATTGAGACAGAGTAGATGCATCTAAGAATAATGTGCCAAATAATGCTTGTGCTAACTGAATATTTGCTAATCCAATTAGGTTATATTTCTTTGCTACCTTGTCTAATTCTCTTGAATCTTTAATTAGGGTTAACCAGTTCTGATCATTCTTATCATTGCTTAATTCACTTTTAAATGTATCGTATAAATATGTATCAAATCCTTGAGATAAAGCATATTGTCGTATTTTCTTTTTAACTAAACCAATATCTGCATCTGCTATTTGTATAAATTTGAAGTGAGATTTAAATTCTTCATTCCATATCTTTTGTGCTTTTTTTATGTATTCTTTATCCTCTGTGGTTAATTCGTCTTTGTTTTTCATTTTTCGTTTAGTTACTTTGAAATATTTTAATCTCTTAGCCAATATCCATGTAATAAATTGAATCTTAAACACTGTACTTTTCTGCTCATTAGTTATGATTAATATTTTTCTACCATGAAAAGCCATACTCATAAGCATCGTGACAATTAGAGTTGTCTTACCTGAACTTGAAAATCCACCCAACATGTTTAATGTTCCCTCTAAAAATCCACCCACTTGATTTGATATATATGGCAAGCACATTACATCATCACCATTTACATCTTTTCCACATACATCAAATGGTACACCACTTTCTAATCCTTCTTGTAATTCTTCAAGAAATTGGTCTGTGATCTCCAAATCTCCCTCTTCTAGAATTTTACTGCTACTTCCAGTAGACATTTTAGATAAAAGATTTTCATACCATTCGAGCACACTTTCGCTATCCATTTTTCTGAATAATTTTAATGGTATAACTTGCTTCCCTTCCTCTTCAATAGGATCTAAGAGGTTAAAACCTCCTTTATAGAGATTAAGAATTATATTCTCTCTATATAAAATATCTAAGTATGTATCCCAATTTTTATCATTAATAATATTGACTAAATTTTGAATAACATCCCAACCACCTCGCTCGATGAACGCACCCTCAATTAATTCAGAAACATTCGAAAGTATAGTGATCTCATCCAAAGAATTAAATCCCTTATTCCTAATATGTTTAAATAAACCAAAATAGAAAACAGAATCATGACATAAAAAATCTTTAGTATCTAAGTTTATTTCATCTAAAAGTAAAATATCTTTTGCTAAACATGATATAACATTACCCTCTATTGCTATTCTTCCCTTTAAAAGTTCTTCTGGATACTTATCGCAACCAGTTAAAAATCCCTCGATATTAGCCACTCAATCACTCCACTTCATCAAGGTAATCTTCTATGCTCTTTTTACGGTTTTTAGGTTTATATTTTACTCCTACCACTTCGGCATCAGATTGTTTATTGGTAACTGGAATAGAAACTATATAATCTTTCATATTATTTTTTAAAATAGTCGTAAAATATTTTATTTTTCCATATTCACTTGAAAATGACTTACTCATAAATTTTTGTAAAGCATTCATATTTTCCACAACGTATAAATTTATTTTTTCATAATCATAAACTTTAGATATTTCACTTAATTCTTTATGTAATATAGTGTTGGTTATTATATATCCAAATACATCATTAATTTTTTCTAGAAGTATTTTTCTGTTTTCTTTATCATTTATAATTTTAAGATAATCTTTTTCAGTACAGTAATATTCATTTTTATTATTCACAATAACCTTATAAGCAATATCTCTATCAATCTTATTCCCAACATGACATTTACAATTTACTAACATTGCATCACTCCTAAATAGGATAGGGAGGCCGAAACCTCCCCTTATTTTATCTAAATAGACTTAAAATTTCATTAAATACTTTGGTTGGCAAAGTTGCATCAAATTTTGTAGTACCATTTGCTTTAAGAATTGATTTAACAGATTCTTTTTGCTCATCTGTTGCCACTTTATAATAGGTAGTAATTTCTTTAATAAGTTCTTTATTTACTTCAGTATCTACCTTATCAGTATCAACAATTTCTACTTCTTTAATATCTTCCTGTCCTTTATCTTCTTCTATTTCAGCAATTATTTTATCTTCTTGTCTTTCTTTAATTACTTCAAGTTCTTCAACAGTTGATTCTCCATGAAATTTATCATGTTGCTTTTTTATAGCTGTAAGAACAGTTTCGATAAAAATTGGAGCGCTGAATTCAATTTTAGGTTCTATGTATTCAAAATGAGATTTTACGTCAATTGCATACTCTTCATCTCTAAATACAATTACTCTTTTTTCAGAAGCAATTCTCCCAACTTGTTTTTCTTTCTTACTAAAAGCATCTTTAACAGTCTCTAAGTTATTCATTTCCCTTTCAATATAAGCACACCCTACAACATTAACCTTATCTTTGATTGCTGTATAGTATTTTGCCTCTAAATTTGAAGTCAATTGTTCAAATTCAATATCAGTCATAGGATCTTTTTTATTTTTTATTTTAGTATGACCAATGAAGAAAATTCCATATCCTGCATCTCTAAGTTTAAATAAAGTTGTTACAACAATATCTAATACTTTATTTTCTCCTGCTTGAAATCCACCAAAGGCTTGTTTAATTGATTTAACACGCTTATCAATAACAACCGTAGAATTAAACATATCTAAAACTTCTTGTTCTGCTAATCTGAATACTTCATCAACTGTATCAATTGCAATTAACTTTAAGTCTTTATAGTCTTCATTTCTGTAATCAACTAGATCATCAACCATTTCAGATACGTCAGACCATGTTTTTGCTCTATCTGATAAAATATTTCCTAAATGTTTTGGTTCTGGTTCTTGACCAATTGTTAGAATCATAACTCCATCTTCACCATATAGCGTTTTACCTACCTCATAAGCAAGGGTAGTCTTACCAATTCCGGCTATCCCATTGAATAAATAACAATAATTAGCAAAATCTACCATAACTTCTTTTCTTTTTCCAACTTTTCTACGTGCCAAATTTAAAACCTCTTTCATTTATTATTTTATTTTGTTATTTTAAGAAATTGAGAATTAATAAGGAAGATCGTCATCGTCAACATCAAAAATATTTTCATCTTCATTCTTTTGTGCTTCTGCAATAACAAAATCTAAATCAGTCAAAACAGTATCTTTACGTCCTTTTGAATACCCCTTTGCAACATTAATAATTACCATTTCTTGAACTTTATCACCGTATATTTCACCACCAGTTTCTTTGCGGATCTCTTCACGAATCTCATCAAATGTGATAGCATCCATTTCTAATAATTCCTTTTGGAAGTCACTTAGCATATCCATTGTGATTTCCATTTTTTGTGATCCATCAAGTAATTTTACTTTTAACCCTAACTCTTTCCATGATTTATCCTTAACAGTGAATTGATTAATCATCATGGTATTAAATTTCTCTACTTTTTTATCAGTATCGTTTTTAGAAACATCAATAACTAAAGTAACTGGGGCAGAAATTTCTTTCTTTTGATCATTATCATAATTCCTAATAAACCCATTAATATAATATTTTTGTGTTTTCTTTAATAAACTATCGTCTAAACTATTTTTATTAAAGAATAGTGTAATTTGAGCTGTCGAAGAAGGTTCTACATCTTTCTCTGCAAAATAAATGCGATTAGGAACTAATTTTTTGTAGTATTTTCCTTGATATTCAGTGTAGAGTATATCACCAATGATTTTAAATAATTTGTCTTGAACTTTATCAGTAGGAATGATTTCATGCATATATTCTGCAAAATCTGATTCATCAATGAATTCCTTGCGTTTATTCTTACTAGTTTCTAACTCTCCTAAAACATCAGTCATTCCCAATTCAAGTAGTTCCTCTGATGTCAGTCCACTTTCATTAAGTTTTTCTGCAGCCTTTTCTAATTTATGTCTATTTCCATACTCTTCTAAGTCAATTATAAACTTTTTAAATTCTGCTACATTTTCCATAACTTCTGGTTTAAAACGATCTTTCCAAGGAATTTGGAGTTTTTCTCCTTTGATTTTTTCACCACTTTCAGATTTTCCACTCTTAGAGAATGTAAAAACTTGACCATGACCATCCTTGAAATGACCACCTTTTAATTTAAGCATGTGTCTATTAACCCCAGCTACTGCATTGAAAGCTAACTCATTAATAACCCATCCACTCTTATCAAAAAATGTAACTTTATATGGTTTAAACTTTTCTGATTCCTTTGGAATTGATAATTTACCGATAATTTCAAATGTATTACTCATATGTATTAATTCCTTCTTTCAATATTTTATTTTATTATTTATTGCACATGATCTATAAAAATATATTGAAGGAAGGTGGACTCTTATTAAATTTTATTGGCCTTCTGCATTTGCCTTTATTCTTCAACTAACCAATCCTTTCTCTAAAATATTATTTATATTTAACCACTTACTCATTATAACATACCACAACAACCATGTCAACAAATTTTATTTATTACTTCTAACAAAACTAAACCACTTAAAATTCCACTTCAATTCATTTTCTTAATGCAATCCATTTTTCCTAAGAGCATCATTAAGTTGCTTTAAGAAATATGTCGGATCATCATTCGCATCAACAGTAATATTAATTGTGATATTATTTACTACATTCTTTAACTCATTATCAGATTTATCATTCTCTACCTCATTCTCTTTCTTAACCTCCTCTACCCAATCCCATTCTTCCGGTTCATTCTCATCTAAAACATCACACACAACTCTCACACAACTATCTAGTTGCTTAATTGCTACGATGTCGTAATCGTCACCTTCGCTTGACAATTCTTCATCATAATCATTTATTGATATACAATAAGAACTATACCCTAATTGAATATCTTCTTTATTGCAGAACATTTTTCCATTCTCAATATCATCTAACAAAGCACACAAATCTCCGTCACGCATTTTGAAAAGCATTGAGCTATTTAATTGTGATTTTTTCATTTTAATATTCCCACTTTCATTTAATTATTATTTTTATTTATTTACACTATTGTATCAATACTGCCGTAATATTCTTTGCATCATACAAGTCATCAATCTCTACCCAATCAATATCTTCTCCATAATAAGGTGCTTTACCATCTTCAAATTCTTCATCTGTTACTAATACTCTAGATGTTTGCTCTGATTGTTGTCCATGGTCTGCTTCTATGTAAATAATTGCGTTGTCTGGAATATTGGATAATAATTGTTTAAGTTCTAATGTATTCATATTTCCTAACTCCTCTCTACTACTTGAAACAAAACACCATTGTCTCTTTTTGGTAATCTGAACTTATCTAAGGTATGTAAATTCTCTTGAATATAATAATACTCACTATCTTCTGCAAGAATAACTCTGAATGAATCCTTATCAAATGTGTAAAAATCTTTAAGGAATTTTACTTTTCTCATAATCCACCTCCTTTTGATAAAGTTTATAACTTATTGCATTAAACAAACGCTACAGGAGCATCCCATACAATCTCCTTCAAACCCCATTGCTTCACATTTATCAGCGTCTTTATTCATTTCCTCAGTCATTTGTTTTACAATATATCCATTTTCATGTAATAGTTTAATTGCTTCTTTAATCTTATTTTCCATAGTTTTTCACCTCCTCAATTAAAATAACTGTTTTAAATTATTTTATCAAAGATTCAATAGTTCTCTCTAATCCTAATTCTTGTCTACAATAATGTAAGAAATCTTTACTATTCATTAAACTTTGAAGTTCATTTAATGAGTAATTTTTGGTAGATGAATAACATACTACTTCTTTTGTAACATTTCTCCCTTCTGATTGCCAAAGACTTAATTCGCAATTATCAACCGCATATCTACTATTAAATAATTCGATTGCTTCTTCTTTAGATTCTGCGAATATTGGAGTAACCCATCTATATGAATGATCTTTTTCTTTGAATCTATATTTAAAGAAATATAATTTATACAGGTCATATGTAAACTTAACTGCAATAGTATAGACTTTTCCCATAATTCACCTCCTAATCCCATCAATCTAAACTTTTATAGATTAGTGTATTTCAGTTCCAAATTCACAAACACATTCATATTCGCCTTGTGTTGTATTGTCAATATGTATTGGTGCTAATGCATTCTCAAGATTATAAATATCTCCATCCTTAACTTCTTTTCCATTGACTGTCTTTAAAGGAAATTTATCAACTGCATACTTTAAATATAATGCTTTTCCAACTTTACCATAGTTATCTTTATTCAAATTTTCACCATCTTTCTAATCTATTCCTTAACAATCTCAACCTCGTCTTCATACATCCATATCCATTCATCTGTGCTATTCTTAGCAAATATATCATTATCATCCCATAATGTTTGAGACTCTTCTTCGCCTTTTAAAACGTTGGCTCATTTTACCTTTTCTTCTGATGACATATCTTTAAAATATTTTGCTTCTACTAATGATTCGACAGGGATATCTTCAATGAAATCATTGGTTAGTATTTTAACTTTCATTTTCTCACCTCGTTTCTATGTAATTTCTTTACTAAATAATTATATCATTTCACCAACCATATGTCAACATATTTTATTTTTATATTTATAAAATTTCCTCGAAAGTAATTTTCCTTACATATTCTTTAATAATCTTAACACTGATTTCAACTTTATGAATTACAAAATCTTCAGGTGAGTCCATATGCCTAAATTCATCAATCGCCTCTTCTTTAGTATTATATACCTCAACTTCCTTGAAATCATTTACTTCATATTGATTGTTATCTATGTATTTTTTACTAGACTTATTGAACACGGCATATCCCTCTTGTGTATTAATCATATTTAAATTCTCCTTTACATTTTCTTCTCCAATAATCTCAACTGTTGCATTCTTCATCTCTACAGTTATTATATTTTCTTTAATAAGCGATTCCGCTATTTTTTCTCTAAATACACTCTTTTCTAATTCAAGACAATCATCATATTCACAAGCATATTGATTATCTTGAATTTTATACCAAATTTCTATATATCATTTGTTATCAAACCCATCTTGTTGATAATTTTTGAAAGTAAATTTTAATTTATTTCCTTCTTCTATTAATTTAAAATAATCCATAATTTACTCCTCCTTTGTTAAGCATATGAAAATATCCTTTTATTGGATTATTTGATTTTAGAAACCCTTATGTAGCAAGGGTTACAGGGTTTTACTTTTATGGTTTTGCTATAATTTAACTCAATAATTCCCCACAATCTTTACATGCAATCCAACCATAAGGATGAGTTGATTCGGTATGTAAATGACGACAGCCAGTACCCTCTTTTCTACATTCACATTTATCAGATAATTGTTTAACCTTATCAAGAAACCATTTTTGAAAATCTACTGCATTGCCTTCAAAATTCATGTCTGAACTGATTCCTTTTCCGCAATACATACAATCATAAATAACTGCCATTATTTAATTCACTTCCTTTTCATTATTTATCCATGAGTGGTGGACTTTCTGATGTATTTTATGTAATTATGTCCACCACACAGATATCCTATTACTTTTTAGATTTAACACCAGAAGATAATTTATTCAATTTCTCTTCTAATTTCTTAGCATCATTTAATACTAAACTCATAGATTGCTCATCTGAAAATCCTACATTAACATAAGCATCATATTGATTCTTTTTAGCAATTGCAGTAGTGCTAAAATATTCAATATTATTCGCATAATCTTTATAGATATTGAATAATTCTTCTGCAACGCCATATAATAATGGTTTATATTGATCTACCAATTCACTTACCATTGGTTTAGCTAATTTAGGATTTGACATTACCATCTCAATTAATTTATTAAACATTATTTATTACCTCTTTCTTTTTTTAATTTATTATTATTTTCCTGATCCATCTGTAATTGGCAATTGAATCATTTGATTTCCACCCACAACTTGAGGATATGCTCCATTCCATTTCAATACAGATTGATATTTAACAAGTGTATCAGTTAAAGATGCTTGTAATAGATTATTAGCTTCTGCTTCACCTTTTGCCTTAATAACTGCTGCATCTGCTACCCCTTGAGCATCTACTCTTGCTTTATTTGCGGTAACTGTGGATTGTGATAGTTCAATTTCCATTTGTTGAAGTTTTTGTTGTGCGTCAACTTTTGCCTGAATTGCTTTCATAGTATCAGCGTCAGGACGAATTTCTCCAAAACTAAATGTTTCAACTTCTAATCCAAATGGAGTTAATTCTTTGATTAATATATCATGAATTTTATTTTGAATTTCTGAGCGTTTATTACCATATAAATCAAGAACACTATAACTAGATGTAACAGATTGTGACGCTGTTTTGACTTGTTGTTTTAAATATCCAGATTGAATGGATTCAATATCTGCACCTTTGAAGCGATTAAAAATAGCAGGTAATTTTTCTACATTCACATGATATGTAAAATAAGCGTCTACGTTTACAGGTTTTCCTTCCATAGTAGAAGTATTATATGAATCATCATTGGGTGAACCCTCAGTTGCACCTTTGGTTAACCATACGGTTTCTGTAGAAATTGGATATTCTCTAATGCTTTTCCAAGGAGCTACAATATGCCATCCTTGACTCAAAGTAATTTCTTCTAGTCCACCAGATACATTATAAACAATTCCTGCATGACCAGGATTAATTTTTGTAGTAGATGCCCCAAATCCTGCAAGCAAAACAACTGCCGATACTCCGGTAGCAATCAAACCTTTAGTGAATTTATTCATTTTAAAATTACTCATATCAATATTAATATTATTTCTCATTATTTTTAATCTCCTCTTTAATTTTATTTTCTACTTCTTCAATTTTCTGACCTATTTTTGAGTACAATGGTATTGCTAAGAATAATAATATCATAACTAATGCAATAATAGAAATTACAAGCATGTATATCATCACCACCTTTCATAATCCTTCGAAAACTACATTTGTTAGGAATTTTATTGACCAAAATCATGAAGAATTTTAGTTAAACTATCTATCGTATATAATCCACTCTCATATACATCAAATTTTTCTTTAGTTTCTAATGATTCTACACAATACTTTATATTAAATATATCTACCTGATATTGATTTATTTCATGTTCTACTGATATAATTTTTGAAACCTCTACTGGGATAAATACATTATAACTGCTCCCATCGTATTCATGCTCTCTTTTAAGCATAAATACTCTGTCCAACTCTTCAAATTTTGTATTAATCTTAATTTCCACTATACATTTCTCCTTCCCATTTAAAATCTTAATTTTCTGTGATAATATAACCATTAATTACCCCATGACGCTTATAGCATGTTTTTCGTAATTATCATCTAATAATTCTTTTTGATTGTTTTCGATTTTGTAAAGACGAACATTGTTATTATCCCAAAAACTATATTCCTTTTTCATTTCTTCAAATAATTGTCTTGCATTATTTTCGTCTAAAGTTGCTTTAATTTCTCCAATATGTCCTCTAACCCCTTCATAATTTTGAATAATTAAATATATTGTCATATTTTTCCTTCCTTTCTAACCAAATAAATGAGTCAATTTATTTTTCTAGAATATTCACTACTTTCCCATATACTTTCTTCTCTTCTTTTGCTTTTTATAAACACAATCAATTATGTATCCTCTTATATCTTGCTCTTTTGCTTTAGTTTTTCTTGCGATTTCTTTATCTGCTAAGATAATTATCCAACCTCTCTTTCATTATATATTTATTTTAGTATTTAGTCAAACTTTAATTCTTTTGCATTATTGTCAATTCCTAATTGCTCATTCAGTTTCTCATATTTCTTCATATCCTTAGTAAACCAAGAAGTATCGGTTCCTATGTAATTCTTTAACCATAAGACACAATTTTCACTTACTAGAAAGGTAAGGCATCCGTAGAGGCATAATTCTTGACTTCCTAATTTTACTTTCTTAGATAGATGATAGTTTCTAGTTAATTTTCTCTGAACCATCTCATATGTTAGATATTTATTGCCTTTTACTTTATTTGTATAGCAGTCATAGACATGATCGTGTAGGTGTAGAATTTCCATATTTATTCTCCTTTTATTTCTTGTTCAAAAACCTGTACTTCAATTTCATTGTTTTCAATATCCATACAAATATATCCTGACATTTCACGACTCTCTCCATCAATTTTAAAATGAGTAACCTTATCTATTAGCATTAATACATCTGCGACAGTTGAACTCATTAATTCTAATGTGTTTAATTCCTCAAAATCTTCTCCAATAATAATTAATTTCGCATTAGTGTTCATTAATTGTTTCCCTCCTTTTTCTCCCTTATTATTTAAGCGTCTTAAATTCTCCATCAAATTCAGTATGAAACTCTTTATATTTATCCCATGTTTTTGAATCGTAGACACGAATAATTTTAATATCTCCACCAAGCATAATTACATTTCCAGTATCATCACTAAAATTCCATCCATCAGAATGTTCTTCGCTTGTGACGAATCTATCCTTTAATTTGTAGACATCCATCATCTTACCACCAGATTGATTAATAACAATATAATCGCCTTTACTAGATACAAAACCTCCGTTCTTTGCCATACTATTCTTAAATCCTTCAAAACATCCTGTGAGTGGTAATGTTAACAATAGAGTAGATATTCCTAATACAATTAATTTCTTTTTCATTTACAAAACCTCTTCCTTTCAAATTTTTTTACTCTTAGAATGAAATGGAATTGAATTTTTATCTGATTATTCAACTTCTATTTTAAAATAATATTGTACAAATACTTGTTTTAGAATCACAGTTAGTTTCACAATCATCACACCAAGCACAACATTGATTTGGATTAGTAGTGCATAATTGCATTTTAATATCATCTTTCCAACTACAAGTTCTATTTTCTCTTAATTGAGAGCAATGACTTTGAGAGTATCTAAAAGCTTCTGATATTTGATCCATTTATTAACCCTCCTTCCCTAAAATACTTTCAAAGAAATATTTAAACTAATTATTTTAACCTCCTCAACTCTTCTTTTTGCTTGTACTAGGCTTAGATTTAACTGTAGGTGATTTAATACCAACAGATGGTTTTGTCACATTAGAAGTGCTTGTAGATGTCTTAGATTTGACTTTCTTATGCTTACTTTCACCCAAATCATCAAGATCCAAAACCTCATCTTCAAACCAACTCATTTCTTCATCATCTTGATCTTGAGATTGTTGTGTTTGAGGTTGTTTGATTTGATTAGATTTTGCTCCACAGCCCGATAATATTAGGATTGGAATAATTAATGTGGCAAGTAGTTTTTTCATTTATGTGTTTGCTCTCCTTTTTATTTATCTTTTGTCCTATGTATAGATTATACATTATTTGATTATGAATGTCAATATTTTATTTATTACTTTACACATATTCCTTCGTTAATCTTTTCACCAAGTTTACTAGCAGTTCTAATAGAATCATC
>Ga0209417_1002526_pt1 | contig 27686 bp, 32 predicted proteins | sample RifGroF2_FD_184002 | JGI IMG/M metagenome (GOLD analysis project Ga0209417, IMG submission 184002) | Groundwater microbial communities from Rifle, Colorado, USA - Groundwater F2 (SPAdes) (version 2) | ecosystem: Environmental > Aquatic > Deep subsurface > Groundwater | place: Rifle, Colorado... | reverse complement strand
AGCTCCTATTATGGTTGCGTTACCTCCAAGACAGGAACCAAGAGATAAGCTCCACCATAAAGGCTCAAGATTCATAGTTCCTTGCAATTCCTTTATTAGAGGAGTCATTGCAATTGTATATGGAATATTGTCAAATATAGCTGAAAGAATTCCCGAAGCCCAAATAATTATCATAGAAGTTAATTTTACATCTCCTTTTGTAAAAGAAATTAATTCATTAGCAAGAAGTTTTATTACACCTGTTTCAACTAATCCTCCGATAATTATAAACAAACCTATAAAGAAAAAAATTGTCGTCCATTCTACATCGTGGATAATTTGTCGTGGAGTTTCAAATAAAAGAAGTACACCTGCTCCTAAAAGTGCAATAGTGTAAGCTTCAATATGAATCATTCCGTGAAAAATAAAGCCTAAAATAACTAAAGACAAAACGATTAATGACCTGATCATAAGCGGTTTGTCTTTTATCGTTTTTGAATTATCAAGATTTGCAACGTGTTCCATCTTTTCAGTAGTGGAAACAAGTTCTTTCCTGAATAGATACATTAAAAGGAGGATACAGACTATAAAAATAACAGCAATAACAGGGGTTAATTCTTTCACAAAATCCATAAACCCTAAGCCTGCTGCACTTCCTATAATAATATTCGGAGGGTCACCGATTAAAGTTGCTGTCCCGCCAATATTTGATGCCATAATTTCGGTTATTAAAAAAGGAATTGGCGAAATGTTAAATTCTTTTGCAATTACAAAAGTTATCGGCAACACAAGTATTACTGTTGTTACATTATCTAAAAAAGCAGAAGCTAAAGCCGTAAATAAAGCCATTGCTGCAAGTACAAGCTTGGGCTTGCCTTTAGTCAGTTTTAAAAGTTCAATAGCTGTCCATTTAAATACTCCGCTTCTTGCTGAAATATGAACAATAATCATCATACTTACAAGAAGAAATATTACTCCAAAATCAATATGGTGAAACGCATGTTCAGAAGGAACAACTCCCAGCGCAAGAGTTATAGCCGCAGCAATAATTGCTATTGTTACTCTCGGGATTTTTTCCAGCGCTATTAAACAATATGAAATTAAAAGAATTACGCTTGATGTTATCATTTTTTATTAACCCCTAATCTGACTTAAAAGCTGCTAAATAATATACTGTTTAAAGTATATTATTTAACTATTATACAACAAATGTACAGGTTTCAAAAAGAAGACCCATTATTATTAAACTACATTCTGCTTTTAAGGTTCAGAAACTTTTTGTTTAACTTTTTCACTTTTTATTAAATGTGGAATTTTTTTCTTTAACTCTTCTAATGATTGATTATAAGCTTTATACTGATTAACATCAAAGCCGATTGTGAAAAATTTATTCTTCCAGATTTTTTCACGTTCTGCTATTTGCGTCCAAAATTCTTTTTTGAGAAGATTTTCTGTGATTTTTTGATTAAATAAATCCCCTAATGCATTTCCTGTATAACAGCTAATAACTGCCACCGGCGCAATAATAATTCCTTTTGAAATATTATTCATATTTTTACTTTTTAAATAGGAAGCAAGAGAAACTACAGTAGTTACCGGAATTATTACACCTGCAATAACTTCATTAGATGCTTTTAATAATTTATTTTTAAGTCCTTCTTCCCTGCCGACTTTAAAACCTGAAAGGGTAGAAAATGTATTGTCAAAAACCGTACCAAGTCCCATACCTAAATAATTATATGCTTTTCCTATCGTGCCCGGGTCTATTTTATTTGTGAAATTTTTACTTTGATTAAACAAATCCTCCTTTTGATTATTTTCAGTCAAATTGCTTTCTATAGCTTCTTTTACAGCTTCTTTTATCGAAGTATGTTTTTGAGGGAAAGCCCTTTCAGCTTCTTCACCAAAGATTAAACCTCCTATAATCCCACCAATAGGCACACTTAAATTATTTATTAAGTGTCTTAAAGACTTTGCTAATTTACTGCTATTTTGAGAAACTTCTTTGTTTAATAACGTATTGCCTGCGAGAGCACCCGCACAAGTGCCGCCGAGTATAACTATATCTCTTAAAACAACATTCTTTTTGTCAGAAATATCAGCATTTTTGTAATCATCATAAACTTGATATGCAGCAATACCGCATACCATCCCGGGAAGTGCAAATTTTTGTAACTTCGTTGTATTCATTTTTTTATTAACATCTGTAAAGAAAATATATTGCTACTTTAACCCCTATCTCTTAATAAAATTTTACAAAATTATAAATAGATTTTGTCAATTTTTAACCAAAACAATTGTTTATATACTTAAGGGGAATAATATACGGGATTTGGGATTTAAATGAAAGTTGAAAATACTAAAATTAATATTCAACCATTGCCACAGGATAATCAACGTAATCCTGTTTTTAGCGATAAAAAGATTTTTAAATCTTCAGAGGTAAAACAAAAAGAAGATTTATCCAATAATGGAAAATTTGATAAAAGTGAAGCCGCAAAGAATTTTTGGGAAGGAATTAAAAAACCTTTTAAAGATGTCCGTGAATATGCAAAAGAAAATCCTGCTCAATTTATAACGATTTGTGCAGCCGGTATTGGTTTAACGATTCTTTCTACAGTTTGTCCTCCGGCAGGATATATTTTAACCGGAGTCGGGTGTTATTTTATAGGAAATCCTTTAGTAAAAGGAGTAAAAAAAATACACAATGCTAAAACCGGCGATGATAAAGAAAAAGCTTTTACTGATTTTGGAGAATCGGCAAGTTATACAGCTCTTACTTTCGGAACTAATGTTTTAACCAAAATGGTTCCGGCTCCAACGGTAAGTAAAGCTGTACAAGGTGTAAATAAAGGAAGTAAGCATACAATAAGCTTTTTCAGCAATGCAACAGACATTTCTTCTTTCGGGCCAAAAGTTCAAGAATTTTTAAGTATGACCGGTAAAGGAATGCGTAGCAGCGAAATTTCATATAAAACAGGAAAATAATTTTGTGTAACTTTACAAAGATGATTTTGTCTATAATTACTGATAATATAATAATTACAGTAATTATAGACAAGTGAATATGCACAGGCAAAAAAGATACAATATTTATGATGAAAAGATTAAAGCAAATACTATATTGTTTGACCTTTTTGTTGGTTTTAATGCTGACAATGCCTGTTTTTGCAGAAGATAATGTAATAATCAGATTAATTGATTTTGATAATAGCAATCTCAGTCTAAGTATAAAAGCTGATGCTGTTAATTTACTTCCTGAATTTAAAGTAATGGACTTAATTAGTACAGGCAAAAAGGTTATTGATATCGAGAATGCTTATTGGGCAGGTGCTACACAGACATTTAACTTAGATAATTCAATAGTTAAAAGTATAAAGGTTTCTCAATTTTCGCTTCAACCTGCTGTATTAAGAATAGTTTTGTCTTCTGATGTTCATGAAAAACTTGAAAATATTGAAACAAATAAAACAGACGCATCAATTACGTTTATTATTGCGTCTATACGCCCTGAAAATAAAGAAATCGAAAATATTAAAAATATATTGGAGGACAACAAGCTTGACCTGAAAGAAGCAGAAAAAACTATAAATATTCTTATAAATTCCGTAAATCTTCTTAATGATAATATTGTTCTTTCAAACGACAAAATTATTAATGTAAAGACTCCTTCTATACTTCAAAATCCCTCAAGAATTGTTTTTGACACTTCAGAATTATCTTTTAAAATTTCTGACAGTATAAAAAAGTTTAAACTCCCAAACAACGAAATTGTTAAAATCACACAAAACATCGATAATACGGCAAGAATTAGTATTGAAACTAACGAACCTGCAAAATACAGTTATTTTTTATCAAAAGATTCAAAAATTCTAAAAATTCAGAAGTCTTCAAATAATCCCATTAATCTTCCCATAAATGCCGCCAATATGAGTATAAAACGTAAAATTATTTTAGATGCAGGTCATGGAGGTAATGATGCAGGTGCAGTTCGCAATGGAATATTTGAAAAAAACATTAATCTTGCTGTAGTGCAAAAAATACAAAAAATATTAACCGATCAAGGATTTCAATCTGTTATGACAAGGGACACAGATAATGCGCTGTCTTTAAAAGAAAGAACAGACATTACAAATTCAGAATTGCCGGATATTTTTGTCAGCATTCATGTAAATGCGTGTGAAAACCCAAATGTCAAAGGAATAGAAACACATTGGTATACTCCTCAAAGTCAAGTTCTTGCTCAAAAAATTCAAAACAGTCTTATATCTACAACGTCAAATATAGATAGAGGAACTGTTAATTCTATGTTTTATGTAATCCACCATACAAATATACCTTCTGTTCTCGTTGAAATTGGTTTTATTTCAAATGATACAGAAAGAGCAGAATTATTGACGGAAGATGAACAAAATTTAATCGCAAAAGCAATAAGTGATGGAGTTTTACAATATTTAAAATCATTATAATAACAGTAATCAAAATTATAATAATTTTATAAATCTTTAAGATAATTTACTATTTGTACATTTAAACTATCAAAATCTTTTTCTCCAAGTTTTAAGTAAGGTCGTGCAGGGATTTCAGCTTTTTTGTCCCGACCTGCCTTACCGCCAAATTGATGAATAGCCGCATAAACCTTATTTGTACCGACAATGGCAGAATTCTCGTCAGATTTGCTCGTAATTGAAGCCGCAAGTTCGCCTCTCATCTGTAGAATCCTTCCGGGATAATAACCTTTTTTAGTCCGCTGTCTTATTGTAGGTTTGGCAAGAGGAGTCCATTTTTCAGGACGACCTTCTTTTTCAAAATTTTCCTCCACAGAATCCAACATAATTCCGGCAATATTTTTCATAAGCGGACGAAGATTTTCTGTTTTGGAAATTAACTTTTTTAAAAGCTGCTGTATTTCTTTATCCTCAACCTTTATTTCTATCGGTTCCGGCATGAAATTTCTCCTTCTTTAAAATTTGCCTTAAACGGCATTCTGGTCAGGCAAAGCCTACCCTCCAGCCTCTGTAAATTTTTGCTTTATCGGATAATTTGCAATCAGTAGTTCCTTAAACATTTTGTTTTTCCTGTCTATACCCTGTTTGTTATTGATTCCGTTGAGTCTTTCAGTTGCAACAATTTCATAGCCTATATAAAGCTCACGGATTTTTGGGGCATCATCGTAGGATAATAAAAACCTGCCCTTGATTTGTCCTAAAGTTGCCCTTAATCTTTCGTGGTCAAACCCTTTTGTAGATGTAACAGCATATCCTGCACCGCAACTGTAAGGAGGGTCGCAGTAAAAAAACGCATCTTCGTGGTCATACTGCTTTATAAATGCTTCAAAATCTTTGTTTTCGATCAGGACTTTATCGAGTCTTTGATGAATGGCATCTATTTTAAGCAAAGAATTTCCCTGACTTTTACTTGCTCCTCCGCAACTTCTTCTAACACTTCCAAAGCTTTCCCCCCTGCCACCGAACGAACGAGTTATCAAGAAATAAAACTGGACGGCTTTTTGGATGTCTGTTATTGGATTCATCCCTAAAAACTGCATAAACATTTCCCTGCTGCCAAGAAGATAGCTTAACTCTTCTTTTATAGCGTTGGGATGATATTTTACAATTCTGAATAAGTTTACAAGTCTGCTGTCAAGGTCATTGTAAACTTCCAAATCTGCCCATTTGTCCTTGTACAAGAGAATCCATGCACCTCCGCCGAAGACCTCTAAATATGAGAGAATGTCTTTGGGGATAAGAGGTTCTATTTTTTTGCGGAGTAAACGCTTTCCTCCAACCCAATTTATAAAGGAGTGTTTGTCAAATGTCATTATTTTGCCTCCAGTCTCTTAATTTGCCGGGGTTGTATGACCAACCTGCATCCGGCGATATTTTATGACGTGTTAGTGAATCCGTGTAAACTGCAACGGGTTTCTCTTCACCTGTTTTTTTCGATATAACTCTCATCTCTTCTGATAACTGCCCTTTTGAAGAATCAACACCAAGCTTTCTGTCTGATAAATTATCTTCAGATAATGCCCTAACTCTGCACCTGCATCCCCAGCCGTTGGGCGGATAAAATGAATTCCAAAATTCATCGTCATGCCTGAACACCCTGCCGTTTAACATTGCGTGAGATGGTCTTGTTCTCCTATCCATAACAGAGACATACTGAAAATACGGGCGATTTTCCGTGTTATCAATTTGTTCTTTATACCTGCCAGCCATATAGGTAGTCTGTATATTTGTCCTGTAAATGGTTTTTAATCGCCACGGAGTGCCAAGTTTAACTGTGACAGTTTCCTCATTATCAGGAATAAGATTTGAATCCTTAATTAATTTCCGTTTTAAAAGTTCATCCCTGACTTCTTCTGGAGTGCCTGAGATAATTCCCCACCAGCCTTTTGCCTGTAATTTTGGTTCAAGTTCTTTTTTAAACTGCTGTAAAGTAAGTCCTTCATCCAAAGATTTCTGAACAATTTCTCTGATATCGGTTAAAATATCTTCACGCATAACCTTTGCCACGGTAAATGACCTCGTATGAGCATCCTGCCAAACTTCATGCCAGTCCCAAGAGAATTTATACCCTTTGGCTTTAAGGTATTTAATTGCCTGCTCCGGCTGTAAAGTTATCAGGTATTTTAAGTCAGGCTGCATTAATTCTTTCCTCAGCCATTTGTGCATATTCTGGATTTAACTCTATTCCAAGCCAGTTACGATTCAACTTTTTAGCAACCAAGCCTGTTGTTCCACTTCCCATAAACGGGTCAAGAACTATTCCGTTTTCAGGACAGCCTGCCTTAATTGGGGTTTCGATAAGTTTTGGGGGATAAACTGCAAAGTGTGCGCCGCTAAAATTGGTTGTGGATATATTCCAGACAGCACGTTTGTTTTTTCCGGCAAGTTTGCCTGTTAAAACTTTTTGCTGTAATTTTTCAAAATTTTCTTTGCTTAAACCTTGATAATTTGCACCTTTGTTTTCGTTGCATCCTGTTTTACAGCGTTTAATTGTGGATTCCTTAAATGGTTCAATCTGTTGTTGAAAATAATATTTGCGTTTTTTAGAGAAAAAGAAGAAATATTCAAAATCGACTGTGAATCTGTCTTTTGCACTTGTCGGAGTACAGTTTGGTTTTTGCCAGATAATTACATTTCTTAAAATCCAGCCTCTATTGACCATTTCAGTTGCAAACCTGAAAGGAATTAACAATAAACTTTTATCGTACTTGCCTCTTGCGTGTGCAACTTTTGGCATATAGCTGAGGTCCTTCGGCAGAAAAGAGTTTTTACCTTTCGTGTGTCCAGAGTAAGACAATCCCATGCAGCTACCTCCATAGGTGTCTCCAAGATTTACCCAACAAGTACCTGAATCCTTGAGAACTCTTTTAACTTCATCAAAAATATCGCACAGGTGTTCAATATACTGGTTGAAATCAGACTCCTGCCCAAGTTCTCCCTGCCATCCGTCATTCCAAAGAACAGGGTTTGTTTTGTAATCCCTTAATCCCCAATAAGGCGGTGAGGTTACAACACAATCTACAGCTTCGTTTGGAAGTTTTCTTAAAGAGTTTAAGCTGTCTCCAACAATCATTTTGTTAATCGTTTCCATTCAAATGCCCCCAGATTTCTGATATAAATATCACTTTTTGTAATACTTTTTCGATTTGGTCTGTTTTTACGCCCTGCTCTGACAGTTTTTCCTGAATTTCTTCATAGGAACTAGCCTTATTTACAAGGTCAAATACAGAACCAAAAATTGTTTTTGCCTGCTCCTGAAGTTCATCAGCAGAAAATGAATCTATAAAATCGTCTATGGTTTCTTGGTCGGGGAATGCTGTTTGATTCTGCTTAAACTCACGGAAATTTTTTTCGAGTTTAAGAATGTTCTTATTATTTGAATTGGCTTCTGATTCAGCTTCCGAAACTACTATGTCCTCTTCTTCAAAGCCATATGCTTTCATCAGATATTTTTTTGTAAACTTAACTCCTGCATCTGCAAGAATTTTATCTCTCTGTGCAAGAGTCAAATCTACATCTTCTTCTTCATACATTGAAAAGACAGGAATATCGTTTTGTCCTGTAAAATTAAGTTCGTAAATCCATTGGATTAACTGATTTAAGGTTCTCTCAACTATTCTTTTGTCAGCATCAATAATATCTTTCCTGACATCCATATGTGTTTTAGAAGCTGAATAACTGCCTTTATTTCCAATCTCAGTTGTTAAAGTCTGCCCGAGTATTGCTTTTGAAATTTCGGAGTTCATTTTATCCACTAATTTTTCATAAATATCAGCGGACGATGTTTTATTGGATTCTTGAATTTCTATGCTGCTGTCATCCGGAATAACCGCAATGGCATCTTGAATCATAGAATCAAGCATTGTGGCAAGATTTTCTGTTTCATCTTCCTCGGTTGCACGAGGATGTTTTGCTACTAAAAACGGCATCCCGTATTTTTCAGTAAACAAAGACCAAAATCTGACTCCGCCCCTTTTAAAAGTAACATTCCAGAATATCCTCGATAGAGTTCTTTCTCCGTAAGGATTTTGATAGCTTGGATTGTATCTGGGACAGAGGAATTTTTTGTCCGGCAATAATTCACCGTTAAAATTTTCTTTAGTTTTCAGCATTAAAAGGTTATCTTCATCAAAAACAAACCACTCAACAGGTTTTGCCATAATTTCTGACGGAACAATATATGAACCTCTCCTTTGCCAGTTCACTTCTATGGGCTGAAATCCAAATAAAGTCGCATCAAGTATTTCAGAAATTACTGAGTTAAGGTCAATATTATTAAAAATGGATTCTATAAATTCAGCCTGCTGTGTTTTGGCTTTTCCTCTGTCAATTTCCCATTCTAGGGAAAGAACACCGGATTTTCTTGACTGCACGCAAGCCCATACATGGGGATCACAAAGCATTTCCCTGTAAACTTTTATATCTTTGTCCTGTTCTCTGAGTACAGGGTCAGGATCCGGCAGGTTTTTAATTATGGAATAATAATCAAGGGAACGCTTCCTAGTGGCTATTTCCTGAGATAGCTTTGGCTGCTTTAAGTCATTAAAAAGCACATATTCACGCTCATTAATCCATAATTTTTTCATTGCAAATTTTCCTTTTAAAGAGTTTTAAAAGTTTTACGAATAAATATTTTTAAATTTTTAGGGTTTACGAAGGGAAATATTTACTCCAGTCTATTTTTTTCCAATATCCCTTCGACATTTTGTAAGTTTCACGCTTCCGCCTTGTTGCAATATGGTACGGATACTTTTTATTTTTTGCCGCATGAAGTGCAAGTGCTAAAGCCCAGAATCTGTCTGCATGTCCTGTAGCTTCTGTTGCTTCTGCATCAAACCTGATATGACCTGCCTCTGTGATAAATTTTTTAACGGAATGCAAGTCGTCACGGATGTCCGGATCTGAAGGAATATATACAGTTTTTCCTTCAAAGTGAATTTTGAGTTCATAAGCAAGCTGCTCCTTAAGTGAACCTGAAAAGTTTATGCCTTCAACCTTGGATTTACTGAATTCTTTTTCTGCCGCTTCAGCTAACGGTCTTCCCATACCTGTTGAGTCCATACAACAGCGTATGAATTTTTTATGCCTTATTATCCGATACAACTCATTAAGCTGATCGCTAAATTCTGTCCGTGGAAGAACTTTGACCATTCTTGTATAATTTACGTTGCCGAGTCTTTCCAGCACCCATATAACAGTAAAGTGTTCTGTTCTTCCAATGTCCATCCCGACATAAATATCTCCCGTTAATTCGCTTAGGGGCTGTATAACATCAGCAAGCTCACACCTTGAAATCAATTCATAAGGAAGAAATGCGGTTGATTCATCCATTGCAATACAGCAATATTCCTGAAGCCATAGGTCATCATTATTACAACGACCATGCAATTCATCAAGCCACATTTGCCTGTCTTCGGCTGTTGTTTCTTTTTTCTGTATTTTATCGACCAGCCCTTGTTCAACTGCAAGCTGTATAGAAGTTGTGTGAAGCGACCAGTTTAATTTGCCGGCTTTGATGTCTTCAACAAACTTATAAAACCAGCACCCCTGACCATTATGAGTGGACAAAATTCTAGTTGGATATTCCCACGCTGCACATGGATTGGCGGCAGTCCATAAACTTCCGGCATTATCGTGGTGTGCAAATTCATCAAGCACAACTTTTCCGCCTTTGGAACGGAAAGACTTGGGGTTAGAGCTAAGAGCGTTAATTCTTGCTCCGTTTGCAAACTCAATTGCATGAGCTTTAATATCTTCCTCGGAATCTAAAACCACATCTATTTCCCCGAGTTCAATAACTGCCGCATCAAAGAGCTTTGCCCATCTTTCACAGTATCTTATGTATTCTTTACCTGCTGATTCATCTGCAGAAGAAAACCACACATTTTCAACATTGCCTGATACGCAGTCTCTTACATCCTCATAGCTCTGGACATAAGTTGCACCGATACGGCGTGATTTTTCCCATATTTTTACACGGGAATTATCATTAAGCCACTCTATCTGGTATGGAAGAAAATATTTATTCGGATTCATTTTTTACCTCTTTTGGTTCGTTATGTTCTATTCCTAATATTTCTTCTTCAATTTGGCGGATAATTTCAGGCGATAAACCTTTTTTCTTGCGTTTATCTTTTTTGGCAACAGTATCTTCGTAATCTTTAACTTTTGAAATAACTGTGAGCGTTTTTGCAAATGTGTATAACTGGCTTGCATTGGTTTTTATACCGTTATCAAGGTCATACTCTATCATCCGCATTAATTTTCTTGAAAATTGATACATTTCCTCATGGAATGCCATATCAAATTTTACAAATTCGTTCCGTTTATCTGCCCATTTGCCCTCCTTGCTCCACAACCTCACAGTTTTTTCGCAAAGATTAAGCCTTGAAGCAATTTCCACAGCACTAAGCCGATGATAAACATACATTTTTTCCGCTTCATAAAAATGCTGATTTTTTTTGTTCAATTATGCCTCCGTTAATTTCTATTAATGTCTAACCTGAAATTTGCACTACAACTAAAGCTTCCGTAAGCTCAATTCTGTAAATTATTTAATTTAAATACATTTAAAACTTTTGTTTTTTCTTTTATTAGAATATCACTGCTTATAATTTCATTTCTACTATAAATTTATAGTAGAAATGAAACTGAAAATGCGGATAAAATACATTTTATGAAACGAGTTCCAAAAGCAGACAGCGAAGCAAAGCTCCGCTTCAGCTTTTTATACTCCTACTAACGTAAATAAGATTTCAAAACAAAGAGAATTACAAACAGAACCTTAATTTAAGGGGGATTTTTAATGAAATTTTTTGATGTATTTAAAGCAGGAAATTATCCGCAGGGAACATTTTCTGAGCAAGATGTTGAATCTCTTGCTTCAAATTATGATCCAAAATTTTGCGAAGCACCTATTACACTTGACCATGAACAAAAAGGCCCGGCTTATGGGTGGGTTAAAGAATTAAAATCAGAGAACGGAAAGTTAAAAGCAAGCTTCAGGGATGTTGCACCCGAATTAAAAGATTATGTCCAGAGCGGCAAATACAGAAAAATCTCTGTCGAAATTTACAAAGAAATTGAAGGCAGAAAACCATATTTAAAAGCTGTATCTTTTTTAGGTGCGTGCATTCCTCAAGTCAAAGGAATGGAACCAGTCGAATTTAAAGATGGAGACACAGAAACATATATTTTCGAGGTTGATGATTTATTAGGAAGTGCAGAACCTGAAATAAAAATTAATGAAGAACTTGTAAAACTTCAAAATCAAGTTTCAGAACTTGAAAGCCAGGTTGTGCTTTTCATCGATAAACCAAACAAAAATGAATACAGCGAACTTGTATCTGCTATGCAGGAAAAAGTGCAAAAAATGTCAACACAAATTTCACAAATGCAGGACGATTCCGTTGCACGACAAAAAGCAGAAAACGAATTAACAAAGCTCAGATATGAAATCAAAACAAATGATATTGAGCAGTTCCTTTTAGAGCAGATTGATGAAGGAATAATTTCTCCTGCACAAAAAGAAATGTGCACAAAAATATTTATGGCTCTCGATGCAGGGGAGCTGGAACATTCACAGGATTTTAAAGAATTTATAAAAAGTATTCCAAAAAACTTTGAATTTGACACCATAGCTTCAACAAAAAAACAGTTTAAAGAAAACAACGATTCTTTAAAATTCAGCAACGCAAGCGAAGACAGTATCGGCATTTACAAAGAGGCAAAGAAACTGGCAGAAAGGGACAAAATCTCTTTCAAAGATGCTCTCTTAAAACTCTACGAGTAAATAAAAATGGGAAGCAGCAGGGGGCATCCGCTCCCTCTCTTCCAAACCACAAAAAATCATTAGTTAAAAATAATTTAGGAGAAAAACATGGGCAGATTAGAAGATTTACGCATAAATGCGTATTTATCAGAAGTGGCAAGAGGATACAAAAATTCGGCTTTTATTGCTGATGCTTTGTTTCCCACTATCGAATCAGATCTTGAAAAAGTGGACATCTTTGAATTTAACAAAGAGGCATTTCAGGTCTACAACACTGAAAGAGCCATCAGAGCAGATTCCAATGTTATCAGCCCGAAGGGTTTTAACAAAAAGACAGTAACTTTAACCGAACACGACCTTGCCTACCCTCTTGATTACAGGGAAGAAGAGGAATCTAAAAAGGTTAAATTACAGCTTCATTCGACAAATATTGTAACGGAAGGATTAAGGCTTAAACAGGAAAAACTTTGTGCGGACTTGGTTCAAGACCCTGCAAATTATCCTTCGGGAAACAAAATAACTCTTTCAGGAACTTCAAAGTTTTCTGATGACACATCAGATCCCATAGGTGTAATTGATGATGCAAAGGATGCCATCGCAGCAAAAATTGCACAAGACCCAAACACAATGATTCTCGGTCATGATGCGTGGAAAACAATAAAGCGGCACCCCAAAATCAAGGAATTAATCAGTGGTACGCAAAATAAAATTATTACTCTTGATTTTCTCAAAGAAGCATTTGAAATCCCTAATATCGTAATCGGAAGAAGCGTCTTTGTAGATAATGCAGGAAACTTTACTAAAATCTGGGGTGATAACATCGTACTCGCTTATGTTCCGCAATTAAGCATGAGAACAGAGTATGACCCTGCATTTGCCTACATGATTAAAAAGAAAAATTCCTTAAATATTGACGAATACAAAAAAGAAGGCAATAAAGTCAGATATATCAGAGCAACGGATATTTACACACCGTTTCTTGTCGGTCCCGATGCAGGTTACCTGATTTCTGATACCAAATAATTTAATTACACGGTTTATTTCAGCACATTTATAACGATTTTTAACAGTAGTAACAAAATATAGGAGGCAAATATGCCAACATATAAAGTCGCAGGAACAGATATCCTGCACAACACAAAACTATACCCGGACGGTTCAACAATCGAACTGACAAAATCAGATGCGGATCGGCTTGCAGATTACCTTGAATTCATTAAACAAGAACCTGAAGTACCTGCTGAAGAAGTAAAAAAAGAAGAAGTAAAAAAAGAAGAAGAAAAACAGGAAATCAAAGAAGAAGTTAAGCAGGAAGAAGTCAAACCGACCAAACCTGCAAGACCCCCAAGACCTAGACCTGTAAAAGTAGCTCCTATCCAACCGCAAAAAGTACCTGAAACAATTCCTTTAGCAAGTACAACGACTATTCAAGCTGAAACAGCAACTCCTCCTGTAACAACTCAGGAAAACCAACCTCAAGCAAAAACGCAAGTTCCTCCTGCTGCACAAAAAGTTATTGCAAATGTAGTTGAGCAAGTAAATAAAAGCATACAAGGCACAACACCGCAAGGCGGAATAAGTTACCAAATTACCCCACCGGGAAATATGAGGAGTGCATAAACCATGACAGAAAGATTATACAAACCACTTTTAATTGACACAATAAAAGCCGCAGTAAATCTCGAAAAACAAAGATTTATCGGAATAGACGGAAATTACTGCACTGCAAATGTTAAAGCTTACGGAGTTTCTGATGTGGAAATTGAAGCAGGACAATATGTCCCCGTTGCAATGCTTGGAATACTTCTTGTAAAAACCGCAGGAGCAATTACTGCCGGAGGTAAAGTTTCATCAGATGCAAGCGGGTATGCTATAGCTTTCTCAACAGGTGATTCTAACGGTTATGCCCTTGATACTGCAGCAGGAGCAGGGGAAGTCATAAGAATCGCAAGGGGCATCTAATGTACTGCAGCCTTGATGACATAAAACAGCAGGTTTCTGAGACCACCCTGATAGAAATCACAGACGATAATCAGGCAAATGAAATCAATACAAAAATTATTGATGAAGCGATTTTATACTCGGAAACCCTGATTGACGGTTATTTAAGAGGTAGATACACACTCCCGTTAGCAACAATTGCTGTATTAATCAAAATTATTGCGGCAGATTTAACAGTTTTCAGGCTCTATTCAAGAAGATTTCATACTGATATGCCAGATTCTATTAACGACAAATACAAAAATTCCATAAAACTGCTGGAGCAAATTCAAAAAGGAGTTGTTTCTCTCGGAATAGAAACAGCAGGAACTCCACCTAAACTCGGAGAATACAGAACCAATAAAACTTCTAGCGACAGAATTTTTACAAAATCCTTAATAAATAAATTTTGCAGGTAATACAAAATGACTATTAACGAGATAGAAACAGAAATCATTGACCGAATTAAAAGCAAAATTAGTGATTTGCACATCGAAGGTTTCCCTGATAAACCGTCAGAGTTTAAATTAACACACCAGACAGGTGCAATACTTGTTCACTATCAAGGGGGAAGTTATTCGGATTCAAAAAGTGTCGGCTGTATTTATCAGGACAAAAAACTTGAGTTTTCTATCACTGTCGTTACAAGAAATCTCAGAAGCTACAAAGGTTCATATTTCTATCTGGATAAAGTCAGGCAGATATTAACAGGTTTCAGACCTATCGGCTGCACTAAAATGCAGCCTGTAAAAGAAGATTTTATCTCTGAAAATAACGGCATTTGGCAATATGCAATAAATTTTAGTTTAACAACACCAACAATTGAGGAGACTGAATAAGATGGCGGCAAATTTCCTTCATGGAGTTGAAACCATAGAAATAAAGAAAGGTGCAAGACCAATCAGAACAGTAAAAACTGCTGTCATCGGTCTTGTCGGAACGGCTCCAATTAATACTGTTGAAGCTGATTACAAAACGGTGAATAAACCTGTATTAATCACAAATGATAAAGATGCAGCTTTGTATTTCGGACAACCGACCAGCGGATTTACTATCCCTGCTGCACTTAATGCAATTTTTGAACAGGGTGCAGGTATTGTAATTGTAGTAAACGTTTTTGATCCCGATACCCACACTGATGTTGCCAGTGTTCAAACTTCAGATATTATCGGCGAAGTTACAGCTCAAGGCAAACGCACAGGATTAAAAGCTCTTAAGGATTCATATTCATTATTTGGATTCTATCCAAAAACAATTATAGCCCCAAAATACTGCGAAGATGTTGCAGTGGCAACAGAAATAAATGCAGTTTCAGGAAATATAAGGGCAATAGGTTTAATTGACGCTCCTGTCGGGACAACTGTACAAGGTGCAATTACAGGAAGAGGGACATCGGGGACTATTAACTTTAATTTTTCTTCTGACAGACTAGTTTTATGCTATCCGCAGTTAAAAGTATATGACACATCCACTAACGCAGAAAAACTCGAACCGTATTCCCAAAGGCTCGCAGGGGTCATTGCAGCCAAAGACATCGAGAAGGGCTACCACTGGTCACCGTCAAATACTGAAATCAAAGGAATTATTGGCGTGGAAAGAAACCTGACTTCTATGATTAACGACCCGAGTTCGGAAGTTAATCTTCTTAACGAAGCAGGCATATTAACCGTCTTTAATTCCTTCGGTTCAGGCTTTAGGACTTGGGGAAACAGGAATTCATCTTATCCGACAAATACAGACCCCACAAACTTTATCAATATAAGAAGGACAGCAGATATTATCCACGAAAGTGTTGAATATTCGATGCTGCAGTTTATGGATTACCCGATTGATAACGGTCTTATCGACTCTATTTGCGAGAGCGTTAATGCCTTTATTCGCACGCTTATCGGCAGGGGAGCTTTGATAGACGGCAAATGCAAGTTTAACGCTGCAAAAAATCCGCCTGCTGAAATCGCAAACGGACATTTAACTTTTGACATCGAGTTTATGCCGCCAACTCCTGCCGAGCGGATAACATTTGAAAGCTTTATAAACATTGAATTATTAAGGAGTTTACAGCAATGAGAGTTGCATTTATGGGATGCGGCATACTTAGAGTTTTTATAGACCGCTATGACCTTTGTTTCGGCTGTGAAAACAAAAACAAATGCCCCTTAATACAAGTATTGGAAAATGATCAGGCTGTAATAAGGCATCAAAAAGTAAAAATTGACAACTGTAATCTTTATCTAAAAAAGAGGTCATAAAAAATGGGCAAGATTAAAATCAACAGGCTGACAAACGCAAACATCTATATGGATGGCAATAATCTGTTAGGTCGAGCAGAAGAAATTCAGCTTCCGCAAATAAAACACAAAATGGCAGACCATAAAGCACTTGGAATGATTGGCTCTGCAAGCCAAATGTTTGTAGCGATAGAAAGCGAAGCAGAAACAGAAGGCATAATCGGCAATGGATATCTTGCAGGGGAAATTAAAAACCTGATTACTCCGCTTCCATATGTAGAATCCGCAGAAAACACAACAACTTCTTCAGGCGGAGCGGATATAGAAGATGATAATTCCCTGAGAGAGCGGATAAAACAGGCTCCTGAAAAATTTAGTAATGCCGGAAGCAAGGGTGCATACAAATATTGGACTGCTACAGCACATCAAGACATTATTGATGTTGCAGTTTTAAATCCTACAGCAGGTGTGGTAAAAGTTTATCCGCTTACAAAATCTGGAAATCCAACGACAGAGATACTAACGCTGGTTGAAGATATTTTAACAGATGAAGAAATTCGCCCCCTTACAGATCAAGTAATTGTTGAACCACCAGAAAAAATTGATTTTGTAATTCAAGGAAGTGTTACGCTTTACAACTTTGCAGATGCGGACAGCGTTATGGCAGAAATAAATTCAAAACTTGATGAATATATAAAAAATTTAAAGTCAAAACTCGGCAAGGACATTGTTCCGACACAAATAATTGCAATATTAAACAGCATTTACGGAGTTTACAAGGTCGATTTAACTTCTCCCCTTTTCACAGAAATAGATGAGTTCCAATGGGCAAACTGTACAGGTTACAACATAAATATTGCAGGTTACACCAATGGTTGATAACAGGTTAATACCAATAAAAGATGAATCAAGTTTGGCGTTTAACGAACTGTTTGACAGGCTTGGCACACTTGATTTATACATAGATATAATGGTTCCTAAATTTAAAGAAAAATTAAACATTAAAGAAAATAAAAAATTTGCTATTCTGGTAAGAAATAATTTTAACGGAAATTTAATTCATAAAAATTTAAAAACACCCAATAAGCATTTTAAAGATACTGTTTTAGACTCTAGTTCGGAGCTTTGGGCAAGGATTTTTACAGATACTTTATTTTATATTTTTGATGAAAATGAAATGATAGATGCTTTTTTAGAAAAATGGAATATTTATGAAATAGCACAAAATACGAAAAATTCTATAATAAGCAAATTATTGAAGTTAAAAAATACAAACATTGAAGATTTAAAAAGCGAAATTTTGACTTTTGAAGAAATCTCAAAACTTTTATATCCAAATAATAAATCTATAAGTACTATTAACTCTTTACAAAAAATTTTAGAAAACCCAGATGATTTAAGGTCATATATTCCTGTAAAAGACGATGAATTACAAATAATGACTTTACATAAATCTAAGGGTTTAGAATTTGATGTGATTTTTCATCTGGATTTATATTCTTATATTATCCCTTCTTTTGGTGCGTATGATAACGTAACTCAATGGAATGAGGATTTAAATTTGCATTATGTAGGAATAACAAGAGCCAAACAAGTTTGTTTTTTATTAAGTTCTACTCAAAGATTAAGACCTGATAAACCTGCTCTTAATGCCAAAGTTTCTGAATTCTTAAGTTTAAACAATTTAGAGGAATATAGACATAATTATAAATAAATTCAATATAAGTTTTTTATAAAATTCATTATTGATTCAGTTAAAAAAGCAACAGGAATTGTTTTTATAAACCATGTAAAAATAAATCTAATTGCTATCCATATATATCCACTACAGAAAATTATAAATGTGGAAAGAATTTCCCAAAAAGCAATTACACAAGATAACAATATAACCCCAAGACATCCAAAAATTAGTTGCAATTTATCTTTTAAAGATAATTCTTTGTAGGCACTTAAAAGCCATTTTGATATTTTAAATAGAATATCCTCACTATTTGCTTTCTTGTTATTGTCCATGTTTAATTCCTGTGAAATATTTAATATATTCTTGATTATACATAAAATAGGTATATATAAAAATTTGTTAGCAAGAGTTTTTGAATATTTAAATAACCTTTTACGAATTTTTTTATTTTTTCTAATTTTAATTTTTCTTTTATTATTTTTTTTCTTTTAACTAAATCTTTATCTTCTATATTTGATTTTTTTATATAATCATTAATATATAATATTGATAAAACCATCAAAAAGAAAGCTTTGGCTGGCTTGTAATGATGGAAGAAAGTATTAATAAGCAAATTTCATGTGAGGACTATAATATAAGCTGGGCTTATAAAGAACTTGGTCTTAAAAAATAGCTAAAAAGTAAAGTTTTTAAAAATGGCAAAATTGAATAAAATAGCAATAATATTACCCAAGGGAATTCCTTACAGATACCTGCAAGGACGGTTTAACTTATATTCCCTTTCTACTGTTCCTTTAACCATACCATCTTTAGTATCTCTCATTCCTAAAGATCTTAATATTCAAGTTGAAATCTATGATGAAAGTATAGAGAAAATAAACAAGGAAAATATTCAAGCAGATTTAATAGTAATATCTGCAATGACACCAACAATTAATAGGGCATATATCTATGCAGATTATTTTAGGTCAAGAGGAATTGCTGTCGTTATAGGCGGAATTCACGCAACATTGAATCCACAGGAAGTCTTACAACATGCTGATTCAGTTATTTGTGGAATTGCAGTCGAAAGTTTTCCTCAGTTGCTGAAAGATTTTAAAGAAAATAAAATGAAAAAAATTTATATACAGCAAAAAAATATTGAGTTATCCAATATGCCATTACCTGATAGAGATTGTTATAAAAATAAATCGAAAATTGAAATCAAACTCAATGGAGTTCAGGCAACATTTGGCTGCAATAATAATTGTGAATTCTGCGTGCAACCTCATGTTTGCTATGGTTATCATCAAAGACCAATTGAAGAGGTTATCAAAGAAATAAAAACAATAAAATCAAATTTCATAGAGTTTTATGACCCGAATATAGCTAAAGATCAAGAGTATTTGAAAAAATTATGTTCAGCAATGCTTCCCCTAAAGAAAAAATGGGTAGCCCCCGTAACAATTAATCTTGCAGATAATGAAGAATTATTGAAGCTTGTTGCAAAAAGCGGATGCAGAGGTGTACTTATAGGTTTTGAATCAGTAAATCAAGATAATTTGAATAAGATATTCAAAGGTTTTAATACAGTAGAAAAATATCAAGAAGCAGTTAAAAAATTCCATAAAGAGGGAATTACAGTTACGGGAAGCTTTGTATTTGGCTTTGATTCTGATACTAAAGAGGTTTTTAAACATACACTCGATTTTATTAATAAAACACATATCGATATGCCAAGATTTACGATTAATACTCCATTTCCCGGTACGCCGTTTTATGAAAAAATGAAACAGGAAAATCGAATAATTGAGAAAAACTGGTCAGTGTATGACTGCAATCACGTAGTTCTAAAGCCCAAAAATATGACTCCTGAAGAATTACAGGAAGGTTTTCATTGGATATCCAGAGAAGCATACAAATTAAACTCTATTCTTAAAAGAACGGAATTTTTAAACTTCTTTTCGTTTTTGGTTTTTCTGTCAAACATTGGCTTGAAAATTAAATGCAGGGATTTATCCAAATACACAAGAGATATAATGACCGATAATAGCGACATTTAATCTATTTAACAGTAGTATTAAACTTCTACATAAGCCTTATTAGCTCTCTGTTTGAAAGAAAAAAATAATCAAAAATTAAGTTAAATACTATTGTTCCGGATTATATTTGTATAAGTCCAAGTCATCAAAATCAAATAAATTTTGAAAGTTAATTTCAAGGGCTCTCGAAAGTTTAAAGACCGCTGATAAGGAAATATCTCTTTTCCCATGTTCTATCATCCCTATATGTGAACGGGAAATGTTTGATTCGAAAGACAATTTTTCCTGCGTTAAGCCTTTTTGTTCACGCAGGTTTTTAATTTTTTCACCAAACTTTATTTGAAAGTCCTTGTTCATTAAATTATTTTGTTATATGCTGCTGGCAGCGTCTACCACTGACAGCGACAAGGGCTTGTTTGAGCTAGGATTTTAAATAATTACGAAAGCCGAAAAACAACTCTAATCAATTAAAAGCATTATTAAAATGTAAAAAATCTTTACTTGTAAATTCTGTACAAATTAGTATAATGAACATAAAATACGGTAGAGTTGATTGTCAAGTAAAATGGACAGCTAAATTATATATCATATGTAAATATTTTTGGGTCGATAGTGTTAGGGAAAATCAAATAATTGAAAATCTTTATTTTACTTTTAAAAAATATTTTAGTTAAAAAATCTATAATTTTGCATTTATTGCCAGACATTACATATGCTGGCAATTTTTTGTTTTAAAAAATTCGTTCACATTTTTAGAACTATTTTAAATAAAATTTCGTTTATAAATTAGTATATTTCACAAATTTGGAGGAAAAACATGATAGAAAATGACATTAAGCAACAATTAATCACAGATAGCATTGACATAGATGCAAATATTGCATTAGGTGCTATGCCAAGCTCTCCCGATAATGTTATTGTTATTACAACTGCCGACAGCGTTCTGACAAGCTCGCTAAATACTCTTACAAACCAAGCTCTTATTCCTCCGGGAATTTCGGATATTCAGCAAACTGTTACAATAACAGTAAGAAATACCAGTTATTCTAATGGACAAGGCAAAATCTGGGATGTTTATAACGATTTAATTGGAACAGAAAGCGGTTATAAATCTTGCAACGGCAGACAGATGTTTATAATTGCCGCTCAACCTCCTCATTATTCCACAACTGACACTAATAGACCTGTTTTCGTGTTTAATTTTGTAGTTAATACCTCAAGAGATAATTAATAAGGAGAATATAAATGACTTTAAGCAAACAAGCGGTTCTTTTAGGAATTGATGACGCTAAAATATCCGAATTAACAGCAGATACATCAGGGTCTTTAACTTATGGGACAGCAATAGATGTTCCGGGGATTCAAAATATAAGTTTATCTAATAACTACACAGAAAAACCTCTTTACAGCGATGAAAAAGTCGGAGATTATTATTCTCAGTTTGATTCAGTAAGTTGGGCATTTAGCAATGCAAAAGTTAATCTTGATGTTCTCACAATCCTTGAAGGCGGTTCAATTGCTTCTACAGGCACAACGCCGAATCAGGTTAATACTTATACTTTAAGCAATACCAGTGCCCCTAAATACTTTAAACTGGAAGGTAAAGTTAATTATTCTTCCGGTGAAGTTGGAGATTTTCACATGAAACTTTACAAATGCAAAGTTGGTTCGCTTCAAGTTTCTTATAAATGCCAGAATTATGCCATAGTATCAGCTAGTGGACTTGCTATAGCCACAGTTAATAACGGAAAAATACGAGAAGACGTTATCAATGAAACTGCTGCAAGTATTTAATATTAATTTTAAAGGAGATTATAATGACAGATACATTCAATTTTCCATATAAACAGGCACATATTTCCTCAGTAGAGTTTAATACTTTAGTGGATGAAACTTTTACAGGAAAAGAACAAAGACGTGATGTATGGACAACCCCTAGAAAGAAGTGGTCGCTTGATTTTGAAAAAAACAAAGTTGACAGAGATTCATTAATTACCTTTTTTATAAGTCAAAAAGGCAGAAAGAATGCTTTTAACTGGGTTTGGGATTCAAGTAAAGGCGGAGATGGCGCAACTTATCTTGTAAGATTTGATACTGACCAACTTGATTTTAGTGTTTTAGAAATGGGTTACGCAACATTTAGTCTTACTTTAGTACAGGTGGTTGAATAATGGGAAAAAGTTTAACTACAAATCAAAAAACAGAAATAGCTAAATCAGTTTTAAAAACAAGAACGCTTATTAGTATAACTTTAGATAGCAGCACAAAAAGAATTTTGGTGAATGATTCCGTTGCTAATTTGATAATCGGCGGAAATACATATAATGCACGTTTGGTTCAAATGTCTGATATTGAGACTTCATTAGACGGAAACGGTGAAAAAATAACCATCATTGTTTCAGATATTGCTCAAGAATTTGCAGGTTTAATTGCAGATGGTGGGGATGTTTTAACCAACAAAAGTTGTAAAGTTGAAGAAATTATATTTAATGGTGATCCTAATGCCAGAAAGAACTCCAACGCATATTCTTTAGGAAATTTTGTTGTTCCGTCTGCATTGAACAGCTATATTTACGAATGCACAACAGCAGGAACCTCAAACAGCAGCGAACCGACATGGCCTACTACAATAGGAAATACGGTTAATGACGGAACGGCGGTGTGGACTTGTAGAAGTCCGATAATTGACAGTCCGGTCTTGCTTTTTGATGGATTGATTAATAATATTCAATTATCGCAGTATTATTGTGGTTTTGATGTGGAAAGACCACTTTATAGCTATTCTACAGTAAGCCCAAACATGACCTATGATATAAACTGTCAATTTAAATTCAAAGACAGCAGGTGCCAATATGCCGGAGCTGAATCAAAATGCGATAAAACACTTACAAGATGTCAGGCTTTAAGCAATGTAACAAGATTTGGCGGTTATCCGTCAGTGGTTACTCCTGTTAACACAAAGTAAAACAAGGTAAATTATGAAACTTGATATTAAAAAAGCTATATATTTTCCATTTAGTGATGACAAACATTTAGTATGGCTTAAAAAGCCCATAATTTTAAGTGGTTTAATTTATGCTTTATATGGGGCTTTAACCTATGTATGGGCTATTATTTTAGTTTTTATTAAAAAGTTTTCTATTAATTTATACAAAACATTCTTTAAATATAGTATTGCAATAGATATAGTGTATTCTCTAGCGTTTTTATTAGCTATTTTATTAATTTGTATAATTTATAGCGCAAAATACAAAGAGCAGCTAAATAAAGGACATATTTTTAGAATTAGTTTTTATTTAGCTTTAATTCAATTATTTAATATTAAATTAACCGAAAATTTTGCAATACCTTATGCTGATATGAGTTTTCCAGATCTTATTATTAATGACATTTTAGGTTTAATAATATATTTTTTAGGGACATTTGTAATTCTATGGGTTAGCAGCAAAATTGGATATTCTCTAAAAGATTTTCCTTTCAATAAAATTTTCCAAAATAAATTTATTAATAAAATTATTAGAGAACTTTTTCAAATAATTTTAATAATAATATTAGTTATTGTGGCTATGTTATTAAAACATTATTTTAATATCTAAGGGGGTAAATAATGAAACTTGATATAAAACGAGCATTTTTGTTACCTTTTAGTGGATACGATTGGTTGCCTAGATTAATTGTACTAAGTGTCTTAAGTTTTTCAGCAATAGATTATGATTATAAATTATATAGTTTTATAATATTGGTTCCTTTGTGGTCTTTATTACTGGGATATTTAAGTCAATTTATGCATAATGAAATTAATAATATTTATCCTTCTCTCCCAAGCTGGAAACTAGATATATTAAGATATTTTCGATATGGATTCATATGTTCAATCGGTATATTAATATATTTTATAATTTCTTGTTTTTTTATATTACCGATTGGTGTGTTAGCTAAGATGATTCATAACAATTATTTAGAATATTTGTACAATTTTATGAATCAAATAGGTTCTACCATTTTTATTATTGTTCCATGTCTTTATTCTGATAATTTTAAATTTAAAGATATATTAAATTTCCCTTTATTAAGAAAATTCATATTTAATGCAAAATTAGAATTTTTTATAAGTTTATCGATATATTTAATTTTGCATCAAATAATTGATGTTTTCTTTTTTACTAAAAAGATAATTTTTATTAAAACTATTTTAATCTCAATAATTTTAGCTATAACTTTTTTAATAGTATTTAATCTATTTGCGCAAACATATAAATTGTCTAAACAAATAATGAAGTGAAGGACACAATAATGACAGATAAAGATAAACCAAATAATAATTTATCACAATCATATGATAAACTTGTTAATGCTCGTAATGCTATATTAAAACAGATTGTTTATGAACTAAAAAAGTTTCATACTTCTACAGCAACAAATATTGCAAAAGATTTAAAACCTATTGAAGCAGGACATGCATCTGTTGGATATGGTATTGCCAAAGCAATAGACGAAAAAGATGTTAACGCTGGATATGTTGGAACAGGATCTTATTATGTTGCAACCAAAGCAGTGGAGGGAACTTTCAACGCAAAAATGTTTGGGAAATTTGGTTATATAAAAGCTGGTGTAGCAGAGTGGGGACTAGCTGGCGTAGTAGCAGACGCTTTATATCAAGCAGGATATGAAATCCCCAAACATGCTGATGATCCGACATGGAACCCAGAGGGTTTTTGGGAAAATACTCCATTTAACCGACTATTAAATACTTTAGTAAAAAAAGACCAAAAAGCATATCGTCGAGACCAATTGAAAAAATATGATGAAGCTAATAAATATTATGAACATCAATTAGAGAAATATTCTCTAAGAGGCAAATTTGCTGACTTTTTGTATACTAGAACTCCGGCATATGGAGCAAAAATAAAAACTCCTAAAAAATCATCAGGCGATGAATTAAGAGAAAAATACGGACTTAATAAGCATAGGGATTTGGATAGATATTACGACCCAAGAAACAGGACACTAATACTTAACGATGAAGACAGATTAAAGGCTTTAGAGAGAGAACTTAATCCATATAAAAATACACCGAAAACTGCCAATTCTGTTATTGCAGGAAGGGCTTATATTGATGCAACCCCGCCGCCACAGATGTTCCCTCAGCCTGCAACTGTTCGGAAGAAAAAAGCACCACCGCCACCTCCGCCCAAAAAAGGATTTTGGGGTTGGCTATTTGATGTTTTAACTGGTGGTGGGGATTCTGGTCCAAATGGAATGGATGCTACTTATAATCCACCTTCTGCCCCAAGCAGAACTTCTTCAACTTCTGTTTCAGGAACGGTGGTCACTAATAATACATCTAATTCTAATCAAGGTTTTGTAAGTTATTACAAATAAATATAAAAAGAGGTAAAAAAATGACAATATTAACAAGAAAAAATCTAAGCTTTGACTTTGAGAGTCCTGTCTATAGATTTGGGGCACTTCAAACAACAGCAAATAATGCTTTGTGCGTACCAATAATCTATGGTCAAGTCAAATCTGCCGGAAACAAAATTTGGCAAAGCTCCGGGAGTAGTTCATTTTCTGCAATAGTTTGCTTTTCAGAAGGACAAATCAGTAGTTTTTCAGATGTACAAATTAATGATAATGTTATTTCCGGTCTTTCAGGTTGCAGTTATACTGCTTATGTCGGCAACGGAACTCAAGATATTGATTCAAGAGTTACAGGAACAACTCAAACCGACAAAGCGGCTGTAGTTGGCGGATTGAAGTATAACGCATATCTTGCTTTAAGCGTAACGGCAAGTAATAAAGTAAGCAATACATATATGAATGCTACCGCCAATATTACCGGCAAATTAATTAATGTTTATACAGATATTTCAACTTATACAACAAAATATTCCAATAATCCGTCATGGTGTATTCTTGATTTTATAACTTGTTATAGCGGTTGCGGCTTATCCGCAGATGATTTGGATATGCAAAGCTTTATAGCTGCTGCGGCTTATTATGATGAAAAAATTAATCCTGTAAATGCGACCGGAACCGTTAAAGTAACTTCCGGTTCAAGTACAGTAACCGGAACAGGAACTAAATTCCTTACTGAAGTAAAAGTAGGAGATCAAATTACTGTAAACACTGTAGATAAAATAGTTACAGCAGTAAGCAGTAATACCTCTTTAACTGTAGATTCAAATTTTTCCAGTACGCTTAGCGCTCAAACAATGGTTATTAAAGATACAAGATACACACTTAATCTTATACTTGATGAAAGAAAATCAAGAAATGAGTGGCTTAATGAAATGCTGGTTGCCTGCAGAAGCTATCTTCTTTATAAAGGCGATAAGTTAGCTCTTGTAATTGAGCAAGATGCTTCCTCCGTTCAATCATTTACTCCAGCCAATATCATCGGCGGAAGTGAATATTTCTGGTCAACTCCAAAATATCAAAGATGCGATGTAGTAAAAGTTCGATATATTGATCCAACTAAAGACTATGCTAGAGTTTATGCAATAGCCGAAGCGGATTCATTTATAGGCGACCCTCCTATAATTCAGGAAATTGAAGCTTATGGAGTAACAAACTTTAAACAAGCATCGAGGCTTGCATGGTTCTATCTTAATCAGGCAAATACCAGCAAGAAATTCATTTCCTTTAGAACAACAAAAGCAGCATTAGACAGGTCTATCGGTGATGTAATAGAAATTACCAGTACATTTTTGGGCTATGAAAATAAGAAAATGATAATTGTTAAACTTTCAGAAGCGCAAGATGGACAAATGGAATTAGTTTGCAGGGAATATGCCGGAGGGAACTTTGCAACATTAACTACAGATTTGACAGGCGATAATAATGACCTGACCTATACAAGTAAAGAAGCAAGTGATGATGCGAATGATATAACAGTAAGTTACGTTGATCCCGGCGAGATAAATCAGGAACTAAATATATCTGTAACAGGTACTGCAATAACTGTAAACCTTGGCACAGATGGAAGTGGTGATATAAATTCCACAGCAAATGATCTTATAACAGCGATAGAAGCTGATGAGGATGCATCTACTCTTGTAAGTGTTTCACTTGCTGACGGTAGTGACGGAACCGGCTTTGTTACTGCAACGTCAATAATGAGTTTATCCGGAGGAATATCCGGAGAACTTTATGCTGATATCCTAGGTAGTGCAGCTCCTACAGTAAATATTGAATCAAATAATCAGCAAACATTACCTAATAGCTCGGCTACCAAAGTTGTTGCAGCAAATAATTCTTTAAATAAAGGCGGTGCTGATTTTGTTGTGCCGGATGATGCTACAAACGCTCAGGATACTATTAATGATGCGATAGATGCAATGCCTTTAAGTACTGAAGTTTCCGGAAGTGCTGTTTCTGTTATTTTAAACAACCAAGTTCCAACAATGACATCAAATACAGCTCCGAGTGGAACTGCATCTGTCAGTTCTGTTAATACTTATATTGGAACTAGCGATATAATACCAACAATGACATCAAACACGACTCCGAGTGGTG
>Ga0209417_1002524_pt1 | contig 27701 bp, 16 predicted proteins | sample RifGroF2_FD_184002 | JGI IMG/M metagenome (GOLD analysis project Ga0209417, IMG submission 184002) | Groundwater microbial communities from Rifle, Colorado, USA - Groundwater F2 (SPAdes) (version 2) | ecosystem: Environmental > Aquatic > Deep subsurface > Groundwater | place: Rifle, Colorado... | reverse complement strand
GGAACAGCTGCGACTGCTGTTACAGTAGTAAATCCAACCACAATCACCGCGACAACCCCAGCACATTCTGTTGGTGCTGTTGATGTTGTGATTACAAATGAAGATTCGCAAAGCGCGACACTTGCAAACGGATTTACATTTACAGAACTTCCATCAACAGTTGGATCAATTTCTCCAAATAATGGAACTGTTGCAGGTGGAACCAATGTGACGATTACGGGGACGAATTTTATTGAAAACAGCGCAACAGGTGGAACGATTACAACCTCTGGAGAATATACAGTGCATACATTTACAGGAAGTGGAACGTTTGTGCCGAATAATGAGATGGATGTTGAGGTTTTGGTTGTTGCTGGCGGAGGTGGAGGTGGAGGTGGAGAACCTAGTGCTGGCGATTCTGGTGGTGGTGGAGGAGCTGGAGGATACAGAACTGCAAATCTTACAATATCATCAGAATCTCATAATGTGACTGTGGGTGCTGGAGGCGCAGGTGCAGCAGGAACATCTTTACCAGGAAATAAAGGGAATGATTCAATTTTTGATTCCATAACTGCAGCAGGTGGAGGTGCTGGTGGAATAGAGGGCGGAAGTGGTGGAGCTGGAGGATCTGGAGGTGGAGCTGGAGGTCTCTGTTCAGTTCCAGTTTCAGGAGGAGCAGGTAATACGCCAGCAACGACACCAAGTCAAGGAAATAATGGAGGATTTACACCCGGGACAACTTGTTCTGGGCGAGCTGGTTCTGGCGGTGGTGGTGCTGGCGGTGTTGGAGGTGCAGGAACCACTGTTAGTGGCGCTGGTGGTGCGGGCGTAGCAAGTGATATTACCGGAACTTCTATAACAAGAGCTGTTGGTGGTGCTGGCGGACAAAGCGGCAGTGGAACAGGTACAGCAGGAGCTGCAAACACTGGAAATGGTGGAAAAGGAGGAGGAATAAGTTCTGCTGGTGGTGCAGGAGGAAGCGGTGTTGTTATTGTTAGATATTTGACCCATAAACCAGTAGTTACCATCGGTGGAACTTCTGCTACAAATGTCGCAGTCACAAGCCCAACCACCATCACTGCCACAACTCCCGCACATACCGCAGGCACAGCTGATGTGGTGGTTACGAATTATGACGGACAATCTGCAACGCTGACAAATGGATACACTTTCAATCCTGCGCCAACAATTTCTGCAGGAGCAGTTTCTCCAGCCAGTGCAAAACTTACTGGAGGCGATACAATCACAATCACTGGAACGGGATTTTATGGCACACCTACCGTAACTCTTGGAGGCACAGCTGCGACTGCTGTTACAGTAGTAAATCCAACAACAATCACTGCGACAACTCCCGCACATTCTGTTGGCGCTGTTGATGTTGTTATTACAAATGAAGATTCTCAATCCGCAACTCTTACCAATGGATTCACTTTCACAGAACTTCCACCAACACTAAGTTCAATTTCTCCTGATAACGGTCCAGTAGCAGGGGGAACTAATGTGACGATAAGTGGTACGAATTTTGTCGCTGGGTCTGTAAGTGCAATTGGCGGAACAATAACAACTGATGGTGATTATACGGTACACACATTTACAGGTAGTGGAACATTTACAGCTGATAGTGATATGCCTGTGGAGGTTCTGGTTGTTGCTGGTGGTGGAGGTGGCGCAGGAATGGCTGAATCTGGTGGAGGTGGAGGAGGTGGAGTGCAACATCATACTTCATGGCCAATAAATGCTGGTGCAAATTATAGTGTTGTAGTTGGAAATGGTGGTTTAGGTGCTACAAGTGTTTCAAATGGTGCAAATGGTGCAAATTCATCTTTTGGCGAATTGATTGCTAATGGAGGTGGTGGAGGAGGTGGATTTATCGGTTTAACTCCAGGATCTGGAGGTTCAGGCGGTGGATCTACGCGAGGAGTTGCTGCAGGATTGAGTAATCAAATTTCAATTAATGGTTCAAATTCTTACGGAAATCCTGGAGGTGTTGGATGGCCAAGTGGATATACGGCTGGAGGTGGTGGAGGTGCTGGTTCTGCGGGAGGAAATGCTACTAGTGGAGTGTATCCAGATGGAGGTGTTGGAGGTGCTGGAAGAGCATTTGATATTTCAGGAACATCAACATATTATGCTGGAGGTGGTGGAGGAATTTATGCTTATGGTGGTATTGGTGGTGGAGGCAATGGTAATATGGGAACAGTTGAATCTTATAATGGTGTGGCTAATACTGGAGGTGGAGGAGGTGGAGGAGCTAATGTAGTTGGAGGAGATGGTGGTTCTGGAATTGTAATAGTGAGATATTTGACAAAGGCTAAATTGCCAACCGTAATAATCGATGGAATTGCAGCTACAAATGTTTCACTTGTGAACCCAACCACAATAACAGCAACCACTCCTGCTCACACTGCAGGTGCAACTGATGTTGTCGTCACAAATTACGATGGACAAAGTGCAACACTAACAAGTGCGTTTGAATATCACAATTGGATTACGGCAGGAACGTATACCTCAACAGTTAAACCTCTGGCTAATGTTGGATTTGGAAACATTGATTGGGTTGCTGGCACGCCTGCTAATACTAATTTGACAATGCGAGTAAAATCTTGCACCTCTGCTGATTGCAGCGACAAACCAAGTTGGTCTGGATGCGACTTGGCTGCGCTGGACAATGGTACCGATATTTCCGGTAAGGGTTGTGTGGTGGATGGCCAAGGTTATGTTCAATATCAAGCATATCTTTCAACTGATTCAAATTCTGCTCAGCCATATCTCGACAGCGTCACAATTTCAACTCAACCAGAATATTCCAAAACATTTTTAAGTCTCATTTCTTCTCCTTTTGATACGGGAAATGAAAGCAACAGTGTTCAAAAAATTTCTTGGACTGCAACAAATGACAACTTGGCAACTCAGGGACAAGTGGCAATACAAATTCGAACTGCACCGGATAATGGCGGAATTCCTGATTTTACAAATTCAGTTTGGTGTGGGCCGACTGATTGCAGCGGCACAACAAATTCAACAACAGCTTTTGCAATCAGTTATTACACTGACAAAACAGGGGCTCTTGCGATAAATGCAATTAACAAGGATCTTAGTGATGATCGTTGGATTCAATATGCAACATTCTTGAAATCAGCTGATGGAACTTTGACTCCGACATTGACTGATGTGACGATGCAATATGCATATAACACTCCACCAGCAATTACAATTGACAGCAACCCAATATTTTTAAAGCAAAATGCAGATGGAACTTTCTCTGTTCCATACACCTTAAGTGAAACTTATGATGATTTTGGTAACATTCCTCACGGAACAGCTGGTTCTCCGATTAAAGCACTTCTTTTTTATCAACCGAAAAATGACATCACAATTGAAGAACTTACAAATGTTCGAACAGGAATTGTCACCCTCAATAATCCAAGCAATCTTCCAATTCCATCGCAAGGTTCAATGCTGATTGGCGATGAGTTGATGACTTTTGATTCAGTTGGAGCAACTGGAAATCAAAGAAACATCACAGCGCGTGGAATTGCTTTTGCAACTTCATATCCAACCACGGCTGCTGCACACTTGGCAAATTCCGCAGTATTTTTTGCAACTTCAGCTTCGATTCAAACAATCGATACGCTTGTTGAGACGGGCATAGTTGGCGCTGAGGCATCCGTATCAAATATGTTCTCTTGGAATCCAAGAACTGATGTCAATACAAATTTGAATGGTAACAAACTTTCAGACGTGGTTTTCAAAGTTGCTGCCAACGACGCTGATTCAACCAACATTAATAATATCGGACAAAGCAGTGCGACCACTTCGCAAGTTCTGGATTTGGAATCTCCTTTGATTAAAAATGTCACTTCATCTTCGGCTGATGGGAAATATAACGCTGGAAAAAATGTGGACGTCACGATTAATTTTGCTGACAGTCTTGGCAACGCAAAGAATGTGACTTCAACAGGCGCTGTCACGATAGTTTTGGAAACTGGCGTTAATGATTATGAATGCTTGATCCCATCTATCACAAACGCATCAAGCGCATCTTGCACATATCAAGTCCAAACAGGCGATGTTAGCGAAGATCTAACTGCAATTTCTGTAAGCGGAACAATTAAAGATCAATTCCAAAACACTCTTTCAAACTTTGCGATTCCAGCAGGACAAAACATTGCTGATTCAAAAGCTATTGTTATCGATACAATTTCTCCAATCATTTCAGGTGTGTCGCCAGCAGCAAGTGCGTTTGTAAATTCAATCACTAGCGCTAATGGTGGCTCTGATATTTCGTATGAAGCGACAGAACTTTTAAAAACAGGATCATATGTTAAATTCACTTCAACTTCGGGAACAGATTTGAACACCGAATATCTTTGCACTTTGCAGGGAACAGCACTTGAGGTTGGCGTGCACAGTGGTTTTGAAATCAAACAAGATGCAAACAACTGCACTGAAGTTCAAAGCGCGCTTCAAAGTGGTTCTGTTTATACAATGACAATTCACGCCATTGACGAAGCTGACAATGCCAGTGACCAAACAATTGCAAATATTAATTTTGACACAACCAATCCGACAGCTAGCGTAACTTCCCCATCAAACGATGCCTTTTTCAACAGCATTACAACTGGCTCAGATGTTTCATATAATCTTGATGAACAGTTGCAAGCAGGCAGTTATCTTAAATTCACTAGAACTGCTGGTAGCGCTGATGGATCTTCTCCGCGAACTTGTAATTTGACAGGGACTGAGCTTGAAGAAGGTGATCATAATAATGTGGACTTGAACGCTGTCTGTGGAGGATTTGCTTTAGTAGATGGTGCAGTTTATTCAATTGATCTTTTCGCTAAGGACTTGGCTGGAAATGAGGCAAATGCAACACAAAAAACAAATGTTACTTTTGACCAAACTGCTCCAACACTCAACTCATTTACTTCAGACAAGGCCAACAACACGCCAGCTACAGCTTATGGCGCAGGGGAAGTGATTGATATTAAGGCGGTTTACAGCGAATCATTGGCAGTTGGCTCAACAATGACAGTTAGATTGGAAAACACAGCAACGCCCGCTGTTGATGTTGTGCTCGATCAAATTGCTGGAAATGTGCTTTCGGGAACATTTGTTGTGGACGGTCCGCGTAAGGGATATGACACGGCTGATTTGACTTTGCGATCAATTGTTTCTCAAAATGCTATCGATCAAGCTGGCAATGTTAAAACTGATTCGGCGATACCGTTTGGACAAAACTTAGGAGACAACAAAGACATTGCGATTGATACAGGAACTCCAATTCTGGAAAGTTTTGCTGCTCAAAAACTTCCTGAGAATTCAACAAGCGGTTCTTACAAAGCAGGAACGGAAATAAAAATAACCGCGACATATTCCAAACCAATTGCCTCTGGCGAAATCACGCTGCATCTTAATACTCAAAATGGAGCTGAAGACATTGAAAACATTGTATTGTCAACAATTTCAGGTTCTACAATTTTCGGCACACACACTGTGCAAAATCTGGACAACGCTGAAGACTTGAAAGTTTTTGCCATCACTGCTCAAAGCGTTACTGACTTTAAAGGTAATGTGCTTGATAGAACAGGAACAATGACTGAATATGACGCATATTTCACTTCGCTTGTTGGCGAAAACATTTCTGCTGTTACAAATATTTCCAATTTCAAAATTGACACAACTGCGCCAACACTTGGAGCAACGCCAATTGCCATTGCAAATGTCGCAGGAAAAACTAGCAGTGCAACCCCAGTGATAACATTGTCTGCAACTGATAATGATATTTCTAAAGCAATCTTCTCATTGGATGGGGGAACTTCTTGGTGTGCTCCAATTGATTATGGTGCAACAATAAACACATTTGACATTACATCTAGTGCTTGCGGTGGTTCTGCTTCCAACGAAGTAAAAACTGTCACAGTCAAGTTCAGCGATGTTGCTGGCAATGAGAGTGCAACTTCCAGCGCTTCAGTTGAATATGATAATTTGAAACCACAGTTGCAAACAATTACTGCTGATGTGGTCGGCGGAATCTATGGACCAAATTCAGTTATTAAAATCACTGCAACATATGACGAAGACATTGCCAGTGGAACATTAGTTGTCAATCTTAACAATGGAAAGCAGCTTACGATTAATACTGTCGAAACGGCCAGAACACTGGTGGCAAATTATACTGTTGGCGCAACTATTAGTGGCGAAGACACAAGCGCGCTTCGTGTAGCTGCAATTGTTTCGCAAGCTGTTTCTGATTCAGCTGCCAACACGCAAGACGGAACCAGTCTGGCTGGAATAACTGCCAACATCGACACTGATAAAACAATTATAATTGATACTACTGCGCCAAGCGCTGCTGCGCCAGACGGCTCGATTGTTGCTGACAGGGCAAGCGAAGAAAACAAAATAAAAATTACAATTTCTCCTGATGATTGGGGTGTGGCAAAGGATGAAATGACCGCTCAAATTGCGCTGATGGACACGGTGGTTGCTTGCAACTTTACTGGCGCAAATGCAGCAGTCTTCAACAGTGAATTTCCAAAAACATTTACATATGATGACCTTGCAGGCGCAGTGAAAAAAGTTTGTGTTAAATTGACTGACAAGGCGGGGAACATTTCTTCTGATTTCAGTGTGGTCACTCCAAACACTCCTGAAAATTTCGTGTATACTGATCTTACCAGCGCGACGTTTACAGGTGCGATTTTGAAATGGGACAAACCAACGCAGGAAGGCACAGGAGATTTCAAGCAATATAACCTTTTGCGTTGTGAAAATGCTCCTTGCACGCTGGCCTCAAGTCAAACAATCACTGACAAGAATCAAAATTATTATGTGTTTAACAATTTGGACGCCGACACAAATTATTGTTATGCACTGACAACACAAGATGTTAATAACGACATTTCAAAAATAACAACACCAACAATTTGTGCGACCCCAGGAGATGGTCCTGTTGCAACTGACACGGATGTTGCTTTTGAAAACGACCCATTTGTCGCAAATGTTTCCAAAACGGGAGCCAGCGTGGTTTTCAAAACGATTGATTCTGCCAATGCCAATTCACCACTCGCAACAACTGCAAGTGTGGAAGTATATTCAGACGAAGGTCTTACCACTTTGGTAAAAACAGTAACCGACACTTTGGCAGTCACTCACTCAGTTGACATTGCAGGTCTTGATTCAGGCTCAAATTATTATTTGAAAATAACGGCTACTGACACATCAATCGAAAGCAATCCAAACAGGAGTGTGACGGTTTCCTTTGCAAGCATAACTCCTGAAAAATATTATTTTGCAACTGCAGGTGCTTTGAGCGCAATCACAATTTCTAATCAGCCTTCAATTTTGACTGACACGAAAGCAGTGGTTGATTTCAGCACCGATCAAAATGCTAAATGCTTCATTGATTTCAAGGAAGCAGCGGTTTTGGAATATAACGAAGTTAACAATGTGATTGAGAACGAAGCTCGCAAAAATCATTCCATCACCATTTCTCCACTGCTTGCTCAGCGCGAATATAACTATAAGATTACCTGTGTCGATGATGGAGATGCAACCAACATTATTACCAAGGGCAGCAGTGAAGGCGATCTTTTGCCATCATTTGTAACATTGGCAGTTGGAGCACTTACTGGCGAAATTGACAAAACAGCGCCGGAAATATCTTCCGTGTCATTGGCAAACGTGACGGGGGAAAGTGCAACAATAACTTGGAACACAGATGAAAAAGCAAACAGCTCAGTTGCATATGAAGCAGAAGGAGCATCTTTCACAAAAATGGAAGCTGATTGGCTCGTGAATTCAGATGTTGCAAAATATACAACTTCTCATTCAGTTGTGATCAATAATTTGGTTTCCGATACTAAATATCTCTTCACTGTAATGTCCACAGATGCTGCTGGAAACATTGCACTTTCTTCTCAATCAGCGCTTACTACCAAGCAGCCATCAACTCTTTCTTCCATCAAAGTTGTTTCAACTGCACTTGGTCAGGCGACAATCACTTGGTCAACAGGAGAAGCTTCAAGTTCAAGTGTTGAATATGGTCTTACAACTGCATATGGTCAAAAGAAAGAAGATAGTTCCAAAGTGAAAGAACATCAAATAATTTTGTCTGAACTCGAGCCGGGGGAAACATATCATTTCAGGGTTAAGGGTCAAGATGCTGAAGGAAACATCTTCAGTTCATCTGACATCACTTTCCAACCTAAATCTCCTCCAAAAATTTCTGACTTCAGAGTTGATAGTATCACTGAGCATAGCGCTATGATATATTTCGCAACTAGCGTTCCAACTGATGCATTGATTACATATACCGATGCGAATGATGCAACAAAAGCAGGTTTGCAAGGAAATCCAAACATCACTGCCAAGCACGAAATCAAATTGAGAGACCTTTCTTCTGGTGCAACTTTTGGAATTAAAATTAAAGTTAGAGATGAGGATGGAAATGAAACCGAGGAAACTTTCCCAAATATCACGACCACTAAAGATGAGACTCCTCCAATAATAGACAATATTAAAACTGATGCTGCGCTAGCTCAAAATGACAAAGTTCAAGCCATCATTTCTTGGAAAACAGATGAAATGTCGACAGGAAAAATTGTTTATAAAGAAGGCAAAAATGGCGATGAAAAAACATTTGAAGTAAACAGCGCTCCAGCATTCTCACACATCGGAGTCATCACAAGTTTCAAATCAGGCGTGGTATATTATTTCAAAGTTATCGCAATTGATCAAGCTGGGAACGAAGCCACTTCAACAAATTATGGCTTGCTTACTCCCAAGAAAACACAAAACATCATCCAAATCATCATCGGAAACTTCACTGAAATCTTCGGATGGGCAAAATTCTAGGAATTTTGTCCAGACGAAAGGAAAGGGGTCGGGAAAAACTGGGTTTTCCCGCGGCGGAAGTTTGAAACCGCTGGGTTTCAAGGAGTGAAGCGACTTGGATGTGGCAATTCTAAAAAATAACCTACAACCTACAACTTACAACTATCAACTTACAACTATCAACTTACAACATTTTAGGCATCTCTGTATTTGTTGTTTGTTGATAGTTGTCTGTTGATAGTTAAGGGTGAGTTAAATAATTCTTTCGTAGTTTGTTTTTAGATGAAACTAAAAAAGTATGCTAAAATAAATTAATAAAAGAATGTTTTTAAAATAGTAAAAGATAGTTTAAAAATGTCTTTGGATGAAAAAAAAGAAAACAAATTAGAAGAAAAAAACTCCACCCAGTCGGAGCATATTTATTCATGGAAAGAAATCAGAACTGCCAGAGAACCAAGGGAAACGCAGACCCAGCGGAGACTCTTGGAACTGAAAAAAAATCTTAACGAAAAAACACAATCCTTTTTGAAATCAACGAAAATATTTTTGCATGATCACTGGAATCTTTTGATAAAATCAGCAGCGCACAATCATCTTAGGATTGAAAAAATTAAAGTCAGACCGCTGCAAGGAGAACAGTGCAACTTGAGTTTCAATTCATATTCTGATTTAAAAAGATATCAGAAAAAGTTAAGACTTTTCACTTTCAGTTTTTCTTCAACACTGGCATCAATTTTGATCGCGGTTGTGGCGCTACAAATATTTTTCCCTGGCTCTAGCACTCAGGGTGCTACTTATACTTGGCTGCAAAACACTTGGTCCGGCGGAGCAGACGAGGTCACTGTCGCGACGCACAATTCAAACAAAACCGGCTGGACAAAATATTTTTCAAAAGACGCTAATATTGCTGCGGGAGATGAAATAAAATTAACTGAAATTGCAGGCTCTTTTGTTGACACGAGTGATGCTGATTTTAATGCGCAAACAAAAACAAATGTTTTTGTTGAAGGCACGGGAGCTGCTGGAGTTGTGTATGCGTTAAAACCAGAGGGTGGCGCGTGTACAGATGTTTCACAGTGCACAACTGGATTAATTTGCAATACTGGTGTTTGCTATAGTCCTTGGCAAAGCAGTCCTTGCGGCGTGCAAGTGTATAAATCAGACTCGGGTGGGGGTGTGGTTTGGAAAACAAGTCAAACTGTTTGTGTTGGTCCACAGTGCGCTGGCAATCTGTTGGTTGATGACAACTCAGTTGATTTTTCAGAATATACCGCTAGAAATCTTTGTAAGGCAGTGGATGGGAGATTGGCAACAAGAGCTGAACTGTCTTGCATATATAATAATAGGTTAAGCCTAATAGGGTCTTGGGTTGCTGGCAATTACTGGACAAATGAACAAGCGACAAGTGACCCTGTAGATGCGGCATATTATAGAAGATTTACGGATGGTGTCGAAGGCCAGGGTCTTAAGAGTGCATTTTATCGAGTGCGTTGTGTGAAATAATTGGTTGTTTAGAATTGAAATAAGTTAAAGTTGAGATAAGGTAAAATCTGAAATGTTTTTGAAAAATAAAATAAAATCAAAATCTTTATTACTGACATTGTTTTTATGTGTGGGATTTTTTGCTTTTTCAATTAAAGATGTGCAGGCATATGCATATTCAGCTAACACTATTTCTGCTGTAAAAACAAATAATGATGTTGTAAATTTCGGCACAATTTCTTGGACAGAAATAAATTCAAGCACAGGCGCAAGTCCTGCTCCAACTGATTCTTCCATCGTGGTTGGTGTGAGAGCTGGAAATACTATTACTCCTGACGGGACTTGGAGTAATGCCGGAGATTGGACAATTGTAACTAATGGGCAAAGTTTATCTTTTTTGGGCGCCAAGAAAAACATTCAATACCAAGTTACTTTTTCGTATGATGGAATAATAGTCCCAGGCATCGCCGATATGACAATTCCGTTTTCATCTTATCCAGCAGGATTAAATGCAATAATATCCACACCTTATGACACTACTTCCCAAGTTAATGTCCTGAGTAAGATTTTATGGACTGAAAATTTGCCAGCACAGACTGATGTGAAATTTCAACTCCGTTCTTCTGCTAATGGAAGCGCTTGGACTTCTTGGATGGGAACTGATGGAACCAACCAAACATATTTCACTGCGCCAGATGGAAGCGAGAGTCTTCCAGCGGCATTGACTGACAGTAGCAATGATCAATGGATTCAATATCAAGCTTTTCTTACGACCAGTGACACATCGGTAACACCGACTCTTTCGGATGTTAGTTTTAGATATGTTGTTAATGCTAAACCGGAATTTAATCCTGATTTTCCAACCGCAGGTGTGGGCGGCGCAGTTGCCGTGCAAGAGGAAACGGGAACTGTCAAAATTGATTTTTCAGTGCGTGATCCTGATGCGACAGAAGGAATTGCCACACCGAATTTGATAACTCCCAGCTATTATTATTCCATTGATAATGGTGCAAATTATGCGCAAATTACCAGTGGACTTTCAGCTGGCGCAAGCAATCCGAAGACAGTAGAAGAAGTTAACTTCTTGGATTATTCAGTAACTTGGAATGCTGCAACGCAACTTGGCAACAATGTTAATGTGGCTGATGCAAAGATTCGAGTGGTGGTAACAGACAATGAAGCAGGACCCAATACCACGCAAAAAGATTCCAGTGCTTTTTCACTTAACACAATGATCCCAACTCTTGGAGCAGTTCCAATTAAAGTTGATGCTTCAATTTCTCCTGCGGTAGTAACTTTGGATGCAACCGATGTTACACCACTTCAAATGAAAGTTTCAACCAGTCCAACCTTGGACGGAGCTGTTTGGGAGCCGTATAATGGGACAAAAACAATCACACTTGCCTCAAGCCCAGCAACTGTTTATGCTCAGGTTAAAAATGCCAATGGTTTCAGTTCAATTATTTTCAGTGCCACCACCCCAGAAATTCCTGCTGCAGCTATGGTGCAGGACACTTCTAATTTGGATATTGTTCCATCAGAATTCAGACTCTTTGTTGCTTGGAAAGTTGCAACTTTGCCTGAGCCAGGATTTGCTTCTTACAAAATATATCGCTCAACTGATCAAGAAAATTGGACACTAATTGCCACTGTTGCTAATCGCCTGACAAATTATTATGGCGACAATTCTGTCTTGGGAGACACAAATTACTATTACAAAGTTACCACTAATGATGCTGATGGAAATGTTTCAGCCTATTCTTCAATCATGAATGGAAAAGCCAATGGAATTCAAGATGCTGGCGAAGGTGGTGGGGGAAGCTTGCCTTCAACTGAGCCGGTAATATCAGCGGTTTCAGTTTCAAGCATAACTTCAACGTCAGCTCTTGTTTCTTGGGATACTGACACTATTTCAAATTCAATGGTGGCATATATCGACGAAACAGGTGGAGACTTTGATAATGCAAAAGTGCAAGGCGTGATGACTGTAGCAAACAATGTCTCTGGTATAGGAAAACACAATTTGATTTTAACAAATCTTACTCCAGCAAAAACATATTATCTTAAATTGCAATCAGTTGATTTGGCAGGACAGGTGGGAGAAAGCGTACAAGGCACTGATGGATATTCTTTTTCAACCACTGACAGTCCAGCCATCACAAACATTGGAATTACGGTGTTAGGAGAAAACGAAGCGCGCATTAATTGGACAACAAGCAGCTTGGTGCCTTCGGTTATTGCTTATTCGCAAAATCATACAGGAGCCACTTTGACCGAACCTATTGTTTTTGAAGATCAGAAAAAAGAAACCACACATTCAAAAGTAATTTCTGATTTAACAAGAGGCGTCCCATACTATTTCACCATCAAAGCCGTGGATGATGATGGAGGAGAAACAATCGCTGACAATGCTGGAGCGCTGTACAATTTTACTACCGATATTGATGAGCAAGCACCTGAAATTACTTTAGTTTCAGCTCCGATAACCACGACAGATCAAGCTGTGATTGTCTGGACAACAGACGAAGATGCAACATCTCAAGTTAAATATTCCACTTCTGCTGGAGGACCGTATACAACGTTAGCCGAGAATGCGACATTGCAAAAAAATCACACCTATATTATTCCTGATTTGAACAACACTAATCCAAGATATTATTACAAAGTAATTTCCAAAGATATCTATGGTAGTAGCGCCACGTCCAGTGAATATTCTTTCGAGATGGCAGTAGACGCAAGTTTGGATCATCCACCTCTTGAAATGATAACTTTTGAAGACGTGAATCCTTCAATGCTAACTGACACAGCAGCGGTAATTTCTTTTGCAACAGATCAAATCGCCAATTGCTTTGTGGAATATGGAGCATCACCAGATAGTTACACATATGTCCCAGTACAAGAAAAAGCAGATACTTTCAACAAATCACATTCCATTGCCATCACTGGAATGCTATTTTCCACCAAGCATTATTACAAAGTTACCTGCAGAGACAATTTGCCAGATGCGGTAGCAATTTCAAGCAACGAAAAAGATTTTACAACTCTAGACAAAATGATTGCCCAGGGGAGCATAACTGGTGGAGACAATTTGCCACCGACAATCAGCAACGTGAAAGTCTCAAACATCATCGGCGAAGGCGTGACCATCACTTGGGACACTGATGAAAAGGGGAATAGCACGGTTAGATATGGAATTGCCAACATTTCAGAAAGTGGTGCAATCGACAGTGTTGTTAATAGTGACATTGATAATTATGTGACAACCCATTCTGTTGTTTTGACAGGCCTTGTCCCAGGGACGAAATATTTGTATGTTACATCTTCGACAGACGCTGCTGGCAACATCGCTCAATCATCAGAATCATCTTTCACGACAGCTGCTCCTTCTTCAATTTCTTCAATAAAAGTTGAATCCAAAAATCTTGGCACAGCCACAGTTTCTTGGGAAACTGATCAAGAAACAACTTCAACAGTAGAATATGGACTTTCAACAAGTTATGGTGACAAGAAAGAAAACAGTGCATACACAAAAGAACATTCAATAAATCTTTCCAGTTTAAATCAAGGAGCAGTGTATCATTATAGAGTCAAAGGAAAAGACAAGGACGGAAGATTCTTTGCTTCCTCGGATAATACCTTTGAGCCAAAATCTCCAGCCAAGATAACAGATGTTTCCATTAGTGATGTTACTGAACATAGCGCGACAGTTTTGTTCAAAACCAATGTTCCAACAGATGCTAACGTGTCATACGCCAACATTAAAGATGGACAAAAAACTGGTTCGCAAGGAGCAAGAGAGCTCAGTACTGATCACAGAATCGAATTGACCAATCTTGATCAAGGTTCGACATTTGCGCTGACAATTACAGTAAGAGATGAACAAGGCACGGAGTCAACGCTTAAGGCCCCGGATCTTGCTACCGGTCAAGATCAAGCTGCACCGAAAATTGATAACATCAAAACTGACAGCGCGCTGACTCAATCAGACAAAGTTCAAGCCATCATTTCTTGGAAAACAGATGAGCAAGCGACCACCAGCATTCTTTACAAAGAAGGTAGAAATGGAGAAGAAAAAGAAATTAAAATCACTGACAATTTGACCAACAATCACATTGGAGTGATCACAGTCTTTAAACCCGGAACGGTATACAACTTCAAAGTAAAATCAATTGATGCCTCCGGCAATGAGGCAATCTCCAATGATTTTGCACTTCTCACTCCAAAAAGAAGAGAAAACATCATCCAAATCATCATCGGAAACTTCACCGAAATCTTCGGATGGGCAAAATTCTAGGAATTTTGTCCAGACGAAAGGAAAGGGGTCGGGAAAAACTGGGTTTTCCCGCGGCGGAAGTTTGAAACCGCTGGGTTTCAAGGAGTGAAGCGACTTGGATGCGGCTAGATTCTAGGACAGCTTGTTAGCTTTTTAGTGGAATGCGGCAAAAGCTTATGCTGATGAAGCGTGGGTTTTTGTTTGCAAAAAATGCCTATTTTAGGTATCATTAGTTTATAACTTTATGAATTTTATAACCATATGAACTTGCGTAAGCGTATTTTTTCAGGTGTTCAGCCAAGCGGAAATTTGCATATTGGAAATTATCTGGGAGCCATTGCTAATTGGGTCAAACTTCAAGACGAGTTCGAATCTATTTTTTGCGTTGTTGATATGCATGCCATCACAGTCCCGCAAGACCCTGAAATGCTTCGTAAAAAAACCATTGAAATTGCCAAGATATATTTGGCTGCCGGAATCGATCCGAAAAAATCTTCAATTTTCATCCAGTCTCAAGTTTCCGAGCATGCTGAATTGATGTGGATTTTGAATACGATTGCAAAAATGCCAGAATAAAATATCTGCTCCCAATTTAAAGATAAAACTCAAAAAGGAGGAAGTGAAAGTGCCGCTGTTGGTCTTTTTGATTATCCTGTTTTGATGGCAGCTGATATTTTGCTATATGGAACTGAAGTTGTGCCCGTGGGAGAGGATCAAAAGCAGCACGTTGAACTTGCGCGAGATTTGGCCAAGAGATTTAACCAGAAATTTGGAGAAACTTTTATTGTTCCAAAAGCTTTTATTAAGGAAGAGGGAATGAGAGTAATGGGACTGGATAACCCAGAGAAAAAAATGAGCAAGTCTGCAGCTTCAGAATATAATTATATTTCACTTCTTGACGATGAAGAAACTGTGAAAAGAAAAATCAAAAAAGCCGTGACCGACTCTGGCTCAGAAATTATTTATAGCGATGAAAAACCTGCACTTAAAAATTTGATTAATATCTATTCTTCATTTTCAAATCTTTCTCCCAAAGAAATTGAAAAAAAGTACACTGGAAAAGGTTACGGAGATTTTAAAACTGAATTGGCTGAAGTTATCATCGGATTTTTGAAACCATTCCAAGAAAAATTCAATGCACTTTCAGATGAAGAAGTTTTGAAAATTCTTGCCGATGGAGCCACCAAAGTTCGTCCAATCGCCAAAGCAAAACTTGATGAAGTTAAAAATAAGGTAGGATTTATAATATAGCTTGTTAGGCTTTAGCTTGTTAGCTTGAAAAATACAAATAAAAAAGTCCCATTAATTGGGACTTTTTTATTTGGGATAATGCTTGTTAGTTTCGGATAATGTTTAGCAGTTCGTCGCGTTTTTGCTCCATTAATTCCTTGGTATTTGCTTCGAGATTAAGTCTAAGCACTGGTTCGGTGTTGGAAGGTCTAACATTAAACCACCAGTCAGTAAAATCAATACGGATGCCATCCAGTGTATCTAAATTGCCGTCTTTGTATTTTTCCTTTAGTGTATTTATCACTGCATCTTTGTCTGTGACTTCTGAATTTATTTCTCCACTGTGATAATATTTGTTTAAATCAGTAGTTAATTCGGATATTTTTTTGCCCGTTTCATTTAGTAGGTTTAATAATATTATAACGGCAAGAGCAGTCATTTCTGCTTTGGAATTTTCTTCAAAATAATAATGACCAGAAAGTTCTCCAGCAAATATTGCACCTTCTTTCCTCATCTGCTTTTTAATTAAAGAATGTCCTACTCTTGAGCGAAGAACTTTTCCACCAGCTGCTTCAATGTTTTCTTTGATGGAATTTGAGGCTCTAAGGTCTGAAAGTATTGTGCTGCCAGGATGATTTTTGAGAACTTCTTTTGCAATTAGCGCGGTAATGTAATCCATTGGAATAATTTCTCCTTTTTCATTCACGAAACCAACTCTGTCCGCGTCACCATCATATGAAATCCCTAAATCTGCATTCTCTGCCAATACTTTTTCTTGCAAAGCTTTAAGAGTTTCGAGCTTTAGTGGATTTGCTTCGTGATTTGGAAATGTTCCGTCTAGATCTTCAAAAAGATATACTGCATCAATATCTGTTTTGAATTTCTCATATAATTCCTTGTCTAAACTGCCTACTGAGTTTGCAAAATCAATTACGATCTTTTTTTTGCCGAGTCCTTGTTTGAAGAAATTTGCTACATATTCTAAATAAATAGTCTTTAGCTGTTTGTTTTCAGTAACTTTTCCTGTGTATTCGCTAGGAGAAAAGCTGTTACTTATTGAGAGATTTTTAATTTCCTCCATGCCCTCTCCTTCGCCGATTGGCACTGCATTTTTTTTACAAAGCTTGAGACCATTCCACTCGGCAGTATTGTGCGAAGCTGTGATCATAACTCCAGCATCAACATTCAGTTTCCATGTGGAAAAGTATAACATAGGTGTTGAAACAAGTCCGATATTTATAACGTCAACACCTTGTTCCGTGAGACCCTTTATGAGTCCAGCTTCAATTTCTGGAGATGATGTTCTCATATCCATTCCAATTGTGATAGTTTTTGCTTGTGTGTAAGTTGCTATAGACCTTCCGATTATTTCAGCAATTTCACCATTAAGTTGTTCTGGATAAAGTCCTCGAATATCATAGGCTTTAAATATTTTTTCGTTCATTTTTTTTATGATTAATTATTTAGGCACCTTTAAATTCTAGCAAAAATAAGCTTTTTATTCAAGGTGGATATTTTGTTGGAATTTGTTGAGCTCTTTTTGTAGGAGTGGGTAGTCTTTCAAGTCGGGGCTGTTTTGCAAAGTTTGCTCGGCGTAGTCGTGGGCGATTTCAATCAGTTTTACGTTCGACAAATGCTCCATTGCGATGTCGGGAAGACCTGATTGGCGCGTGCCGAGAAATTCGCCGGGACCACGGAGTTTCAAATCTTCTTCTGCAATTGCAAAACCGCTGGATGTTTTCTCCATTGCACTAAGACGTGATTTTGCTTTGACGGTTTTGCTGCCAGTGAAAAGAAAACAATATGATTGCTTGTCTGATCTGCCGACTCGTCCACGAAACTGATGAAGTTGAGAAAGGCCAAATCTTTCCGTATCCTCGATCATAATCACAGTGGCATTTGGAATATCAATACCAACTTCTACCACGCTGGTGGCAACCAAAATGTCATATTTTTTATCTTTAAAATCGGCCATCACTTGCTCTTTTTCGCCAGCTTTCAATTTGCCGTGCAGAAGTCCCAATTTTAAATCTGGAAAAATTTCCCGTGACAGTCGTGTATGCTCTTGGGTGGCAGCTTTAAGTTCTGTTAATTTTTCTGATTCTTCCACTAGAGGGAAAATGATGAAAGCCTGATGGCCCTTGGAAATTTCTTTGCGCACAAAATCATACACATCTTTTCTTTTGCTTGGCAAAATAATTTCAGTGAGAATAGGCTTTCGATTTTTGGGCATTTCATCCAACACTGAAATATCCAGATTTCCAAAAAAAGCTAAGGTCAATGTTCGGGGAATCGGAGTTGCTGTCATCGTGAGCAGGTGGGGAATTTTTCCTGGCAAGCCGTCATTAATATCAGCAATCTGCTGTTGCAAAAAAGCACGTTGAGCCACGCCAAAGCGATGTTGCTCATCGATGATTATTAAAGCTAAATTTTTAAATTTTATATCTTTCTGAATAAGCGCGTGAGTACCTATTACAATGTTAATATTGCCAGACACTAGTTCCGATAGTAATTTTTTTCTAGAAATATCCTCTTTTTTTTCTGCTGATAATTTTGAATTTTGAATTTTGAATTTTGATTGAATTTTTAATGTTTTAATTTTTAAACATTCATCATTAAGATTTGATTCGAAATTCGAAATTCGAAATTCTGATTTATTAATCAAATGATAGGAATTCGTTAAAAGTCCTACAGTTATGTCTTGCTTTGAAAATATTTTTGATATACTTTCAAAATGTTGCTTGGCCAAAACTTCTGTTGGAGCCATAATGGAAACCTGAAAACCAGCATTAATGGCTGACAAGCTCGCCATTGCAGCCACAATTGTTTTGCCACTTCCCACATCGCCATTAAGCAGACGATTCATTGGAAGAGGTTTTTCCAAATCTTTCAAAATTTGAAATGCAGCTTTGCGTTGAGCATCAGTGAGTGTAAAAGGAAGTGACTCGACGAAATATTTGGTCAGTGTTTCATTGAAAGCAATTGAAACAGCATTTTGTTTGTCCCATGAAATTTTGACTCGCTGAGTTGCAAGTTGTACCAAAAACATTTGCTGAAAAGCAAAACGTTTTTGCGCAAGTTCAAATTCTTTGAGCGTTTTTGGGAAGTGTAAAGATTTTACAGCTTCACTCAAGATTGGCAGATGCAAACCCTTCAAAATATTTTCTGGAATTGGGTCAACAAGCGCATCGGCATATTTGATCATATTTTGCATTTGCCAGCGAATCCATTTTGAAGTGAGGCCTTCTGTTTCTGGATATATTGGAACAAGCCGTCCTGTGTTGGTTGGGGTGCGCGAAGAAAGTTCCCAAGCGGGATTGGAAAAAAACATTCCTTTTGCATCTTGCGAGATTTTTCCAGCTAGTCTCACGCCTTTGCCGGCAGTGAGCGAATCACTGACATATGGTTGGTTAAACCACACAGCTCTCACAGTGCCAGTTTCATCACTCACAAAGCACTCTGTGATCATCATCTTCTTTTTCCAAGTGCGCACCAATTTGCTTTGTACAACTTCTCCCATCACAGTGGCCGTTTCTCCTTCTTGAAGATTTTCAATCAAAACCCGCTCGGAATAATCTTCATAGCGAAAAGGGAAGTGCAGCAAAAAATCCTCCACAGTTTCAATGTTGAGTTTTTTTAAAATCGCGCCATATTTCATCCCGATACGCGGCAGTTTTTCCAATTTCATCTTCAAAAAATCCATACCTAAATTATAACTCAATGCATATTTTGTATCTAGTGATAAATTTTGGAATAAAAAAATCCCCCGAAGTTCGAATCTTCAGGGGCGGTCACATTTGGACCAGGGGGTAAGCGTTGTTATTTCTCTATGCCATTCCTGGCGACATTATGTAGGTTTGTTCTCGCAAACCTCCAACACGAGGAAGCACATAGCGTGGTTTTTCGGTTGTGCATTTAAAACAAAAAGGCGCTGTCGGCATTGCTTTTAAGCGAGCAATGGGAATGTCTTCCTTACATTTGCAACATATCCCGTACGTCTCATTATCAAGACGTCGCAGTGCTGCAGTGCAAGCCGCTATCGTTTCTCTGCATCTCGGGTTATTTACTGCTTGAAGAGACCGCTCATTGTGATCTGGTCCCTCCGACTCTATGCCACTGTTGCCCTTATATGAAAAAACAGGTTCATCAGGGCAAACGTCACAAATTATACCCCTCGTTGCTTCTTCGAGCATTCTCATTATAACTTCTCGTGCAGACTGTAATTCCTCGTTGTTTAATGACAAAGCGATTCTCCTTTTTAAAAAAAGATAAGATTTTTCCCCTTTAATAAAGCAAAAATACGAGCACTTACCACCAAAACATAATTTCATTGAAAAAGAACAACAATTAAGCACTAATCTATTATTATACTCCTTTTATCGAAAAATGTCAAGACTTTTAAATTCCTGACATTTTCCGACAATAATGCTGTGCCACGTGATGAGCGTAGCGAATTTTACGTGGTGCTCTCGGCAGGAATCGAACCTGCGACCTTCTGGACCGCAACCAGACGCTCTATCCACTGAGCTACGAAAGCAAATTTTTGTACGGGGTCCACTGAGCTACAAGGACAACTTCACATAACACGTATCATAGAACATGGAACAAAAAAAATCAATAGATTACGCACTTATTACATTTATGCTCTATGTTTTATGCTATATGCTATATGACCTTAGATATGTAAAACACGTTCAATTGCATCAATAAGTCCGGGATCCTGTTTGATTTCTGGAATATTGCGCATCAAAATTTCTCGCATTTTCACTGGGTCTTCGTTGGCGATGGGGATGTGAACAAAGGGAAGCATAGAAGCCTTGGTATGAAGGCTGATAGTTTTGGTGTGATTTGGATCATAAAAAATCCAAAAGGAATGAATATTTTCATATAAATACATTTCCTTGTCAGCAGTCACACCTTTGGATGTTATCGAGAATGTGATCACGCGCGGATCTTTTTGCAAATAAATATAACCGACAATGCCAAGCAAAATGAAGGTAATTGCCATAATTGGACTGTTTGTAGCCAGCGCATATCCAATCATTGCAACAATAAAAAGCCCAAAAATAATATACCAACGGGCAGATTTTTCGTATACTTCAAATTCCGGAGCTTTCCACTGATGGAAAATTTCATCCAAATTGCTTTCTTGGTCGGAATCATTTTGCTGTCTTGTTGGCGCTTCTTCTGTCTGTCTGCGCGTAGCAAAATTCTGTGATTCCACTGGCGTGTTCGCCGAATTAAGCAGCTTGGAATTTCTAAGATCAAATGACATATTTCTTGCCCCGTGAAATTCTGCTAGCAGGCAGACATATTTCACTGGGGTGTATTTCTTTATTAAATAGTCCTGGCTCAATTCTAGCATATTTACCCACACACTCAAAGTGTTGTATATTATAAATAGTAGCTATTATTTAATGTGGTTATGTTATTGAAACTATTGAGTGTGTGGGTTTACAAATATGTTTCTAGCTGTTACTATATGCTTTATGGAAGCGTGGCCGAGCGGTTCAAATGCGATATAGGAGCATTTGAAGGTTTTCAAAAGAAAACCAGGGCAACCGTGAGGCATCAGTTTTTTATGTTTTTGGAAAAACAATTTGGAAGCGTGGCCGAGCGGTTGAAGGCAACAGTCTTGAAAACTGTCATGGGGCGACCCATCAAGAGTTCGAATCTCTTCGCTTCCTCAAGAATCTAATAAAAGAGATTTCTTAAAATTGAATAATTCCGGAGAGGTGGCTGAGAGGCCGAAAGCACCTCACTGCTAACGAGGCAGGGGGTAAAACCCCTCGAGGGTTCGAATCCCTCCTTCTCCGCAAATTTTTTAAAGACCCATTTTTATGGGTCTTTAAAAATATACAGAAGGAGGGATTCGAACGGGCAGAAGCTAAACAAATTTTCATTTAGCAAAATGAAAATGCAGTGTGCGTCGATGGATGCGACCATAGGAGCATTCAGCGCTGCCCAGGGCAAGGAGCGAGCGAGTGTCGACGAGCGAGCGACGCGGAAATCCCTCCCTTTCCGCATTAATACAAAAAAGAGTTCATCGCGAACTCTTTTTTGTGTATTTTGCTGAGTAGAGTATAATGAAGAAAGACAAATAAACAAAAACATATGAACGAATCTTCATTTGAAAATCCATTTTTGAAAAAAGAAACTTCTAATCGAGAGTGTTTTTTTCGGAAGATGTTTGAAAAATGTTCTTTGGAAGAAAATTGCGCAAAATGCAGTAGAAAAGGTTTGGAGTTTGACGGCGATGGTGCAGTTGCAACAATACGCAGAAAATCGGAAGCAGAAAAAGAATATTATTCAATAATACAAGCCAAGGGCGACGCTGATTTTGTTTTAGATGAAAGATTGATTACTGATGATTATTACGTTTTCTTTCAAAGAGATGAATTTAAAGAAGCAGCTTAAGTATATAACAATACAATAAATATTATGACTGATGTAATTTTTGAATCAAGCCTCGAAATAAAAGCAGCCCAGGCAAGCAACATTCCGCAAATAGTTGGCGATTGGTGGAAGGAAATTTCGAAACAATCAAACTCTCCAGCAACTCCGGGAAAGTTATATGCTGTGGGAAATTATCTTGTTCAATTGGTAAAAAATTCGTTGAGCGATGGAAAAAGCAATGGGAAAGTGACCGCTATTTTTGACGAGGAAAAAATAAAAATTGTGATTGATGATCTTGGCAGTGAAGAAAAAGATATTAATTTGAATGTGAAAGGAGAATATGGAATGAAAGAAGCGATTGAATATTTTGATGTTTTCAACATTGAATCCAAGGGTAAGTTGTATGAAAAAGATAATCGCAATATGATTGAAGAAGTTGATGAGAGCGACGTGTATGCCGGCTCGAAAGTTACTATTATTAAATATCATATAACACCAGTTGAAGAAGCGGAGGAAACTTGGCAATCCAGCAGAAATTTCGGACAAAGGATGTAATAAACAAAAAGAAATTTAATGAAATTTGAAAAAATAAAAATTATTATTCTGCTGACTGTTTTGGTTGATGTGATTGGGCTGGGGATTATTATTCCTGTGCTGCCTTTTTATGTGGAAAGTTTTGGCGTTTCTTCTTTTGTGGTAACTCTGCTTTTTTCAGTTTTTGCATTCTTTTCTTTTGTTAGCAGTCCATTTTTGGGAGCACTTTCTGATAAGATTGGACGTAGGCCAATTTTGATTATCAGCATTGCAAGCACAGCTTTTGGTTGGTTTGTTTTCGCTTCAGCAAATTCTGTCTGGCTTTTGTTTTTGGGGCGCATTATTGATGGAGCAGCTGCGGGAAATTTTCCAATTGCACAAAGCTATTTGTTGGACATTGCGAAAAACGACAAAGAACGAACCATGAATCTTGGGTTGATTGGTGCGGTTTTCGGAATTGGTTTTATGGTGGGTCCTGCTATTGGCGCAACTCTTGGAGGAATTTCACCGGCGCTTCCATTTTGGTTTGTGGGATTTTTGGCGATGTTTAATGCAATCGGTGCATATTTCTTTTTGCCAGAAACAAATCGCAACAAAAATGCTGTCAAAAAAATTCCGATAAATCCCTTCATTCCACTTTTTAGTGCAATGAAAGACGGGATGCTTAGGTCTCGATACTTAGCTTGGTTTCTATTCGGCATTGCTTTTGCGGGAATGCAATCAATCTTTGCGCTTTTTGTGAAATCAGTTTTTGGTTTCTCAGCTTCCGTCACAGGATATCTCTTCACAGCTATGGGGGTTATTCTTGTTATCAATCAAGGTTTTGCGCTCAAAAGAATATGGCTTAAATATTTTAAAGAAGCTGATTTGGAGATCTGGTTTTTCGTGGTTATGATTTTGGGTTTTGTTTTTCTGGATTTGAAAATCTTCGCTTTTTTTGCTGCCGGTCTTTTATTGACCACCGTTGGTCAATCAACACTGCGCGTTGTGATGTCCAGTGGAATTGCAAGTGTGGCAGGTGCTCAAAAAAGAGGAGAGGTTATGGGGATTATGGCCTCGATAATGTCTGTCTCTATGATTGTCGGACCACTGGTGGCAGGCGCACTATTCGTCAAAAATGTGCAATGGCCCTTTCTGCTTAATATCCTATTATTATCAGCAGCTTTTTTCATTATGAAAAAATGCTGTATAAATGAAAAAATTGTAACACAGGAAGATATTGAAGTGCTTGGATAATTTTTAGAATGACAAATTCTAGAACCTAGAACCTAGCAATTATGTTTGAAGTAGAGAAAAAATTTATACTTTCTGAAAGTGATGCTAAAAAGCTTGTTGAGGGAGCTGATTTTGTTGGCGAAAAAACTTTTACAGATGTGTATTATGACACTGATGAGTTTGCGCTGACAAAAAATGACATTTGGCTGAGAAAAAGAGGGGGGTATTTTGAATTGAAATTACCGATGCATTTGGGTGATAAAAATTTTTCGCAGCAATATCAAGAAATTGAAGGGGAGGAAAAAATAAGGGAAATTTTTGCGATTGCAAAAATAAATGATTTTGAAAGTGATATTGAAGCGTTCGGTTATAAGCTTTTTTGCAATTGCATCACAACAAGAAAAAAATTCAAAAAAGAGGGATTTGTTATTGATCTGGACAGCGTGGTTTATGATGACAAAAGCACTTATAATATTGGTAAGATAGAACTTTTGGTGGAAGAAAAAAAACAGATGGCTGAAGCGCTGGAAAAAATTGAAAAATTTGCACAAAAAAACGGACTGAAAAGTTCGCCCGTCAAAGAAAGGGTTATTGAATATTTGTCACGTAGCAAACCCGATCATTATCGCGCACTTGTTGAAGCAGGAGTTATTGATCTTTCATGACTTTTGTGCTTGGCTGGATGTTATTCTTTGAAATTATTTCAACATACCTTTGCCAAAAGGGAAGTCGTTGCCTCTTTTTTCGTCGAGAGTTTTTTTGGAAATTGGTTTTAAATGTAGATCTAATTCTGGCTCTACCTCTGGGTGTTTCAGTTCAGTTTCTATTTCTTTTTTTGGCATCTCCCTAGGTGGAATTACTATTGTAAACTCTACGGGATCTTCCTGATCGTCTATATCTCCAGTGGGTAAGCTTTTTTCAATGTGTTCATCTCCATGAAGTCCAGCAAGAGAGGATGTGCGGTGTTTGTTTGTTGTTTGCATTATTTCTTTTGGTTGCAAATCTTTGTTTTCATTATTGAATAAAAAGGTCTTTTGTTCCATTGTTAAACTTTCCAATCTCGCATTCTCGCTTATTTCTCGCAAAAAAACAGACATATTTTTTTTAAGATATGCCAGCCAAAAACTTTTGTCTTCATAATAAACATCTCCAAATTCTTTGTTGAGCGTTGAAAAAAGCTCCTCGGCAGTTATTTTTGGTTGATTTGTTAATCTTTTTTTGCATGACAATTTGACACCTTCAATAACGTGCTTGTTTTTGTGTAGAAATTCTTGATATTTCGAATGCGTATTTTGAGGCATAATGTTTATCTTTAGTTATGATTCATTGCTATCGTGTTTCAAATATAGCAAAAAAAAGTTGATTTGGCGATTAAGTAGCTCGTTTGCTATTTCGTTTCCTGCCTGGCAATTACGATTGCGAAAACCTCGCTTGCCCCCGCTTCTTTTAATATTTTGGCGCATTCAAAGAGGGTGGAGCCAGTGGTGGCAATGTCGTCAACCAACAAAACAGTTTTGTTTTTGATTTCCGCATTAGGAGAGAGTGAAAATGCTCCGGCAATATTTTGCTTGCGCGAAATGTGATCTTTTATTTTCATTTGTGGCGACGTGTAGCGATTGCGAATAAGAATGTTTTCGTCAAATGATATTTTGTTTTGAGGCAATAAATTGTCGGCAAGATGTTTTGCGAGCAGCGCTGATTGATTGAATCCTCGCCAGCGGAGTCTTCTTTTGTGAAGCGGCACTGGTGTTATGATGTTTGGCAGTGGAAGTTCTGTTTTTCTTAAGACATTCACAAATAAATTTCCCAAAGGAACGTGCAAATCATCCACGAAGCGATATTTGAAAAGATGAACTGCTTTTGAAATTTGAAATTGGGAATAGGAAGCTGCAACAACCATTCCATCAAGAGAACTTTTTTTCTTGCAAGCAAGACAAGTTTGTCCATCCGGAGTAATCATTTTTTCGCATATTGGGCACAAATGTTCCTCATTAATGTGAATGTTATTTTGACATTTGTTACAAAGCCAAGAACTCTCTTTTTTGCAGTTTATGCAAGAAATAGGAAATAAAGTGTCCAATAATATGAAATGCGTTTTTTTAAGAAAGTTTTTCAAAATTATGATATGATAATAGTGTCATTGTAGGGAAATAATAAAAAAGAGTTGTTGTTTGTTTTTCAAAATTATGTTATTATGATAACATAATTTTCGAGTTGTAGTATAAAACAAATATAAAAATGTTTGAATTTTTAAAGAAAGTAGACAATCACTTTGTCGGAATAGATTTTGGAACATCCTCAATTAAAGTTGTGGAGCTTTCCTTTGAAAATCAAAAAACCAAATTGGAAAATTATGGTGTTGTTGATTTGAACTGGAATGGGCAAGGCGATCAAACAAAGGGTGCAAGTGTTTCTTCTTATGAGCAAAAATTGAACAGCGCACTCAAGAGCTTAATTGCAAAAATGAAATTGAAACGAGGCTCAAAAGCGTTTGTTTCCATTCCTGGATTCAGCGGGCTTATAACAATCATTGAATTACCTGAGATGCAGCAGGACGAGCTTGCCAGGGCTATTCAATTTGAGGCTCACAAATATATTCCAAGCTCTCTGGATGAGGTTGCAATGAGTTGGGAGATTATTGAACATCTTGAAGCGGACAAGGTGCCGCAGCAAAATTTGGAGAAAAATAATGCCAAAAGAATAAGGGTTCTTCTTGTTGCTGCACCAAAAAAAGACATTGAACACTACGACAGACTTGTTTCTGGAATGAATATGGAAGTTAGAGCCATCGAATTGGAAACTTTTTCAATCGCACGCTCTTTGGTGGGAGAGGATGTTGGCAACTTTTTTATTATCGATATTGGTTCTCGAGCAGCTAATATGATTTTAGTAGAAAAAGGAGTTGTGACAGTTAATCGAAATATTGATGCTGGTGGAAATGAAATTACAACTGCTATTGTTGATAGTATGGCTGTTTCAAGACAACGGGCAGAAAGTTTTAAAAAGGGAGATAAGGATTTGATAAACAGCAGGGAATCAGCACTTGTTATTCCAGTGCTGGAATTGATTGCAAGCGAATCAAAAAGAATATTGAACGCTTGTAGAGAGAAAAATAAAAACTTGCGCATCGATGGGATTTTTATTTCAGGCGGCACATCAAAAATGAAAGGCCTTGAAGAATATCTCACTAGCTCGCTTGGAATGCCTGTTACAGTGGGAGATCCTTGGAAAAGAATTTTAGTTGATGAAAATGCTAAACCGTTAGTGTCTCAACTAGGGGCTTCTTTTTCTGTCGCAATCGGTCTTGCTCTGCGAGGAATAGAAGAGTATAAACGTAAATAAAAAATAAAAACATAATAAAAGAAATTAATATAATACCTCAGTTGAATAGTCGCCAAAGGCGAATTCAAAGGGGCAAGAAAAAATGACCACTATAAATTTGCATCAATCCCAGCAGGAGGACAATTCTTTTTTGAAAAGCGGGAACAAAGGAATGTTTTTTTCATTGGGAATTTTAGCTGTTATTGTATTGTTGTTTGCAGCATTGAAATTTTATGTTCCAGTTGTGGAAGGAAAAGACAACGCTTTGGCAGAGACTATCTTGGTTGAAAAAGGAAAAATTGTCAATTTGAAAAGTCTTGAAATGTCTATGGATACGCAAAATCGTCTAACTGAAATTAAAAAAAATCTTGAAATTGAAAATGAAAACGTAACACGTCTGGAAATTACCAAGGTACTTGATTATCTTGGCGAA
>Ga0209417_1002517_pt1 | contig 27768 bp, 35 predicted proteins | sample RifGroF2_FD_184002 | JGI IMG/M metagenome (GOLD analysis project Ga0209417, IMG submission 184002) | Groundwater microbial communities from Rifle, Colorado, USA - Groundwater F2 (SPAdes) (version 2) | ecosystem: Environmental > Aquatic > Deep subsurface > Groundwater | place: Rifle, Colorado... | reverse complement strand
CCATTATATTATCCTGACCATAAATCCTATGTTGGAAATGCAATAAATACTTCTTATTCTCTTGTTGCTATGGGATCTTCTATTATGACCTTGGAAACTAGTAAAACTATTGCAAATTTACTTTACACAATCCCTAGTACATATCCAACGGGAACAAAATTTGCTTTAGATGCTACCGTAAGTTGCTCTAGCAGTAATTCAGGAACAGTACAATTATTTGACTATGATACTTTGTATGCGCCTTATGGGACATCCTATATGTATTTTAATGTCTCAGGTACAGACCCAATAAAAATGCGTACATCTTCACAAGTATTGCTACCAGGAACTAAATTAGCAATAGGTATGATTTCTTCGTCTAGCAATTATTCAATTAAACTATACAGAGCTGATTTAATAGTAATTCCTCCCACATAAAAGAAAGGAGATAGTAATGTTTTTATTTTATAATAACAATGGTAAGATTAGGGGAGCTTGTGGAGCAGGTTCCCCTAATGATGAATTGACGTATATTCCAGAAGGGACTACTTCGTTATATTGTGATGATAATGAGTATCCAGATATAGGAAATAATTTATCGGATTATACAATTCAGAATAATATTCTTGTTTATACCCCAATTCCAGATATCATAAAACTTCCACCATTAAAAGAAGCAAAAATAGAAGAAATAAACATAGCTTGCAATAAAGAAATATTGGATGGTTTTGACTCGAATATTTTGGGAGATGAATCTAATTTCCATCATTACAAATTCGATATGGAATACCAAGCGAATTTCTCTGAAATGGCGAATATTTTGAATATAGACGATACTATCACAGAGATTAATTGGCCAGTGGATGGATTTATGGTAATACATACAAAACAACAATTTATATCACTATTGAAAGAGGCAAGGGATCATAAAAGCGGCAAATTAGAGCGATATTTTGATTTAAAAGAGCAGATTATGAATTGTCAAAGCACAGATGAAGTAGGATTAATTAATTGGTAAGTAATAAATAATTTTTTTATATTGATATCATAGTTGCAATTCCATCTTCTTTCCTATATAATAAATACAGAATTAGTAATAGGAGGGAATAAATATGAAAAAGATATTAAAAACATTTTCTACAATTGCTTTATCCTTGTCCTTATTATCTATAGTGGCATTGCCAACATTAGCTTCGGAAGTAGGTCTTAGCAGTACATTTTCTAACCCTGTTGTAACAACTATTTTAACAAAAACTGTAAAAACAACAAAGGTTATCCTAAATAAAAAAACAACCTCCATAAACGTAGGAGATAACGAAATTCTAACGTCTACAGTTCTTCCGACAACAGCCACTAATAAAAAAACTACTTGGAAGTCTAGCAATACTAAAATTGCAACAGTAGAGAATGGAATAGTTAAAGCAATAAAAGCAGGTAAAACAACCATAACTGTAACAACTGTTGATAGTAAAAAGACCGCTAGTTGTGTAGTAGTAGTGACAATAGCTAATTATCCAGTTACATTCAAAGATGCTAATTTAGAGAAAGCAGTAAGAAATAGTATCAAAAAACCCACAGGAGTTTTATATGGCAGTGATGTTCAGAAGATTACTAACTTAAATTTAGAAGTTGTAGATTTAATAAATATTAGTGGAATAGAATCATTAACTAATTTAAAAACTCTTGGTTTGGGCAATAATAAAATTTCTGATATTACTCCATTGAGAGGATTAACTAAATTAAAAACTTTATTTTTATATAATAATAAAATTACAGATTTAAGTCCTTTGAAAGAATTAACTAATCTACAAACATTGCATTTGACACAAAATCAGATAAGTGATATTAATGCACTAAGTAAACTAACCAATTTAACATTTGTTTCATTGAATGGAAATCAAATTAAGGATATCAGTGCATTTGGTGGGTTAAAAAAATTAATAAGAATTGAGGCATCCGAAAATCAAATTGAAGACACAAGTTGTTTAGAAAAATTGACTTCATTAAATATAGTGGATTTAAATAGTAACAAAATTGTAAATGTAACTGGATTAAATAATTTAGTTAATTTAGAATCTCTAAAATTAGGGAACAATAAAATTATTAATACAAATGATTTTGATAATTTAACGGCATTAAAGTCTCTATATCTTAATCAAAATAAGATAAATGATGTAAGTGGTTTGTTTGAACTAGATAATTTAAAGTCTTTGATGTTGTCAGAAAATCAATTGACAGATGTTCAGAAAGAAACTTTGGAAAATGCCCTACCAAATTGTAGAATATCTTTTTAGTAGTGTATTTTAAATACTAAGTAAAGAGAAAAGACTTTATTAATAGGTCTTTTCTCTTATGTAGTTTATAAAGTAATAAATAAAATTATTTGACTTAAATGTATAATCATGATATAATATTTATATAAGGTTGTTTCTGATCTCTCCTTTCTTTTAGATACATATGTTTTGATTTTGATGAGCATATGGGCAATGTGGTATAATATATAGGAATGGAGTGATTTGGAATGCCAAGATTTAAAAGTGAACAAATATGTATTCGTGTAAGTAATAAATTTAAACAACAAGTAGAAAAGTTAGCAGAAGATCAAGAAATGACAGTTGCAGAGTTTATAAGAAATTTAATAATGAAATATATGAATGAGGTAGAAAACAATAAAAATAAAGAGCAATCAGGAGATATATAGAGCTATATTACTATAGTTAAACTATACGCCTATATTTTAACGAATGTCACCTGTGATTATGTTTGCCATGCATAATAACATCCCTTATAATTATAAATGTAAGGTAAATAAGGCCTTAACATTTATGAATAAGGGAGTTTTAAATTATGAGAGAAATCAACTGTAACGAACTAATTAGTCTATCAGACGGATGCTCAGGAAAGCAAGTGCAAGTATTTTTATCTTCTCCTATCCAGTCAATGAATACATATGAGATGTTTCGTTGCGTGCAAGATGGAGATAATTTAGAGTTTTATGACATTAATATTAACAAACCAACTAAGCAGGAAATGACTATTCCTAAAGATACTATTAAGGAAATCAATTATTTTGAAGGCAGTAATATTTATGACTCAGTATTTTCTATTACATTATTAAATGAAAGTCAAATTGATTTTGCTATTAGTGAGAAACCTATGGTTTGTAAAAAATGCAACGTTCTATTAGATAGGCATTTCGATCCTTCTTGGCAAATTAATAAAATTGGACAGTATGGTAGTCAGTGGGATAATGAAAAAGTCGTTATAGATTTGTGCGAGAATTGTTTATTAGAGTTTCTAGGGTATAAAGTTGGTGGTGAGATTTATGAGTGATTTAGTACTTTTTAAATCGGAGAATTTCCAAGGGATCGAATGTGACTTTTGGAGTAATGGCAATAATGAAGTATTTATGACTAGTGAGCAATTGGGTATGGTTTTAGGATATTCATTTCCCAGAGAGGGTATCAATAAGATAGTTTTGAGAAATGAGTATCTAAAAAAAGATGAGTTTTCAGCCGAAGTCAAAATGGGTTCGCCTTCTGGAACGCAGACAACAAGAGTATTTAATGAAGATGGAATATATGAAGTAGCATTTTTAGCCAAAACAGAAAAGCAAAAGAATTTCGTTCATGGGTAAGAAAAATTCTTAAAGGACTACGTAAAGGTGAATTAGAATTATTAAGAAAACAAATTGAAGAAGATAAACCAAAATTATTATTTTATGATCAAGCAATGTCTTCTAAGACTAATAAAACTATGATGATTGTTGCTAAAGAGTTAAAGATTTCTGGTGGAAGGAATAAGTTATTTAGTTTTCTTCGTTCAGAAGGAATCCTTATGTCAGGGAAAGGCAAGCAGAACATTCCTCGACAACAGTTCATTGATGCAAAATATTTTGAGGTGGTGTTGAAATCTAAAATTATTGATGGAGAAATTGTAAATTTCCCAGTTACACTAGTAAGTTCTCGTGGTATTGATTATATATTGAAAAGGTTAGAAAAGAGCAAAGAAAAAGGCTTGCAGTTGAAGCTACAAGCAGGATAAAGAATTCATGTATTAGAATTATAACACATCTAAAGGAAAGAATCAATTAAGGTTCTTTCCTTTAGTCAATAATTATTTCATTCTAAAATATTAAAGTATGATTTTATAAATATTGGTAATACTAAGTAATTATGGTTGATTATAAAAGAAAGGAATGATATGATATGGACAATAATTTAAAGGGAGGGAAATATCTAATGTATGCTATTGCTTTCGATTTGGATAATTCAATTTTAGAGCAAACTTACAGAAACCCATCAATATCTAATGCTTATAAGGACATTGGAGATGTTTTAATTGAATATGGTTTTAAAAGACAACAAGGAAGCGTTTATTTCGGAGATGGTAATGTGAATGCAGTAGTATGCACTACAGCAATAATGGAATTAACTCAGAAATATTCTTGGTTTGCACCTTCTGTAAAAGATATTCGTATGTTAAGAATCGAAGACAATAACGATTTAACCCCAGTAATTAATAGCACAATCAAGATGTTAGAAAGTAAAGCACTTAGAGCAGTTAAATAGAATTGTAGAAACATAATTGTTATAAAGGAAAGAATCCACTTAAAATTAGTGGGTTCTTTTTATTATAAAAATTAAAAGGAGGTGAAACATAATGAAAGAAAACAAAAAAGAAACTGTTCAAATTGAACAGTCTAAAATCGATATTAATAAATATTCTTGGGACAAAATTATTATTAAAGATTCTGACCTCAATCCTAATGGAATGTTACCTGCTCAAAGAATTTATCATTAATATTGTTTATTAACTCGTAGGATGAAATAGCATCATATAACTGCATTGACGACAAATAATAACATTTACAATTTGACCATAATCCTTATTTACAGTTGGTTTACCGTTAATATCTTCAATCCTTTGTATCACATATTGTCCTTCTGCAGGTGCTGTAGCAACAGAGTTGCATAGTGGGCATTTTATGTTATTAATTTCCATAAATATTTTCTCCCTTCTTTAGTTTGTATAAGTGGTTATCAATTCATTTGTATTTTAGCACATATTATATGAAATTAGGTAACTTCGACAGTATTTGTCAAATAAATATAATTAAACCTAAGAGAGATAAAATATTTTATCTCTCTTTTTATAATGTCTAAATTTTGTTAAAAGGAGGTTTTAAAATCTAAAATGAATGTTTATAATTGTTTTTCACAGAAGTTAGCTGGATTTTTATTAATAAATGGATTTTCAATTATTGGAGTTAAATCTGATTTGAAAATGACTGGTAGAAGTGTTTATCTGTTTCAGGATAGTTGTTTATTAAGGAACGCAGTTAGTAGGTATAAGGGAAAAGATAAATAGTTTTAAGAGATCGAATATAGTTTATAAAATAGAAAGAAGGTTGTTTTAATATGGCGTTGATATTACCACAGATGGTTGAAGTAACATGGACTAGTCATAAGAAATGGTATGTAGAAAGAGGTTATACATTCACTAAACTAGGGGATAATTTTTTAGTTAATGTACAAGATATACGAAAAAGCGAACGAATTAAAATAAATGTCCTATGCGACTATTGTTTAGATGAAGGAAAAGAAACAATTGTGGAAAAATACTATTATGATTATTTAAGTCAAAGAAAAGTTATTGAAAAAGATTGTTGTAAATTTTGCTATCCACAAAAAGTTGTAGATGTTACGCTGGTTAGACATGGCGTTACTAGCACAAATAAACTCGATTCAGTTAAACAGAAAAAAGTTGAAGTTAATAGAAAAAATTATGGCGTAGATAGTTATACACAAACTGAAGAATTTAAGGAAAAATTGATAAAATATTCTTTGGACAAATACGGGACAAAATATCCAGTTATGGCCAAAGAAGTGCGAGAAAAATAAATAAAACAGTATTAGAACGATATGGGGTAACTAATGTATTTGCAAATGAACAAATTAAAAAGAAAATTATTCAAACATTATTATTTAAATATAATGTTACTAGTCCATTAAAAAATAAAGATATTAAAAATAAGGTCTTTGAAACGAATATAAAAAGGTATGGATTTAAAAATCCTATGCAAAATCAAGATATAGTAAATAAAGGTATAAAGACAAACATGAAAAAATATGGTGTTTCTAGTTTTTCAAAAAGTAAGTTATTTTTAGATAAGTATACTAACACATGTTTGAAAAACTTTGGTTATTCTTATCCGATGCAAAATCCTGAAATTTTAGAAAGATCAATGAGAACTCAATATTTAAATGGTAATATGAAATGTTCTTCCCAACAAAAATATATACATAATCTTTTGGGTGGGAAATTAAATTATCCAGTTAATAGATTTTCCTTAGACATCGCTTTTCCAGAAGATAAAATATATATTGAGTACGATGGAGGAGGGCATAATTTATCAGTAAAATTAGGTAATAAAAGTTTGTTAGAATTTAATAACCGAGAAATAATGAGATATTATATATTAAAACGAGAAGGTTGGAAAATGATTAAGATTATTTCTCCTAAAGACTATTTACCTTCTGATAAAATTTTATTAGAAGAATATAATAAAGCATTAGAATGGTTTAAATCTGACGATAAATATCATTCACATTATAATGTTGATTTAGGAATTAAAGCAAATTCAGATGATTATGGACATTTAAGACAAATAAAACGAGATTTATTGGAGAGTATTTAACCTTTTCTTTTATTTTGTAATTAAGGAGGAAAATCATGTCATCATTTACAGTAGATAAAAATTTGATATTTAGAAAAAGAGCAGGAACTCAGGACGATCCCTATATTTATTTAACACAGACAGTTACGATTCTTAATGGTCAAGCAATATTAATGGAGTCAATAGATAATTTTCAAGGAATAACAATCACCAAAGATGGAATTACATATAGTTCCAAAGAAATTAATAATGTTAAATATGATGAAGTTTTACCAAATACATCAGTTTTTGTTTATTCTGCTGAACATGGAATTATATTTGCTGATACATCATTTAACAATCAAACTTTTATAGTAAATTTTTGGGGTACGGGTAGCTATTTTCTGAATTCAAAAAGAATTTATACATTGTTGGATTCTAATGGGAATGTCACTCAAACACTCCAAGACATTATAGATACATCTGCAAAATCAATTACTTTTCATACCACATCTCCATTATCTTCTGATGGCGAAGATGGAGATATTTGGTTTGTTTATAATGCATAAATAATTAAATGAAGGGAGGAAGTAAATTTTATGAACAACGAGATCACAGGCATCAAAATGAAAGCAACTGTAAAATTAGAAAGATATGAAGATGGAGTTTCTGAAGAAGATATTAAAAATGGTTTAGTACAACCTATTGAAGTTATCGAATATGAAGAAGAAATTTAAACACAAAAAGATATCAAAACAATAAAAGTTTATCCAATAAATAATAAAATAAATAATAAAATAAAAAATAAAAGAAAGAAGGAATTTTTATGTCATTAACAAATTCTGGTCGTGATTTTATAGCTCAAAGTATCGTAAATGCTACTTCCCCTGTTTTCTTTGATGCAACAAACTCTTATTTAGCAATTGGAGATTCTACTACTGCATTTGCAGTAACACAAACTGACTTAGTTGCCGTAACAAATAAATTGAGAAAAGGTATGGATGCAACTTACCCTCAGAGGACAGCAAATGCTTTAGTGTTTAAAGCAACTTTTGCTACAGGTGAAGCTAATTTTGCATGGAATGAATGGGGAATTGCAAATGCAGCAAGTGGTGGAACAATGCTTAATAGAGTAGTGGTAAATTTAGGCTCGAAAAATTCTGGAACCTGGTCATTGACAGTAACTTTAACTGTAACTACTAGTTAAAGGAGATGAATTATAATTAACTCAAATAGATTTATTATTATGTCTATGCGATTAGCAGGATACTTAATGATGAATGGTTTTGTGCTTTTAGATGTTCAACCACATAAGAGCATTAAAAATAAAAAAGTATTTATTTTTAATAAATCTGAAGACTTAGAAAACAAAATTAATGATTACAAAAATTTATGAGAAGTAGAATTCGTTTCTACTTCTCTTCCTATTTAATTCTAATTTTTGAAACGAAGGGATGATTATATGTTAATTAGTAAAACAGTAATCGTAAAATGGCATTATATGAACATAAAACATTATGAGGGTAAAGGATATATTTTTACTAAATGGAAGGATGAATTTGAAGTAAAAGTTGAAGATTTAAGTCTTGGTAGTAGTGCAATAGTAAAAGTCTTATGTGATTATTGTTTAGAAGAAGGTAAAGAAACAATAATTGAGAAACCATATAGTAGATATATATTAAATAACGTTAATTCTTTAGTCCATAAAGATGCTTGTGTGAATAGCAAATGTTCTGGTGAAAAAATTGCAGAAGTAATGATGATTAAATATGGCGTACAACATGTGAGTCATAATAAATCTATTAAATTAAAAACTAAAAATACCCTTATTAATAGATATGGAGTAGATCATCCTATGAAAGTACCTGAATTTAAATTAAAAGCACAAGAAACTTTTATGAAAAATTATGGAGTTGATAGTCCTCTTAAAAACCAAGAAATTAAAGATAGAATTAAAGCAACGAATTTAGAAAAATATGGCTATGAATATTTGTTTAATTCTCCTGAAATTCAAGACAAAATTAGGCAAACAAACTTAGAAAGACATGGTTATGAAAATCCTTTTGATAATCCTGAAGTGCAAGAAAATATAAAGAAACAAATGTATATTAACAATGCTTGCCCCACTTCCTTTACACAACTATACATATACGATATTTTGCTAAATAATTATGACAATGTTAAATTAAATTATCCTGTAAAAACATCTAATCTAGATATTGCATTGTTAGATCAAAATATATATTTAGAATATGATGGTGGTGGGCATAACTTATCAGTCATTCATGGAAATATATCTCAAGAAGACTTTGATAAAAAAGAACAGAGACGATGGTATGCGTTACATGATGCTAACTGGAGAGAAATAAGAATTGTTTCTAGAAATGATTTTATTCCAAAAGAAGATAAAATATTAGAAATTATTTCTTATTGTATTAATTATTTGAACACAGGACACTCATGGATAAAATTTGATGTAGACGAAAAACAATTTATTTCTAGTCAATTTAGTATTGACTATGATTGTGGAAAATTATTTAAAATAAAAAATAATTTGGAAATACGCTCAAATTTAGCAAGTCTTAAATTAATAAATAATATAGAATAAATTCATATTTATCTATATTCTAATAGAAAGGAGGTTTTTACTTGTTTAATAATGGAGCATTTAATAATATTCTATTTAACATATCTCCTGATAAAATATTAACAAATTCCGATACTTGTAACATATCAATTGTTGAAGATTCAATAGTATCTATTTTATCTAGTGATACATTAAATATTAACATTGATGGAAATTCAAGTTTTAATGTTGATGCTAATAATTTTAATAATGGGTCATTTAACAATGGACAATTTAATAATATTCCATTTAATATATCACCTAATAACTCAATATCTGATTCAGATAATTGTAATTTATCAATTAATGAAGATTTAGAAATTAATATTGAGCAAAATGATACATTAAATATTAATATTGATGATAGTGATCAGTTAATAACAAAAGTCATTTCTTCTAATGATGATCTTATTTGTATTATTAATGAAGATGCAGTTTTATTAGTAAATACTTCAGGCATAGATCCCCCTATTATTACTCTAATCGAAACATCTGAATTACAAGTTGATATAACTTCTACTGATATATTAAATGTTGGTTTAAGTGAAATTTCTAATGTTGAAGCAAGTTTGTTGAATACTGATACTTTAAATTTAAATGAAACTTCAACTATTCATACTGATTTAATTACTGATGATAATTTAATTGTTAGTTTAGATGAGTTATCTAATATTAATGCTGATTTAATTAGTGATGATTCATTAATTGTTGCTTTAAGTGAAACATCAATTGTTGATGCTGATTTAATTAGTAATGATTCATTAACTATAGGATTAAATGAAAGCTCAGTAATTAACATTAATGAAAGTGATTCATTAAATATTGGTATAAATGAAACTTCAATTATTAATGTAGATTTAATTACTAATGATAATTTAAGTATTAGTTTAACTGAAATTTCTAATGTTAATGCCAATTTAATAATCAGTGATTCATTAAATATAGGAATAAACGAACAAAATGATTTAGTATCAAGTATCTTATCTAATGATATTTTATCAATAAATATTACAAAAGATGAAATTGTAGGGATACATGAAAGTGACATTTTTCCGATTCATTTAAATGAAAATTCATCAATTGGTACTGCTATTGGTTATAAATTAAATGGAAATTGGGTTAATATCTCAAATATCTATGTAAAAGTAGGTGGAGTTTGGAAAAGTATTACAAGCGTTAATAAAAAAATAAATGGTATATGGAAAAGTTCAATTTAAAGAATATAAGGATGTGATGTAATGTCTCAAAGTCAAATGTTTTCCGCAATCGTAAATTCTCCAATAACAACTTTATCTACTGGTATAGATAGTAGCGTAACAACTATTTCTATAACAGATATTAGTAAGGTTCCAGTAGCACCAAATTTACTTACTATATCAGGTGGAGAAAATGCAGAAACAATAAAATATACAGGTATAAGTGGAAATGATTTAACTGGTTGTACAAGAGGATTTCAATCAAATGCTCAGTCATGGAATATGGGAGTTTCTGTAATGAGAGCATTTACTGCTTATGACCATGACACTTTTAAAAATAATATAGAAGATCATGTAGGAAATACCACAACACCACATGGAGCAGATACAGCGTCAACCGCAAACAAAATAGCTTTACGTGATGCTAGTGGAAATTTAACAGCAAAACAAATCATAAGTGATGTTGCTATTGGAACTGCACCTTTGCAAGTAACATCTACAACAAAAGTAGCGAATTTGAATGTAGAACAAGTTGATGGACATGATGCAGGAACAAGTGCAAATAATGTTTTAGTTTTAGATGGGGGTGGATTAGTTCCTGCTGCTAATGTTCCTGATTTAGCTTTTAGTAAAATTACATCTGGTTTACCAGCAACAATTTCAGGATATGGAATTACAGATGCTGTAAACATATCAGTCTTAGGGGGGAATTCATTTATCCCCTATAATGTTCTTCAACAAACTATAATTAATGGAAATTTTGCTATTAATCAGAGAGTTGTATCTGGAACAGTAACTTTAACAGCAGGTGTATATGGTCATGATCGTTGGAAGGCTGGTGCTTCTGGATGTACTTATACTTTTGCAACGTCTGCAAATGTAACAACTCTAACAATTACAGCAGGTTCTTTACTACAAATTATTGAAGGAGTTAATTTATATACAGGAACTTATACATTGTCATGGACAGGAACAGCACAAGGCAAAATAGGTGCAGGAAGTTATGGTGCATCTGGAATAACAGGAAGTGTAACTGGTGGATCAAATTTAACTATTGAATTTGGGGTAGGAACATTGAGTAAAGCTCAGTTTAATTATGGTTCTGTCGCTGTTCCTTTTTCGCCCAAAAAATTCTCCGATGAATTGCTGGATTGTATGAGATATTTCGAAAAAAGTTATGCGTATACTGTAGCACCTGCCACACCATCTAATGTTGTGGGGATAATATGTTTTACTGTTTCGAGTAATACAATTCCCATTGATCAAAGATATGGCACGATGTCATATAAAGTAATAAAAAGGGTAGTCCCAACTACAACAATATATCCATTTACAACACCAACTAATACGGGTAGAATTTCGCAAAATAATGGTGCGGATTTAGCTTCTTTATCTGGTCGTATTGCTAGTCTTTCTAGCGACTCAACCTTGATTTTAGATAATGGATCTGGTTCTGCGTTGACCACAGATGTCAATGCGATTATATTTCATTATTCAGCAGATGCAGAATTATAGGAGGTGATAAGCAGTTGTTAAATATTTAGACAATCTTGGACAATGTTGTATAATATCACTTGACAAGTATCTCTATTTAAAGTATAATGTAATAGAGGTGATTGATTTGAGTAAATTATTAGACATTACTGAAGTTGCTGATATATTAGGAGTTGATACAAAAACATTAAGACGTTGGGATAATTCTGGGAAACTAAAAGCCATTCGTACTTTTGGTAATCATCGTAGATATAAATCCGAAGATATTGATGCTTTAATTAACAATGAAACTATCCAACATGTTGAACGTAACGTCTTTGTGTATTGTAGAGTATCAACTAGAAAGCAAATGGAATCTGGAAATCTTCAAAGACAAAAAGAACGACTGGTAGATTATTGCAATATAAAACAATATATGATACTTGATATATTTGAAGAAACTGCATCTGGTATCAATGATAGTCGTAGAGAATTAATTAAAATGTTTAGACGTTTAAATGAAGTTAATACAATTGTTGTTGAATATTCAGATAGACTTGCTAGATTCGGATTTAATTATCTTAAAGAATTTGCTAAATCATTTGATGTAGAAATTGAAATGATTGAACAAAAGAAAAAATTAGAACCGAATGAAGAAATGGTGCAAGATTTAGTAAGTGTAGTTACTTGTTTTAGTGCAAGGCTTTATGGTGCTAGAGGTGGTCGAAAGATCAAGAAAACTCTAGAAGAACTTGAAAAAGTTTTATGTTCATTTGAAACATTAAATAACAGTAAGAGCAATGTTGATTAATGTTTCAAATGAACATAAAAACATAATAGATAATCTTATGACAGTATTTTGCTCTGCTATTAGATTTTCTTTTAAAAGACTTCTTGAGAATATGAAACCAGGGGAATTAGAAAAGATAGTAGCAGTAAAATATCAATTAAATATCAGACAAGCTAAAGATGCGGTTGAAAATGCTAGACAAACCATTACTTCACAAAAAGAATTGGTTAAAATGTACTATGAGAATTTTACTAAGAAAGTAAAAACAATTGAAAAACAACTAGGAAATGTAAAAATATCTGATAAGAAACGTATTGCTTTGTTAAGTAAATTAGATAAACGAAAAAGAAAACAAGATTATTGGAGGAATTTTATTGACACAAACACTATTCCTTCTGTTGTGTTTGGGACTAAAGAAATGTTTTTACGTAGATGTAAAGGGTTAATAAGTAAAGAAGAATGGCAGGATTTAAGAAGTAATAGAATTTATAGTCGTGGCGATAAAACTAAAAATGGAAACCCTAATTTACGTTTAGTAGTTATTAATGGAGAATCATTTTTGGAAATATCCACACTTGAGAAAACTTCAACAAATCGAGGAATAAAAATACAAGTGCCAATATATCTTCCTAGAAAAGTATCTAAATCTACTGGTTGTATCAATGGTAGAGATTACAAGGGAATGATACTTGATTATCTGCAAACTGGAGAAGCATATCAAGTTGAAATGTTAAGACGGAATGGTAGTTATTATTGTCATGTAACTATTGATGAAAGTAAGATAAATAATTTTGATGTGCAATACACAGGTCATAATGGATTAATAGGTATTGACACCAATCCAGATGGTTTTGCATTAACAATGATAAGTAAAGATGGAAATTATAAATGGCATAGTTACTTAGCTCAACATGAATTATTATTTGCAAGAAGTGACAGACGTAAAAATTTATGTGGAGAATTGGTTAAACAAGTTATTAATGTAGCAAAAGAAAATCAATGTGGAGTTGCCATTGAGGACTTAAAATTTGTTGACGATAGTGATGTCAATAGCAAGTTTGCAAGGATTAAACATCAATTTATTTACAAAACTCTATTAGAAATGCTTGAAGTTGCTTGTATTAGAGAAGGAATTGAGATAACTAAAGTTAAACCACAATTCACTTCAAAAATAGGATTATATAAGTATTGTCATCAATATGGAATGGTAGTTCATAATGGGGCAGCAATGGTTATATCTCGTAGAGCTTATGGGTTTAAAGAAAAAGTATCTAAATTGTTAAAAGACAAATTAATCCCCTATCACGACTCATTCAACAAGAAAAAGGAATGGTCGAGATGGGCAATCATAAACAATATTTTAAAAAAGAAAGGTGGTGTAAAACCTGATTTTTGGTTAACAAATAGGAAGCAATTATTAGGAATAGCATAGGAATAATCCTTGTTTAAAATATTCTGCCAAAGTACACGTAGTGAAAGGCTTTGGCGGGTAAGTAAACTGAGGAACAGGTAACTCCTGTAATCTTGTAGTACGTTTTGAAGTATATCTTCAAATGGCAACATGAGATTTTAAAGTAAATGCTTTAATCCTAGTAACTGAATCCTGTGATGTTACCGCTTTGTTTAGTCGGCAAAGTGAAAATGTTGGATGTCTAAGATTGTCTAATATTTAGAAATCAGGTGATATCTTGAATAAACATTATATCCGATTAGATTTAAACAATAATATTATTTACGGTTTTTCGGATGCCTTTGAACAACCGCAAGAAGGTGATATTTGCATAAATGAAAATGGTGGAAGGCATTTTGAGTTATTAGGGAATGTAAATCCAAGTTTGATTACACAGGACGGATTTTATTTTTATCAATATGTTAATGACAATGTGATTCATAATGCTAATCCTGTGATTAGTATTGATAAAGTTAAAGAGAATAAAATAAATGAATTGAATTTTTTATGCAATCAGACAATTTTGGGTGGTTTTTCGTCAAATTGTCTAGATAATGTAGAACACAGATACAAATTCGATGAGGAATATCAGAGGAATTTTGGGTTAGCAATTGGAGCGATTAGTATTTCTCCTGATATAGAGAATATTCCGTGGCCTACAGTCGATTCTGGGATTCAAGATCATACAAAGTCACAATTCATACAGTTGTACCTTGATGGAAAAGCATTTATGGAAAGTAATTTGTATAGATATTTTGGGATGAAAGCGCAAGTATTAGAATGTACTGAAATTAGTCAGATTGAAGCATTTGTTTGGTAGTGAATATAAATATTAGGAAATAAAAAATTGCAGATTAATTTAAAGAACTGAGAGAGAAGATTGAGTTTCTTCTCTCTTTTTTGTATTGTATTGGAGGTGAATTAATGATTAAACAAGCCGATATTATTGCCTATCGAGGAAATTATTCTTTAGTGAGTATGCTAATTAGGAAAATTTCTAAATCAAATTATTCCCATGTTGGAATTTCTGTAGGGAATGGTCTTGTTGTAGAAAGTGATGGTTATGTTGGTAAAGTTGCATATAGATCACTCAATGACTATCAAGGAACAATAGATATTTATTCTTGTGAACAACTAACAGACGAACAGAGACAAAGAATATGTGATTATGCAATAAGTAAAATTGGCGATAAATATTCTTATTTTCTTACTTTATGGATTGGAGTTAAGTATTTATTTCACATTTTACTTCCCTACTATGATACTCAAAATAGCGAAAACTGTAGTGAATTAGTTAATTTGGTTTATTTAAATGCTACAGGTTTAAGACTTTGTGCAGATAAATGGCCTACTCCAGATGAGGTTGTTCATAGTGAATTTCTGACTAAATCTGGAGAATATTAAAAATAGGAGATGAAAATTTATGGGGAATAAAGTAGTAGTTTTGGATATCGGTCATGGGGGTCGTGATCCAGGAAGTCTAGGATTAAAAACACAAGAGAAAAATAATAATCTTATTCTTGGATTAAAAGTAGGAAAAATACTTCAAAATCATAATGTGACAGTAAATTATACAAGAACAACAGATAAAGATTTTTGTCCAAACTCATATGATGAAAATATTGATTTACAAAATCGTATCGCAATTGCAAAACAATATAATCCAGATGTATTTATTTCTCTGCACAATAATTCATTTAATAAACAGGCAAAAGGAATCGAATGTCATTGTTACAAATTTGGTGGAACAGATCAAAAATTAACATCAAGTATTCAAAATAATATGATATCCACTTTAAATATGATGATTGATCGTAAAGTTAAAGCAAGTAATTTTTATGTTTTGAGATTATTTAATGGAACAAATACAGATGCTTGTTTAGTGGAATATGGGTTCATTGATTCAGAAGAAGATGTAATTTTGGCAAATATGGATATTGCTAGTGTTACTATTAGTAAGGGGATATTAGAACATTTAGGGATAGAATATATTGGTCAAGTAACTTCTATTATTCAATCGACAATGAATAATAATCAAGGAGATGATAATGTGTTAAATGTTTGCGTACTTTTATTCTCAAAAGAGGACTATTGGAGTGGGACTGACGTAGCAGAGAAGAATGATAATTGTGCTATTTTTATTAGACCTGTTGATAAAAGTGTTCCTAAAGATGCTATGAGTGCAAAGAAATTAATCGTGGTTGGAGGATCAAAAACAGGACATAAAAATGAGTTACTACTTTCAGGTGATGATAAATATGATACGGCAAATAAAGTTCACAATTACCTTTTAGGCAAATAGGAACTAATATTTTCATTAATTTTATTTCTATATTCAGTTGTCATATATGTAGGTGGCAGATAATTTGCTGAATTGCCCTCAGTTTTTTATCTGCCGAATCCTGATTGTAATGTTCGTAGCACTACAACCATTAATTCATTATACCACACAAAATAAATTTAGTAAAGAGGAGGGCAAGTATTATTTATGGATAATATAGCGAAAGAGGTGTTAAATGTGGATGAAAATGAAATTAAAGAAGTTCTGCAGAGCCATTCTGGTAAAATTATAGATTTACAAACTAAGACAATTATTCATGAAGAAAAAATTTGTGGACTTTCTGATAAAATGATTAATCACGGTGAAAAACTTCATGAACTTGAGTTAAAAGACATCGCGTATGAAAGTAGATTTAATTCTCTGGATAGCACTTTAGCCAGAGTAGAAAATACTACATTGCAAAATTTACAAACTTCTAACCTCTTAATAAATACAATAAGTCAAATTGCTATTGGTAATTCAACAGGTAATACAGAAATAAAAAAACAGGAAATATTAAGTGATACTGAAATAAAAAAAATAAAATTAAACAACAATTTAAGTATGGCCTTGAAAATTATTGGGATTGTAAGTTTGCTAATAACGTCCTTTGTTGCTGTGAAATATGGAATTACTATTAAATAAAATTTAAGGAGAATGATAAAATATGGATATACAAATTCAAACTTTTTTGTTCAATGCTCTTCTCACTATAATTACCACTGGTTTCCCTATTGTAATCACTTATTTAGTAAAGTTAATAATCCAACATACCAATGCCAAACAATTAAATACAGCAAACATTATCGCTAAAAATGCAGTGCTTTTTACAAAACAAATTACAAGTGATTTAAAAATTGACAACAGTGTAAAACTAAATTCTGCTCTAAATGCGGCTAATCAACTTGCTAAAAAATATGGTATCAAATTAGAAGATTCACAATGGAGATCACTACTTGAGGCTAGTTTATTAGAGATTAAAAAGGGTTTAAATGAAGTTAAAGATGCTTCTGACACAATTCCACCATCGATCGAATTGCCAAGCTTAGAAGGGCAGAATTTAGCTAATAATGAGGTTGTAGAATCGTCTGAAAGTGTTGATACAGTAGGAGTTGAAGGTGATTCTAATGAAAATGAAAAAATACCAGTTTTACCTGTGGTTGTATCGGAAGATATGATGAAAGAAATTAATAATGCCGTTTTAGCAAAGGCAACAAGTGATGCGACAAAAGCTATAAATGTTGTAATAGAAAATGTACAAAAGAGCATTTCAGATTTGGAGGAGAAATAATAATATGAAAAATATTATTAACAAGGTTAATAAATTGTATTGTGATATTTGCATAAATATTTATTTCGGTGCATTAAAAATATTTCATTTAGACTATTTTTCAATTCATAATCTTTAAGGTACAAATATATTGATTTATTTTGTAGCAGTAATATTTTCAATCATAGTCTATTCTGTTTTCATTATGTGGATATCAATTCAAGAACATAAGACATAAATAAGACAGAATAAATTAGCCATCAAATGAATTAAAATTCCAGTTTTATTGGAAATAGACATTAGGAAAATGGAGTAAATGGGAGCATTTATTAGCAAATGAAAGTTGTGAATATTCTAATAATTTAATATTAGATGTTTTGGAGAGAATTTTATTAATTTAAGATTCTCTCTCTTACTAATTCCATCCATATTTATCCTTTTGTTTTGATAAAACATTAGGAATTTTATTAGTTTGTTTCTTTATTAGTATATTTTTAGCTTCTATCTGATTTTGTGTTTTCTGCTGTATTTTTAAATATCTTTCAGTTCTTAATAGTAACCAACTACTTTTATATTCTTCATAAGATAAATTATCTTTTTCTAGATTACATCTATCACAACAACAAACCAGATTATCCTCTGAGAATTCCCCTCCCTTACTCTTAGGAATTATATGATCGACAGTATTTCCTTTTTCACCACAATAATGACATTTATGGTCATCACGTTCATTGACATTGTATCTAACAATCCAACTCTCATCTTCATGATTTGGCATATAAATTGTATCTGATTTATAAACTTGAGCCTTTCCTTCATTTACTAAGGAAATAGCTTCATTAAGAGAGATTAACTTTTTAGAAATTAAATATTTACTTCTAAGAATTATTTTCTCTAAAGATGTGTCTAAGTTTTCTAAACCTATATTTGTACTTTTATATTCTATCATTTTGTTTACAGCTTTTTCTATCTCACATTGTATACATTGTTTTGTTTTAGAGCCTCTGAATTGAGAATTATCTTTTTCAATTTCGCATTTGGTGCAAGTTTTCATTGGGTGAAAACCTCCTTAGTAGGTGATTTTGGTTTTTGTAGGTATATAAGTCTATTATATCGTATTTTTAATGATTTTATAACTAGGAGTCACATAAATTGTGACTTCTTTTTGGTGTGTCCAGATTTAGAACTACTTAGAGAGTAGTGAAAACTATTCTAACATTTCTTTCTTTCATTTCTTATTAGTAGTAATAAGGTTGCGAGAGGAGGGTTAGGAGTTATTTTAACTCTTCTCTAAGTAGTTTTATACGTTTAATTCAATATCGCAACTATTGTTTTAAATTATAAATTACTAATAAAATTAGAAAGAAGGAAAATAAAAATGATTAAATTATCTTTAGACACAGTTTGTTGGAATCGTAAACCAAAAGGGAAACCAGAAATAGGTGCAATTAGCTTGTCCATTCCTAAGAATATTGTTGAAATTAGTATTGAAGAATTTGCAAAGAATGTTGTTCAACCTTATGGTAAAAGTTGGAGTCCTACTATTTTTAGTGATGAAATAAGAAGTAATGATACTTTTGTATCTCAACAGGTGTTTTGTCTTGACATAGATGAAGGACTTGCCTTTGATGATATGTTAGAAAGATGTGATAAGTACAATATTATCCCTGCATTTGTTTATACTACATTTTCAAGTGCTTATAACAATAATAAATTTAGAGTAGTATTTGTATTAGAACATAATGTAGAAGATAAAAGAGTAAGAGAATTAGTTCAATTAGCATTAATGAAGTTATTTCCTGAAGCAGATAAAGCATGTAAAGATGTTAGTCATTTATTCTTTGGAGGAAAAGAACTATTATACACTAATTATGATAGTAGGATTAATACTCCTGAATTAATAGATAGTATGATTGCTTATATTTATTTAACTGATAATGCTCATGCTACAAGGAGTATAAAAGATTTCTGCTCTATAACTGGAATAAATATGATTAATGGTTTACCTAATATTAAAATAATTGAAGAAGATGGTGATAATACTATGGATAATAATTTGGTCAATATTGGTGATTTGGACACTCATCCTATTATATACTATAGGAGTGTCGATCAAATCACCAAAAACTATAGTATTGATTTTAGTGAAGAAACAATTATGAAACCAATAAATGATGATGCTCCAAAATCTAAGTCATCTAAAACAAAATATAATGTAACAGATACTAAAGAAGTTAGAAATAATCTTGTAAAACATTTTAGTTGGGAAGATTTAGAGGATAATTGTAAATTATATAAAGAATTCTCTAATAATATTCATTGGGCATATCATTTAGAGTTATTTGGCATTGCAACTAATTTACTTGCTATTGAAGGTGGAAGAAAGAAATTATTTGAGATATTAAATCAAAACGAAAAATATGATATAAAGAATTGGGATTATCAATGTAATTATATTGTAAAGAAAAATTATGCTCCACAAAGATGCAATAATTTCTGTCCTCATAAAAATGAGTGTGAACATGCGATCAATATGATATGGCAAGCGAAGATACCTAGAGGTCGTATAAGTGTTCTATCTACTCCTATACTTAAAACATTAGAACAAGCAGAACAGGATTTATCAGATGCGTTTGAAACTATTCAAGCAACTGGTAAGGTTGGAGAAATATATTGTTTGAAAGCAGTTACAGGATTAGGTAAAACACAAATGTATCTTAATGTTAAGAACACCACTATAGCAGTACCAAATCATAAATTGAAACTTGAGATTTATGATCGTTGTTTAGAAGCAGGAAATGATGTAGTAATGACACCTTCACTACCTGAATTACCAGAAGAACAAAGTGCTAGAATTAGCAAACTTTATAAAATAGGAGCATATAGAGCTGCCACAAAATATATTCATGATTTAGCATTAGTTAATCCTAAAGTTAAAGAATATATCGCACAGAATGAGTCTGCGTTAAAATCATATAAAACATTGGTTACTACTCATTCTAAATTACTATACCTTCAAGAAACAAATAATGATACAGTAATCATTGATGAGGATATTTTATCAAATTTGATTAATGTAGACTATGTTTATACAGCAGATTTGATGCAATTAGAAAGAGAAGCATTTTCTGAGAAGACACAAAATATTATTGATGATTTATTAATATCTGTCAAGAAAGCAAAATGTAATATTATACAAGAGATGCCTAGTTACTTAATTAAGAATAAAGAAGTTTATAGTGTAATATTATCTCATACAAATAGTTTTAATACTAATGTTTTAGGATTCTTAGATTGCACTCACTATATTAAATCTTATAATTCTAAAAAACAAGAAATTATTAGTTTTGTGAACAGAAGAGTATTACCTATAAATAAGAAAATAATTCTTATGAGTGCCACACTAAACGAAGAAATATGTAAACTGGTATTTGGTGATCGTATGATATGGGTAGATTTAGGAGAAGTCGAGTTAAAGGGTAATATAGTTCAGTATCCACAAAAGAGTTTCAGTAGATTTCAAATTAAAGAAAATAAGGATTTAATACCTCTAGCACAAAATATAGTAGGAGAACTCCCAACTATTACATATAAGTCATTAGCTAATAAATTTAATACAATTGCCACATTTGGAGCAACAGCAGGTTTAGACAGTATGAAGGGATTAGATATATGTGTAGTGGGTACTCCTCATGTCAGTGAGATTGTATATTTGTTGTTTGCTAATGCTTTGGGATTAAAACCGAAATTAAACGATGCTACGATGCATTACACCAAGATAAAGCGTAACGGTTTCGAGTTTTATTTTAACACATATTCAGAAAATATATTGCTTAGAGAAATTCAAATTTATATTATAGAATCTGAATTGTTGCAAGCTATAGGTCGTGCAAGATTGCTTCGCAATAATTGTACAGTTGTTGTGTTGAGTAATTTACCTATACAACAAGCAGAGTTTATATATTTAACAAATGAGGAAATTGCTCTGTTAAAAAAAGGAAGAGTTAAGGAATAATTTCTATAAACCAATAAATAAACACCACACTTGACATAACTATAAAAATAATGTTACAATACATTTGTAAATGATTCATTTCCTATTTTCCATTTCATTTACACTCTCTTTCTTTCCTTGTGAGGGAGTTCTAATTAATTTTAGGATTCCCTCTATTTTTTACCTTTTGACAATCCTATACTCGTCCACTATAATTGATAGATGCAATGCAACAATAAAGGAGAAATGTAAGATGGGAACAAGACATTTAATTTGCGTAGTAAAAAATGGTGAGTATAAAGTTGCTCAATATGGGCAATGGGATGGTCAACCTAGTGGTCAAGGAGTAGGTATATTAGATTTTTTACGAAATGAAATGAATAGAGTTAAATTTGAAAATCAGATTGAAGCATTAAGTTTTATTTCAAAAGAAGAACTAGAACAAATGTGGATTGAAGCAGGAAAAGATCCTAATGAAAAACTCATACCTATGAAAATATCAAGCAAATTCAAAGAGTTATATCCTGAAAATTCGAAAGATACTGGTTCTGGAATCCTCCAGTTAATTCAGGATTCTAATCGGCAATTAAAATTAACTGATAACCTTATTTTTGCTAATGATTCATTGTCATGTAGATGGGGTTATGTCATTGATTTAGATAAGAATACATTTGAGGTGTATGAAGGGGTTAATAAAACTCCATTAGATGAGAATGAAAGATTTTATTTTATGCAAGAGAAATTAAAACCAATCACTGTCTATGATAAAACCTATTATCCTATTAAACAGGTTATTAGTTTTGATTTGGATGATTTACCAACAGAAGAAGAGTTTTTGGAAAACTTTGAGGATTAAGATGAAAACTAAAAAATATTCGATTATTATTATATTTTCCAAGGATTATTGGGATGTTTTTGAAGTGATGGCAGAGTCTAAAGAACATGCTAAACAATTAGCTCGATTAGATTTTCCTTATGCTAGAATTGGAAATATATCTAGAACCTAATGAGAGTGAGTGATTAAATATGTATAAAGTAAAAGTAAAGCTTATTATGACAGCAATATTAGAGGTTGAAGTTGACCAAGAGAAAATGTTTGATCCTGATGACTTTGAGGAAGAGGATATACCGACCATTAATGACTCTATTAAAGGAGTTGTAGAAAGTTATATTGATAATCCTATGGCTTTTGTGGATGATGAAAGTGTTAAGATAAACATAAGGCATGAAGTTATTGGAGAAATTCAAAAGTGTAAAATTAAAGCAGAGATAATGAATTAACTTAATAAAGGGAAGTAAAACTCCCTTTCTCTTTTACTTTTCTATAAATATAAAAATAAAATTCATACTTGACAACATTATCTGCTAGTGGTATGATGAGAGAGTAGAAGTGAGGTGAGAGAAAATGGATGTTAAATCAATAAATAAAATTTTATAAAATAAAACTTGACAGGCATTTCCACTTATGGTAAACTGATTATAGGTTGAAGTAATAAATAAAAAAAGAAATGTTGTGATAAAGAAATGCTTAATCAATTCCTTCAATTAGGTGAATGTGTGAGAGAAATCTCAGGTGGTGATCCATTAGAAATACTTGAATTAGTGAAAAACCACACAGTAAGTAATTACCCAGTTCTCGCATTAGAAATTAATTTAGACAAAAATGAATTATCATTGCAATACATACCATTAAATAGTGACAATAAAGAGGTTGTCAAAATTCATGAATATTTAACTAAATATTATCTTCGCTATTCTATTGGAAGTGGCAAGGGAAGAATGAATCGTGTTGATCAGTTTTTAACAATTGATAGAGATTTTAAAATTTCAGGGAAACATATCAGTAATGACATTTTGCCAAAGGATCTTGAAGGTTACGATAAGAAAATTAAAACCAAGATTACTAATTTTTTCAAAGAAAAAGTAATTAAATCATCTGAAGCATTTGAATATCTGGTTAATATTTTTCCAGAAGGGTCAAGAGAAGCAATTACTACTATCTCTGGATCAAACAAATCTATCAAACTATTTGAAAATCAGTCTTTGTTAACCTCAGAGATATTTGAAATAATAAAGAATAACTTAGTGAAAAGTAATATAAATAAAGATGTTCAATTCATATATAGTCTTGTTTATTATTTTGTAAAAGACGGAGAAGTGATTTATCCTTTTAATATTCCAGAAATTGAAAATATGATTATTGATTTTACAAGTGTATCTCCTAATAAAGCAGATGAAAAACCATGCACAGAAGGAGCATGTGTAATCTGTGGAAGTACAGAAAATTTATATGATAAATTTCCTAATATGCCTTTTAGCTTTTATGAAAGTTCATGTCCATCAACCGCACACTTTACTAATAAGACAAAAGACTATTCAAATGTTTTTCTTGCTTGTGAGAAATGTGCTAAAACCATAAAATATGGACAAATGATTATTCGCTTTAATCCAAACTTTCAAGCAAAATTTAAACTAGATGATGGAGGTAGTTATTTAACTTATGTTTTTCCTTCGTCATATAAAGTAAATAAAAAATTAAAGGATAGGGTTAAAACTATTGCTACTAGTGAAGAAGGCAAAAAAGAATTACTAACTAAAGCTGAATTACAATCATCTGAAACATTGAGACAAAATATTCTAATTGTTTATGAGAGCAATGCTAGTAAAAAAATAGTTACTTATTTGCAAGATATTCCTAACGGTAAATTTGCCAAAATTAAATCATCTTTGCACTATAATCCTGAAGATGATGAAAATAAAACAATTCAAGGATTAGGAGGAAAAATAATTGGATATGCAAAATATTTATGCAAAGAAAACAAAGACAATCTTTTTGGAGTAAATTTCTTTATCAAAGTTCAAAAAGCAATTTATCTTAATGAAAAATTATCACTTAAAGAATTAAAAAAATATCTTAAAGATATTCCTATTGATAATAGCGAACAGATGATTTATGTTAGTCAACTACATAGTTTTATAAAATTTATGAGGGAGTTGGAAATTTTGGAGTTTGAAGATATTGTAGAATTTAAAGAGTTGGGAAGATATGTCGAGGGTTTATCTAAAGTGGCTAATCATACAAAGGGAATATGGAGTCATTTTCCTTACCGAAATTCTTCAAAACAAAAGTTAACCATATGGATACACAGAGTTTATGAATCTTTGGAAAATCTTAGTTCTAGTGTAAATAAACAATTACCTAATTTTACATCTGAGGGAATTAATAAAATAACAAACTCATTACTAAAAGCAAATGACAGTGAAATTAATCTTATTACACTTAATATCTTGTTTGGTAGAAGTTTAGCAGTAAAAATGAATGGAGGAAAATAAAATGAGCAATATTAATAATGGCAATATCCTGAATGTGTATTTAGCAGAAAATTGTAATCCAAATGGTAATCCTAGTGAAGACAACATGCCTAGAATAAGTTTCGATAATAGGATTGAGGTTACGGATTTAAGATTAAAACGAGATGTTAGAGATTATTTTATATCAAACGGTAAGGAGATTTATGTATCAAAACTTCTTGACGGAAAATCATCTTTAGATAAAGGTGCAAAACATATTATGGCAGACAAAAGAATAGAAACATCTGATCACCTTTCAGAGTTTGTAGATGTTAGACTTTTTGGAGGAGTATTCCCAAAATCAAAAGATAATCGTCACCTGACTGGCCCTATTCAGTTTGGATTTGGTTATAGTTTTGAAAAAGATGTAGATATTATTGAAACACAAATTATCACCACATTTAAAACCAGTGAAGATAATGACGGTTCAGTAGGGTCGATGGGTAAGGATTATCGCGTTTCATCTGCGACAATAGGTTTTCACGGTACAATTAGTGCGGAAAATGCTAAACATACAAGTATGACTATAGATGATTTAGATTCATTTGATGAAGCTATGGAATATAGTTTGATTATGAATAAAAGTCGCTCTAAAATGGGACGTTATCCATTGATTTATATGAGATTGGAATACAATGATGATAAAATGTTTTTCAGTAGAAATCTAACTAGTTTCATATCACAAAAAGATGGTAGTCAAGATTATTCTGGACTTATTGAGTATCTAACTAAAATTGAAAATAAAATCAAAACAGTTTACCTAGTCTATGATGAGACTTATTTTAATGAATATATTGAACATCTTGGAAATGTTTTCGGTGAAAGATTAAAAGCAAAAGAATTCTTTGCTGACAAAGTTAAATAAAAATTAGAAAGTTGGATTATTATAATGAATTATGAAAATATAAACGTATTATCTTTTGAAATTATAGGGAATCAAGCTCACTTTAAAAGACCATTCACAAACACAACAAGAACAACTTTTCTATTCCCACCTAAAACTACTATAATTGGAATTGTTGGAGCCATTATGGGGTTTCCTAAGATTGAAAATATATCAAAAGAAAATGAGGTAACTTACGGAGGTGTAAAAGAACAAGAAGTTTATAATTATAATGACTATAAAGTTAATGTGCTATTTGATTATGTCGGAGAAAGAAAAATGACAACCCTTAATCATAAAAAGGATAAAACTACAAACAAACAAGTACCATTTGAATTTTTACAAGGAGAGATAAAATATACTTTGTTGATTTATCATCCCAATCCTGAATTTATTAAATCACTATATGAGAGAATTATTGAAGAAAGTCCAGTTTATCCAGTGTCATTAGGCACAGCGTTCTGTCAAGCATATTTGCAAAATCCTAAGTTAATAAATGCTAAGAATAGGAATTTAACAGAAAATGATATTTATACAAAAGGTTTAGTCCCTAGTGATTTATTCCTTGGCGAAGTATATGGAGATGATATTCTTACTAAAATAGAGTCGGATATTATTCCTGTGTCATTTAATTCAAAACGTCAAGTACAAAAAAATGAAAAAGTATATTTCTCACAAAATGATGGATTGAGATTTAAGTTAGATAATGATCCAGTTTATTATCAAAACTATAATTTATATTCTGATGAGGAATCTAATGAATGCTTTTTCTTAATCTAGAGAGGATGAAATTGAATGTTATTTTCACATAAAGATCGTGAATTACATATACACTTAGAAGAAGTTTTTTTAGAAGTTTGTGAAAAAACTAATGATATATGCACACGATTTGCATCATTATGTCATGATTTAGCAAAGGCAATGCAATTCTTTCAGGATCATGTACTTAATGGTATTGATAGTGGTTCTAATAGGTATCATTCATTATTATCTGCTTATTGGGCATTCAAATTAGCAAAAAAGAATGGATTCTCAAAAGAAGAACAATGTTTCATATTTAATCTAGTAGCAGGTCATCATACGTCTTTAGGATGGCAAGGAGATAAACATTCTGGTGTATTATGGGAACCACCAAAAGAATCAAGAAATAAAATCACTAAAGATATGGTTGATAGTATAAGGAGAGATGAACTTGGAGAGATTGAGAAATTATTCAATAAATATGGATATGAATTTGAAGTAATTAAAAATATTAACATGAGTATTGATGCTTTTGAGGATTTTGAAATTAAAGATATTTCTCAAATTGCTAAGTTGCAAAGAGAGTATTCTATATTGACTTATTGTGATGAAAAAATGGCTAGTTTTGATAGACAAAAAATACCTATTCTTCCTAAGAAATTAAATTCAGCAATATTCGCCTCTACTCCTTTAAATGATTGGAGGAATGAATTACAGAATGAAATACTAGAAAAGTTTAGAAAAATACCAAAAGAAAAAGGTAAAGGACAAGTGTATATTCTATCAGCCCCAACAGGGTCAGGAAAGACCAGATTAAGTACAGAATTAGCATTGGAAATGGGTAAGAAGAGAATCATCTACTGTCTTCCATATGTAGCGATTCTAGACGAGGTAAAAGATAGTTTGAGTGAATGGTTGCCTAACAGTAAACAAACGCTTCTAACAGACCATTATTTGAGCGAGAAGTTAACTGAGACTAGAACTTGGGATTGCCCATTTATCTTAACAACATTTGTTCAATTATATCAGACAATGAC
>Ga0209417_1002508_pt1 | contig 27817 bp, 22 predicted proteins | sample RifGroF2_FD_184002 | JGI IMG/M metagenome (GOLD analysis project Ga0209417, IMG submission 184002) | Groundwater microbial communities from Rifle, Colorado, USA - Groundwater F2 (SPAdes) (version 2) | ecosystem: Environmental > Aquatic > Deep subsurface > Groundwater | place: Rifle, Colorado... | reverse complement strand
AAAGCGGTACGTGATCTGGGTTCAGAACGTCGTGAGACAGTTCGGTCCTTATCCATCGTGGGCGTAGGGTATTTGAGAGGGCTTGTTCCTAGTACGAGAGGACCGGAATGAGTCAGCCTCTGGTGTTCCAGTTGTCTAAAACAGGCAGGCTGGGTAACTAGGCTGGTAAGAGATAACCGCTGAAAGCATCTAAGTGGGAAACTCGCCTCGAGATGAGATACCCCGTCTTTTAAAGACATAAGATTCCTCGAAGACTACGAGGTCGATAGGCTGGGTGTGTAAGCAGAGCAATCTGTTCAGCTAACCAGTACTAATTAATCGAAAGTTTTAGCTACTAAATTAATTTTCTATACTCAGAAAACAAGGCTTAGGTTTTAAATCTGCGACATTTCAAGACACAGTGAAATTTTTGAAAAATTTCCTGGTGGAGATAGCTGTGGGGAAACACCCGTTCCCATTCCGAATACGGAAGTAAAGTCCACAGCGCCGATGGTACTTGTCTGGTAACGGACTGGAAGAGTAGGTACTGCCAGGTTTAATTTGAAGCCGCGAGAAATCGCGGCTTTTTTTTGTCTTTTTTAACCTTGTGTTTTTATGTTTTTTCTTAAAGATATTTGTTAGAGCTGTTTTGCAATTTGGTGCAAAAGTATTAGGCCGCACATGGTGCTGAGCGCTGTTAATACGGGATTGGCAAGCATGCCTTGGTAGAGGAATGGGGCGTTGAGGCCGTGGGTTATGCTTAGAATGTATATAATTAGAACCGCGGGGCCCGAAGGAAGAAGCCAATTTCTTTGTAAAAAATTATTGATGCAGATAAGTATTATTATTACGGTGAGTAGGCTGCTTGCTAGGCCAGTTATTTGTATTGTTGTTTCGATGTTTTTCCACCAGGGTAAAAGCGCCAAAAGGTATCCACATAGGGTAAAAATTAGGGCGCTTCGATTGGTGTGTTTTTCTTGATGTAAAATTTGAGTGAGTAGGTACAGTGCGGTGCTGTTGCCGAGTGTAGCGCTACTGATAAAGATTAGATTTGCTAAAAAACCATAGGTATCGCTCGAAACGGCTTCTAAAAAGGTTGGGTAAGTTGTATGGCTCCCAAGGGAGCATCCGAGTATGAGTGATATCGGTGTAAAAAAGCCAACAATGAAGAGATGTGTGAGAAGCGCTTGTTTGGGTGATTTTACTCTGCAATACCACGTTGGTAGGTCGGCAATAGCGGGAAGAAGCAATGGAAGTAAGTTTGCAGCAAGGCTACCATATGCCGGATATCCTCCAAAAGAGGGTAAGACTACTGATGTTTCTGGGTGCGCATACCCAATCTTTACGCAGAGGGCGAGTAATATTATTGATTGAATAAAAATGATGTTGCTAATGTTGGCAATACCCATGCAGAAAATTAAAAAAATCACGGCGCTTTCCATTAACATGAGCCAAGGACTTGCTAAGTTTCTACCCGATAGGAGACAGAGGTTTTTTTGAATTAAAACTAGATTAAACCCAAACCACAAAAGTGTTGTGAGGACGATGGCGATACTGCTTAGCAGCGTGCCACTTGGTCCAAGTGCAATGGCGCATAATACCCGGCTGTTTTGCTTTTTGTGGCTAGCTGTAACAACAACTAAGAGTTGCAGGAGAACAATAATTGGCAGAATGAGCATCATGACCACAAGAGAGTGCCAAAAACCTGCCTGGTGCCCAAATTGAAACCCTAATGAAAGTACGGCAAAATTTATGCTTCCTATCCCGAGGATTTTTATGAGCGAGATAGGGTTGATTTGTTGTGTTTCCACATTTAGCCTCCACTGTAAGGATATTCGATTTAGAGGCAGGCTATCTTGTGACATGCAGTGCGCGTTTCTAGTATGAAAGATTTGTAATATTACACAAAGAAAAAATAGATATATAAAAAACTTGCATTCCCTAGAAGTTTTTTTGTACTTTAAAACAAGTAGCAAATAAAAAAAGGAGAAGGATATGAAGAAATTATTATTAGTTTTGCTGCCGTTCTTAGGTGTTACATTGACTGAGTTGCAAGCGGATAATTTTGGCGCTGGACTTGGGGTTGGAATGGTTACTGGTGGCGTTGGTGGTCTGATACTAGGTAAAGCATCAAGCTCCGGGGGGCATTCGTCTCGACGAGAGAACAAAGAGCTGCGTCGTGAAGCGCGCGACTTAGACGATGAGATTGAGCAATTGCGGAAAGAGAACACGGAATTGCGGCAGATGATACACGATCTGCGCACTCAGGAGTAGCAGCATTAGATCGTTGTCATTTTTTTAGATATTTTATGAGGGCGCGGAGAAGGCGCCCTCTACTTTTTTACATTAATTCAAGTGTACTTTTACTTAAGTTTTCAAAGTCTTCATTGGTAATATCCATATGCTCTATCGTGCTTACCTGCTTTTTTATACCTGCAGCTGCAGTTTGATATGCCGCTTTAATGGTGTTTTTAAGTTCAGCAGCTGATTTGAAAAAGGCCCACTGGTTTGTGAAGGATTCGATAATAACGTCTATACCGTTAAAAATACTTTCTGCCAAACCTAAAAGATTTTCATTGTTTGTGTCTACTAATTCCAAAATTCGTTTTTTTGCCGAGGCGCCTAAATCTGTAAGTTTTTTAGCTTTTGGAAGGATGTATTGAATTTCATCGTCTCCCTGCGTGAAATACACGGAATTTTTTTTGCATATTTCCTTTACCGTCTGCACATAATTATTCCAGGTAGTAAGCACGTCTTTTAAGGTCTTTGCAAATAAGGTACGTCCTTGTTTATGGCCGGTACTATTAATTTCATACAAAGTTTTTGCTACGGCGTTTACGTATTTCTTAATGGCATTAGTGCGGCTTTTAAAATCTGTGAAGTCTTCGGGAGCGATTTGTCGTGTTTCTACCATTTTTGTTATGCCCCTTGATTCATTTAAAAATACGCTAAAAGTTTTGTAGGTATTTTCATCGATTTTTTCAAACTGGGGCAGCACTTGTGACATATTGCCATTTTCTGGGAGGAGCGCAATTTTTATTTGAGCTAGTCCTTGAGTTAGCTCTTTTAGTTGTGTCTCAACGGAATCAAACATTTGGTTTGTTGCATTAGCAAATTCTTTTTGTGCATTGTTCCATTCTGCCTCGGTGGTTTTTTTCCCCTTATCAGTTGCGGTGCTAGGTTCTGGAAGCTTTTCATCTTTGGGCCATATGGGTTTTTGTGGGGTTTGTATGGGTGCTTCCTTGCTATACCACCAATTAGTAAGCTTGTTCCAAGCTGCATCTGCTGTTTGAACTGCTCCGCATGTAAGCAAGACCAGGGCTATTAATTTTGTTTTCATACAATCTCCATGAAAAAATAAGCTAAAACTCTTACGAAATACCCTACAAGTTTGCATGACTGGGGGTAAAGAGATATGAGAGTGAACGGGAAGGTAAGGATATGAAACAGATTTTTCTCTTGGGTATTTGTGCCTGTGCAATTACACCGATAAACGCTGGTTACCAAGCAGAAGAGTTTAAGAAACTCAATATTCCAATTGGCTCGATAGAGCAGATTCTCCAAACGAGTGGGGCAAAGCTTCACCCAAATTGTTTGCAGGATTTCAATAGGCCTACGGTGACACATCGGGGAGGTGCAGGCTTTTTAAATTCCCTCTTACAGACGGTTTCAAAACCTGGTGGCTCAGAAGCTATTATTCCTTCGACTGATCCAGTGCAAAATACCGGCGTAATCGGTGCGGATGGACTTGAACAATTGTTGAAAGTGTTTGTGGTGTTGCATAACTCACAGGCTTTTCATTTACAAGATCAACAAGAAACGCTCAAAAAAATTGAGAAAAATCCTTCTATTGGAGGAGAAACATTATTAAAAATAGATAACCAGGTCGAACGGATTCGTGAACAACAAGCATCTTGGATTCCCTCAACTACGCGCGAATTGCTTTCAACCACACGTACGGGGGCAGGTAGCATTGTTACGGTGGTTTCAATCGTAGGCCTGTTAATCTTGGCTAAATATTTTGGTTTTTTATAAATAAGAACCTGCTATCTGTGTCCAAAAGGGTAATTATGATATTCTTTTAGAACAATTGCTTAACCCTGAAAATAGAGCTTTGCGTCTTGTTCTAAAAACGGTTCAGGATTCGTTTAAGCGTCTTAAGTCATTCAAAGGATCGGTGCAGTCACAGGCGGGGCGCGTTCGTGCAGGTATTTTAATCGCAGCGGCAGGGGTTGTTATAGTCCAGATCGCTGAGCAGAGTGCAATTAAGCCGCTCTATAATATCGCCGATACGTCATTGATTATTCCCAAAGAGTCTCCATTTATCTCTTTGTCAGACAGTTTGCTTGGGGCTATGATCGCCAGTATTGCATATTGGCAAACGCCACGAATCTGGTTGAAAAACGCATTAGCGGGATTTTTCAAAAATTTGTTGAATGCGGCTCTTGATACAACGGCTAATCGAATTTTCATGTCGGATCTTCCCGCACTCGCCACCTCAGCAGCGGGAATCGTTCAAAGAACGATTCAAGAACAACTGCTTCCTTGCGGTCAATTTTTGCGTCCAGTATTATCAAAGCAGGCTAATATTCCCTTTGCAGTATTAGGCATCAGCCTTGTTTACTTTTTTATCAAGTTTTGGTGCTGTTATCTGCTACTGCTCATTAGTTTTGCGCTAAACGCATTTTCTCGGTATACTCGTGCCCAAGGTTGCAAGATACATGAGAAATCTTTTTGAAAGGCAAAAATATGTTAAAAAGATTACCGTTAGCTCTTATTGTCATGAGTTGTTCATTAGTCGCGTTTGCAGGCGCCCAGAATGGTGTTAAAAATGGTCAAGGCCAAAAACCTGCGCCAGTTGCCACTGAACAGAAAAATGGGACATTCACCCCAGCGACACGCCTTGCGGTATTAAATGTTGAGCGCGTTATGGGTGAATGCGAGCAAGCGCGTGACATCAGTATGAATATGCAGGAAGAGTTTGCAAAGCGCCAGAGAGAGATTGGTAAGCGTGTTGAAGAATTTCAAAAGCTGCGCAAAGACGGCAAAATAACGCCCGCTGAAGCTGCAAAAAAAGAATCAGAGTTTAATATTGATGCACGTGAGATTCAGGTAGAGTTTGAAGGCCGTTCAGCAGAAGCTCAGCAAATACTTTTTGCTTCGGTACAAAAGGCAGCAGAAGTTGTTGCCCAAAAACATTCTATTGATGCCTATATACCACGCTTCTTGTTCGCAAAAGAACAAGTAGATTTGACGGGTGAAGTTATTGCTGAAATGAATCGTGCCTATCGCGCTGAGAAAAGTGCAAGCAAGTTCAAAGCAGCTACACCTGCCAAGACTGCTGCGCCTGCTACACCAGCACCAGCCAAGGCTAAAAACGCATAAATAAACTATGTTTTGATTGAATAATCGGGTCTCTGCTAACTTTCAGGGACCCGATTATGTTTATGGGAAAAGGAAAGAAATGAAAGAGCCTCGTATACGGGCAATTATTGGCCTTGGTAACCCAGGACCGGCGTATGCGCGCACCCGACATAATTTTGGTTTTTTGGTTGTCGATGAGCTGGCTCGTCTGCACGGTGGCTCTTGGCGTATTAAAGGTGAGGCTGAGATAGCAGAAATAATGATTGAAAATCAACCGGTTATTCTTATAAAGCCTCAGACGTTTATGAATGCGTCAGGCCGTGTTTTGCCTTTACTTACCAAGCAAGGTATTAAATCAGAGGAAATTTTGGTTGTGCATGATGAGCTTGAATTGCCATTTGGTCGGTTTGCGATTAAACAGGGTGGAAGCGCTCGTGGGCATAATGGTCTTAAGTCGATCATTGGAACTATTGGAGATCAGTTTCACCGTCTACGCTGCGGTATTGGAAGACCAGAAAATCGCGAAGATGTTCCTGATTATGTTCTTGCTTCATTTGCCGAGTCATGGGATGTGGTCCAAAAATCGATCGCGGCAGCAGCGGACATGATTGGGAGCTTTGTTTCGACAAACAAGTAGGAAGTTTTGGGTTGCGCAATAGGACTTCATGGCAAATCTAAATGAAATAGGTGCGGTAAAATATTTTGCGCCAGAAGACCAGAAGTGGGGCAAAATAATTAATGTTATTTTGTGGTCATTTGCCTGGATATGTTTTTGGGAAGTTCCGCTTGAGATTGAAGTCGTTATAAATTTTAAAATACTTTTTTTCTGAGAGCTGGCAATATAGGTGTAATAGTTTGGGGAAATTGCCACCGCGTGGTTTATAATAGTCGGCGAGCGTTATAAACAGAGGTTCTTTACCGTGGTTTGTTGTTGCGAGAAGCCGGTCTTTTGTAGCTATATTGTTGCATTGATTTATGAGGGTGCTTATTATTTGTTCAAAATAATATAGTGAGGCTACATTCTCACCCTCGGCGCTAAATGTTTTGTTTTCCTTGTTTTTTTCAATTCTTTTTTTCTGGCATTTTAAAGATAATTCTTTAGTGTCATTATGCAATATTGTGTTGCCGTTTTTATCCTGAGCAAGTAACGCAGTACGTTTTATTCTTGTGTTGTATTGAGAAAGCAACGCTTGCATTTTTCTTTTTTGTTGCGGAAGGATTATCCCTTTATATGGTTCTATTATTGTTTCGTCTTCGTCAGTGAAATTTGTAGTACCTTGGACCTTGTTTACTGTCTCTACAATAATATTGTGTGTTTCTTCCAAAATCTTTAGAAGTTCAGCCTGGAGTTTCGTGACTTGGTATTTGTTATATGCCAGATATGCGGTACCAACAAGGCCCATTGCTCCGATCAAACTTTTGTACGGGTGTTCTTTCAGAACGGCAATAATTGAATTTATTTTGTCTGAGCTTATGACATGCGACAATTTTGTGATGTTTTGTTTGATAGAGACTTGGGTGCTATGTCCCGGAATAGGTAAAGGCATCGTTTGGCGCTCTGCATCTGCTATAACTGATGTAATGACACCGAGGAAGATGGAAGCGGCAAGTGTTATTTTCCTGTTCATAGTAGGCACCGCGGCAAAAGTTTATTTTATTTCTATGTTTAAATATTAATAGTTTTTTTTTATTTGTCCAGGATGTTTGGGTGACCGAGGTTTTGGGACACAGTCACCCGTTGTGTTTTTTATGTTTTATGCAGCAAACCAACTCGTTATTTTGTTTTCGAGTAGTTTGATATCAACGGCGCTACCACCACCTTGTATGAAATTTCCTTGAGCACGGCCCTTAAGCCCAAATTGCTCTGCAAGGTTTTTTATAATCATTTCTGGTGTGAGTGTGTTTGTGTTTATCTGAAGCGCGAACGCTGTTCCTTTTTCAGTTGATGCAAGTATGACAAGTGTGCCATTAATCTTTTTAGAAGCATCCTTAAGAATATCACGAAAGTCTTTTGGGTTGCCTTCCGTGGTAACAATCATATGGAGCGCTGTTGAGCCAGAGGTGCGATTGGAGCTACTGAGCAGTTGCGCAAGAAGCAGCTCTTTTTCTTTCTTTTGTAGTTCTTTTTCCAGTGCTAGGAGGCGTTCCTGTTTTTCCGCAAGAAGCGTTGGTAGGTCTTCGGGTTTTGCCTTGAAAAGGTTAGTTGCCGTATGCACAATTGATAAAGCTTGATCAAACGTTTCTAGTGCACCAAATCCAGTAACGGCCGTGATACGACGAATGCCGGAAGAGAGGGCGGATGATTCAGTGATTTTAAAGCACCCGATTTCGCCGGTATTTTTCACATGGGTACCACCGCATAATTCTGCTGAAACGCCGGGAACTTGCACAACACGAACAGCATCAGGATTATATTTGTCACCAAAGAATGCGATCACTCCCTTGCTTATTGCATCTTGATAGCTGGTAACATTGCAGGTAACGGGAATAGCTCGCATGATCGCTGCATTGACCAAGTGTTCTACTTCCTTGAGTACCTCTGCGGTTGGGGCACTATGATGGGTAAAATCAAAACGAGCTACGTCAGAAGAAACATAGGAGCCGGCCTGTTTGACATGCGCGCCTAATACGTTCATCAATGCGCTTTGTAATAAATGCGTAGCGGTATGGTTTCGTTGTATTGCCGCACGTCGCTCTTTGTCGATATGTAAGGTTACTGTAGCGCCAATTGCCAGATTTTTTGCTGCTTGGACTTTATGCACGATGCTTGTACCATGTTCTCTTTTGACTGCTTGTACGGGCATGATTGTCCCTTGGTATTCAAGGGTTCCGAAATCACTCACCTGTCCGCCGCCTTCAACGTAAAAAGGCGTTTGATCGGTCACGATATAGCCTTCTTCTCCTGCGGCAAGTTCTTTGACTGGTTCTCGCCCATTCGAGATAAAAATGATTTTGCTATTTGTGCTATAGGAGTCGTAACCAACAAATTTAGTCTCAGGTAAATTTGCCGGCGCAATGCTCTGTGTTGTGGTCGTTTTTTTGCCTGATTGAAGGCGCTGTTGTTCCATAGCCGCTTCAAAGCCAGAGATATCAACGGTAAAGTCTTCATCTTCTGCGAGAAGGCAGGTTAATTCCAGAGGAAAGCCGTATGTATCATAGAGCTTAAATGCTTGCTCGCCAGAAATAATCTTATCTTTCGTTGCGTTAGCAAGATAAGTTTTAAATATAGCGACGCCTTGAGTGAGATTTTGTTCAAATTTTTGAACTTCGTCTTTTACGGTTTTTTCGATGAGAGTCTTATTTGCGATAAGCTCTGGGTAAATTTCACCAAAGCTTCCAATAAAATCTTTTGCAAGGTCGGCGAACAACGTGCTAGATCCAAGTTTTTGCGCAAAAAGTGCTGCACGGCGTATGATCTTGCGAATAACGTAGCCGCGTCCCTCGTTTGATGGCATTCCGCCATCGGCGATTGCAAGGCAGGTCGAGCGAATATGGTCTGCCAGGACACGAAATGCTACCTTCTGCTCAGGTGTTGCTCGTTCGTATGAAATTCCTGAGTGCCTGCCGATTGATTTTAAAATGGGCCCAAAGACATCGCAGTCAAAAGCCGATTCTACGCCTTGCAGAAATGATACTAGTCGTTCCAGTCCCATGCCGGTATCGACGCCGGTTTTTTGCAATGGTTCTTCAGTACCGTCTTCGTGGCGATTAAATTGCATAAAGACCAGATTCCAGATTTCCATGAATCGTTCGCATTCATCACCAGGTTTACAGGTCTTTTCAAAATCGTTTTTTGCGCCCTTATCGACATAAATTTCTGAACAGGGTCCGCAAGGGCCGGTATCGCCCATCTGCCAAAAGTTATCTTTTCTTCCTAATCGCGTGATTTTATCTGGATGAAGCCCTAGTTCTTTGTGCCAGATATCATAGGCTTCTTGATCTTCTTCATAGACGGTTACAAAGAGTTTTTCGGGATTGATACCAAGTTCTTTGGTAAGGAATTCCCAGGCAAATGCAATAGCTTCTTTTTTAAAGTAATCGCCAAAAGAGAAGTTGCCGAGCATCTCAAAAAAGGTTAGATGCCGCGAGGTGCGGCCGACATTATCAAGGTCATTATGTTTGCCACCAGCGCGCATACATTTTTGTATGGTGACTGCTCGCTTGTAGTCACGGGTTTCGTTACCAAGAAATATGTTTTTAAACTGGTTCATTCCAGCGTTTGCAAACAATAAGGTTGGATCATCTGCAGGAATAAGTGGCGAAGATGGTAAATGACGGTGCCCGTTACGAGTAAAAAATTCGATGAATTTTTGACGTATTTCGCGTGATTTCATATAGTAACCCGCAGAAAAGGAAAACAAAATGGTACAACGTATTTCAGTATACTGCACATTGCGCCATTCATAAAATGGGAACGTAGTAATGAACTGTAAGGTTTTTGTTTTAAGCGCTCTTGCGCTACTTTCAAGTGGTGTTTTTGCGCGACCGCAAGAAGTGTCATGGTATGGCTTTATTGCTCCTGAGTATGCCTATGATTCGCGACGTATGGTCGAGGCGCGGGACTACCATTATACCCTGTATCCTATGGACATTGATTGCACACAAGATGGTCGTGATGCCAATGATGTCCCCCAAACTTCTTTTACGCCCTTTAATACACGGTTTGGATTAAAGACAAAAAGCCCGGGTGTATTCGGCGCAGACGAGATAAAAACATTGCTTGAGGTAGATTTTCGTGGTTGGGGAACAAATTCTGCAATGCTTCGTTTGCGCAAGGCTATGATTACGTTTTGTAAAGACAAGATTGCGTATGTATTTGGTCAAAATTACCATCCTTTTGCTGCACCAACCACATATCCCAATATGGTGAGTTATGGAAAAGGTGATCCTTATGACTCAGCAGTCTTTGTTCCTCAGGCGGGTATTCTGTATTATTTTGGGAAGCAGGAAGATGAGTCCGAACAGATAGGATTTTTTTTGTGGTCTTCAATGATGGGGGCTCGATTAGATGGTCCAGAGGGACGGTCAAGTCGATATATGCGCGAAGGTGTATTTCCCGGGGCACATTTACGTATACAAGGCCATGTTAAAAAAATCTTAGTTGGTGGCTCTTTTGATGTTCGTCCAGTGAGGCCAAGAAGCAAGACGGCGATTCAATCGCCAGCTTATTTTGAAGACAAAACTTTTTCTACGTATGCAGCGGCTTTATATGCTGAGGGACGTTTTGATACTGGAGTTATTAAGCTCCATGGAACGTATAGTCGCGGATATGAAGATTTATATGGACTTGGCGGGTACGCAGTCAAAACACAAGATACGATTACAAAACGCCGTACATATATTCCTCTTAAAACGCTCCTAGGCTGGGGTGAATTTGAAACTACAATAGCAGATGTTGTTAAGCCGGGCTTGTTTATCGGTGTAGGAAAAAATTTTGGTGCAGGGACCTCACTATATCGTCCTGTTCTTGATGATGACTCCTTGGGGGAGCCCATTGTTTACGGTTCAGGATGTACGATAGATCGGTTATTTCGTGTAGCACCGCGAATTTGGATAGAGCGTGAGCCAATAAAATTGGGGATCGAGGCTGAGTGGAATCGGGCTTGGTATGGAACATTGGATGGTGCGGCTCGAGTAATTTGTCCACATTCAGTTGATAGTATCAGGGTGTTGTGTGCCTTATACTACATGTTTTAGGAGGGTTGTTTGGTGAAAACAGCGGCAATAAAACGCAATGGAGCTCGACAATTTTCTGTTTCGATGAATTTTCAGCTGGTAATGATGACGTTGAGTTTGGTGCTCATTGCGATTATCTTTTCACAAGCCCTTATGCGCGTTCCAATTGATAGTCCTAAATCTGGTATCAAAGAGATAACTCCGATGCAAAAGCAGTTTGCGGGCGGAGATCCAGTCAATCTTTCGGTTGGGCTATCGGTGCGTGATTTTCCTTTGTTTAACATGCGTGCTGGTACATTTATTGTTGATGTATCGGTCTTTTTTGTTTTTGATCCACGCTTAATTACCGTTGAGCGGATTAGCGACTTTGCGTTTCATAACTCTGAAGTTGTTTCAAAATCAGAGCCATTTGTAAAGCTTGTCGGGACGACGATTTTTTTGCGTTATGATGTACGACTTAAATTTGATTTTGATTTATATTACCAACGGTTTCCTTTTGAGGGGCACCGACTCTCGTTTATTTTAATACATCCTAACTTAACGCCTGAAGAGGTTGTTTACTCATCAACGCGTCAGGATTTTGTGATTAATCCATCTATTGTAATTCCTGGTTGGCGAACAATAGATCGACAGGTAAATACGGGTTACGAGGAGCGGGTAGTGAGTTTGACGCCAGATGAACGAGAATTTTCTTTTTACTCACCGAGTGCTGTTTTTAGTATGGTGTTTGAACGTGTTGGCGTGCGGCAAAGCTTTACTATTTTTATTCCGCTATTGCTCTTATTTCTTATCGCGTTGGTGACGTTTTCTTTTGGTGCGCGCAAGGGGCTTGAGACATCAGGTATAGGCCTTTCGGCCGCTGTAATTACAGCACTTATTGGATATCGTTTTGTTATCGAAAGTATGTCCCCCAAAGTAAGCTATTTGCTAATTTCCGATTATATCTACCTGGTCTTCCTTGCGGTAGCCTGCCTTGTATTTTTAGTTAATATTTTTTCTGATTATTTGTCCCTTATGGCTAAAAAGATAATTTTGGTTTTGTTGCACATGGTTGTGGTTGGCAGTATTTGGTATTATTTCTTGTTTTTTTAGATGGATAACATGGGCCCTATAAAAAAGGCGAGAGCGTGAGACGAGTAATAAAACTAGTTTTCCTGGTTGTTTGCATGATTTTTTTAGGTGCAGATGCAATCGCTCCTAGCTCAGGGCTCAAGGGAACGAAGGCTAATTTTGTAAGTGTGCAGGACCTTGTCAGTTTTTTCGGTGGGCTGCAGGAAGAAGTGCAGCGTGCCGAGTCAGAATCTTGGCTTGATCCTGATTATACGGTTTTTTACCAAAAAATTTTTGGTAGGTCTTCAGCAAGTTCATTAATTAACTGGTTGTTTGCTTGGTCTAATAAGCAAGCAGGCGTACTAGATCAGGATGATATTTTGCAATCGATTGCACGCTTCAATCAGCGCCCCTACCAGAAATTGCAAAAAGAAGGCGATCTGAGTGTGCAAATATTGACAATGGAGGAGCAGGATACGGTATTTATTTTTGGTGACCTTCATGGCGCCTTTCATTCGTTTCTCAGAACCTTGCAACGGTTTGTAGCTGAAGGAATCATTGACGATTCTATGCATATTAAGGACCCCAAGACCTATTTAGTGTTTTTAGGAGATTATCTCAATCGCTCTCCGTACGGATTTCATTTGCTTACTGTATTGCTTCATTTAGCTGCGCAAAATCCAGGACAGGTCTTGTTGCTGCGGGGGCGCCAAGAAACTAATCGGTATTGGGAAAACTTCCTTGCTTCTCGAGTCTTTTTAAAAATGATGTTTAACATTAAAGACGAAGCTGAGTTGCCACTTGCTGTTGAATTAAACAATGTATTTGAGCGGCTGCCAGAAGCATTGCTTTTAAAACATAAAAATACCGGCGAAATTGTGGTCTGTGCGCATAACGTTATACCTCCTAAAACTCGCAGAGAGCCAGAAACCATTGCATTTTTGTGCGGCGAAGACCGCCGCGGCATCTGGTTAAATAGTGGGCTTGTTTTTCAAGAATTTTTAGCAGGAACCGCTCTTTGGCGGTTATTCTCTGCACCGGTTCCGCTTTATATGCGCTATGGAGGACTTGATCGTGATTCGGTGTGTTGCGTACCAATTGGAAAAAGCTTTGCACATAGTTTACTTGAGTGCTGGTATGCGACACGTCCTACCTTACAGGAAGGTTCCTTTTCAGCAAAAAGCATTTGGGAAAAAGAAGTGTTCAGCCTTGCATATGGACATCAAATAGAGCGTGAGCAGGATCAAATGATTCTTGCACATTCGCGCCCCTATTTTCTCTGTTCGTCGGGTGATTTGAGTGCCACGCTGCGTCGAACTACGCGTGGGTCAAAGCAGGGTGTTGAGGCGTGTTTTCTTGATGCAAATCAACAGGGCGGGGTTGAAAACTATCTCTTTCGTGTTGTGTTTTTGGATGATGAATATACGCCTATGAAGATGGCAGAAAACGTACGATTGTTGCGAGAGCGGTATGGTGCCGATGCGCTGCTTGTTCCGCAAGGTTCAGCGCCTATTCAAGAGCTAATGCCGCAAATACAGCGTGGTGATTTTTTTGTTTTCTTCCCCTACACCGGTAGTGCTGCGTTCCGAAAGCCAGAAATTGTTTCGATGATTCATGCGCGACAACCGTATTTTAATGAACTAGAAAGACTTTTGCGCCATTTTCAAGCTAAATACACCTCAAAAAAGTTTGCGCTAATATACCAAAATGATGCCTTTGGTAGTCCGATTGCCCATCATGCCAAAGAGTACTTAGAAAAAAATTACCCAGGTTCGATTGTCGAGTTAATTCCGTTTGCGCGGGGCCAGTTATCTATGGAACAACAGCTGCGTCAACTAAAGAAGCATAATCCTGAGTCAATTGGCTTCTTTATTACCAATCCAGCACAGATTAGTACAATTATTACTGATTTGGGGATTAATACTTTTGTTGGGCGGCATATCTTTGCGATTGCGTTTGAAGAATTTTTTGTCGAAGTCGCGGCACGTTGGGGCGTCAGCGCAATGTTTTCTAGTTCTTTTCAGCCGCCACGCTTTCGCCAGGGGGCGCTCATGGAAGAGTTTTGTGCGTTGATGAAAAAATACCATTTTTCCTTGAATATTCCAGCGTATGAGGCTTTTTTTGCCTCTAAACTGTTTTTAACTGGTATGCGGCAGGCAGAGTCCCCTATTACTTCACAAAAAATTTTGACCGCTATAGAACGCATATCCGGGACGGAATTTTACGGACAGAAGATGAGCTTTGATCCGAATATTCGCGGCTTTGTTTTGCCTGTTTGGGTCTTTGAAGAAGACGGAACGGTTAGTCGCCTTGAATAATTATTGGGGATAGCTTTTATTAGTTAACAGTTGCGTATAATTGGAGTCTAGTAATGAGTATGACAGGTTCAAAAGGAGCTATACAGGTTTACGCTGTTTCCCCTTATTTTCAAATTACTTCGATAGTTTTAGTGGTTTTTTCGCTCGCCGCTATGTTTATGTATTCTGAGTACTTTGTAAAAATTAAAGACGGGTATGAGGAGGTTTTGCCGCTTACGCCTCAGCGTGCACTCGAATTTGGTGGAAGACCGGCTGAGGTACAAGTTGGAATGGCGATTCGCGATTTTCCTTTTTTTGATATGTCAAAAGGCGCCTTTTCTATTGATGTTTCCGTGTACTTTTTATTTGATCCTCGGCTTGTTTCGGTTGACCGAATTGGTGATTTTTTGTTCAAACGGGCAGAACTTTTGTTTCGCAAAGATCCAGTGATTAAGATCATCGATGAAAAATTATTTGTTCAGTATGATTTGCGCCTTAAATTTGACGTAAGCCTTGATTACCAAGATTTTCCTTTTGATGGGCATCGGATTAATTTTGTTCTCTACCATCCGCGTCTTTCGCCGGGGGAAGTGGTCTATACTGCAGTGCGCAATGATTTTTTTATTAATCCCGATATCGAAACACCCGGATGGTCTCTTATTGACCGGCGAGTAAGCACGGGGTATGAGGAAGAGCGCCTTGTCGTTGAAGCAGGGGCCGCTGCTGCGTCGTTTCATCCAAGCGCAGTTTTTTCTTTAGATTTTGATCGGGTGGGGGCGCGTCACATAATGACCATCTTTGTTCCCTTGCTTTTGATCTTTTTTGTCGCCCTGCTTTCGCTGTCACTTGACCCGCTTTCGGGAACACGTTCGACGATGCTTTCATTAGCTGCGGCATCTATTACGGCATTAATTACGTATCGTTTTGTTATCGAAAGTATGTCGCCAGCTGTTGGGTATTTACTGATCGTGGATTACATCTTTTTAGTCTTCTTGATGTTTTGTTGCCTTGTGTTTCTGGTTACTATTTTTGGTGCGCGAATTTCCGCAAGATACAAAAGTTTTATTGCCGGACTCTTGCAGCTTGCGGTAGTGCTGACGTTTGCATACTTCTTCTTTTGGGTCTAAACAACGTGGAGCGAATAAATATGAAGTTATGTTGGGGCTATATTTTACTTGCTTTGTGCATTGCTTGGCCTGTGCAGGGTCAGATTATGCCTTTGAGTTATTACCGCGGTCTGGTGGAACGGTTTCCCCGCCATTATGAAGAGGTAGCGCTTAATAGTTTATCTGAAGAGCGTTTGCAGCCGTTATGGGCTTCGATGCTGAGTGATAACCGTAAAAGCCTGTTGATGAGTATTTTTGGAAAACGGCCGACCGTTGAGTTGAGTCGATTGGCCGATCGACTAGTGGACTTAGCGGGGGGGCGTTTGAACATGCCTCAGCTCCGTCGGTATGCGTACAAACGACTTGCGGTTGAGTCTCAAGATACAATTATAAGCATTGGTGCACTTGGTGGATCGCTGTATTCGTTTGTCCAGATACTGCTTGATTTGCTCTTGCGCGGCGTGATTGATGAGGAGCTTAAAATTTGTGATACGCACACTTTTTTGGTTATTAATGGAGATTATTCGTCACCTTCGCCTTTTTGGTTTTTTGTGCTTGACCTTATTGCGTCACTACTTGAGCAAAACCCTCTGCAGTGCATTGTCTTACGAGGCCGTGCCGAACGATTTTCTTACTGGCAAGGTGTTGATACGACCCGAGTTTTTTTGAAGCAATTTTCGCTACGTTCAGCTGGCGAAGAAATTCCCTATGCCGAAGAATTAAATGCATTTTTTAATAGCCTCCCTGACGTGCTTTTGGTACAGCAGCCAAACAAGAAAGAAGAAATAATAATTTCTCACCATGTATTGCCGCAAGCCGACCTAGCACATCCGTATATTTGCAGCTGGATCTCTTCGGAAGGTGCGGTGTTTGCGGGGCGCTGTGCCCAAGGATTTGGCTTCTCACGTTTTCGTTGTGGTGTGGCTCAATGGGGATTGTTCTCAGCTCCAGATTTTGTTAATTCAAACGAAATGAGCGGGTATTTGGCAATACCGATACAAGATAAAATTGAGCAGCTTATAGGGGTCTATCGGTATGCACCGCGTGATGCGTTTGGAGTTCCCTTTGCTGAACGACGGTATGCGCTTTCGTATGGTTTTGAGCTTCGTACTCTTGCAGATGAGGCTCGACTTCAATCGGCGCAGCCCGAGTTTGTTTGTTCAACCGCGGATTTATCGGGAGGAACTGCGCTCGTTGGGGAGAATCTTTCGCTTGGGGTTGAGACTGTTCTGCTTGATGCTAATCAGCGGGGTGTTTGTTCGCCTATTTTATTTCGCCATGTTGTTTTTGATGATCGTTATACCCCAGCTAGCGCGCAAAAGAACGTGGCACAATTTATTAATGATTATGGGGCTACCTATCTTCTTGCACCACAGGGATCTCCGACATTGACTTCGTATATTGACTTGGTAAAAGATAAAAAACTTGCAGTTCTCTTTACTGAATCGGGTGCTACGCAGTTTCGAAGCCCTGATTTGCCCTATATTGTCAACCTTCGCCCTTCGTTTGCGCGCGAGGTAGAACAGCTTTTGGCGTATCTTTTTTCGCGAAACCAAATCAAAAAATTAGCGAGTGTATACCAAGATGATGCGTTTGGAAATCCATTATTAAGTGCGACGCGCGCATATCTTGCGCAGCAGCAGGCGGCTACTGTAGAGCTTGTTGCTTTGCCCTATGTTCGCGGGCAAGCTTCGTTTGCTGATATGAATGAATTGATCAAGGACGCTAATGCTGAGGCCATTGCCTATTTTATAACATCAAGCGGGCCGGCACAGGGTTTTTTTGGTGGCGATATGGCAATATTTCTTAAGGGGCGCCATGTTTTGCTTGTGCTGGTTGATGAATCAATTATTCGGGTTCTCGATCGGTTTGGAATAGCTTGCATGTATTCTTCAAGCGTGCCTAATCCTATAGTCTCTAATCTGCCCATGGTGCGGTTATATAGGGAGCTTTTTTCTGAGAATCATTTTTCATTGTCGTCGCATTCACTCTTGGGTTTTATTTCGGGTCAGCTTTTTGTCCATGGTGTTCAGGAATTATTGAAAGAAAAAAAGCCGGTTGATGGGGCTGGGTGTGTGGCGCTCTTTGAGGGTTATAAAGCTGTGGATATTCTTGGCTTTAATTTTTCATTTGATCCCACTATTCGCTCATTTTCGCTGCCAGTTTGGATTCATTTGGAGGATGGTCGCTGGATTTCACCAAATGTTTCTGAGGCAACCGCATGAGAATTTTTTCTGTTTTTTTAATTCAGGCTATTTTTTTCTGCAATGTTGGATGTGCGCTAACGGTTAAACAGGTTTTCAACTTAGCTTCAAAGCTTGAAGAAGATGCCCAGCCAACTGGTCAAGAAAGTTGGCTTGATCCAAATTTTTCTCATATTTATGACCAGATGTTTGCATCGTGCATGATGCGACGTTTTTTGCTCGATTTAGGCTTGGATATAGGCCCCATGAAACAAGCTGATTTTTTAACATCCTTGAGAAGCTATCATGCAATATCTGGCCCCCTGCAAAAGCAATCAGGGGAGGTTTTTTTACAGCTAACCATAGCAGAAGGTGACCGAATCATGGTGGTTGGCGATGCGCATGGGGCAATCCATTCTTTTGCCCGACTGCTCGTCTATTGGTTTTCCCAGGGGATTATTTCAGAAGACCTGCAGATACGTGATCCGCGCCTGAAAATTGTGTTTCTTGGTGATTATGTAAATCGTTCTCCGTATGGATTTTTTTTGTTGCCCCTTCTTATTGAATTTTCAAATAAAAACGATGGTTCGGTCATTTTGTTGCGAGGGCGACAGGAGCGTGATGGTTATTGGGAGCAGTTTCTTGCTTCACGTGAGTTTCTAAACCGTCTTGTTGGCATGCCGTTTGAGCAAAAGAATATAAACTTTGTGCCACTTGCCGTTGATATTAATAATTTTTTTGCCCAACTCTGCGATGGCATTGTTTGTGAACATGCACAAAGTGCTGACCGCATGGTCATTAGTCATCATGCACTGCCGAATAACTTTGTCCCTAGTCCAAATTCGGTAGCACTGGTACATGGGGAACTGCGTCAGCTTCGTTCAGTGTCTGGTCGGGGATTAGTGTTTGACCAGTTTGTTAAGGGGACGGCAACGTGGAATGTCTTTTCGGCTCCTGTGCCGGTATATTCACGATTAGGTATTTTGGAAAATGATTGTTATGCCGTGATTAATATCGGCTCATCATGCGCTTGTAGCACAATTACTGGAGCAGAATTATCTCGTTTGCCGATTGTTTCTGAAGAATTTCCCAAAACTGTTTCTATACCTGATACCTATACATTTAGTCTTGCATACGGACAGGAATTGATGACTAAAGCGGAGCGTGAAGCTTTGACGAAGACAAAACCATGGTTTGTGTGCTCATCAGTTGCGCTTACTGGCGGTTTGCGCAGCATGGGGGTTGGTTTAAAAGAGGGTGTTGAGGCAGGTTGCTTGCGTGCCAATGCTGTACAAGCGTTACCAGGATATAAACTGCGGCCTGTTTTTTTGGATGATCAGTATGAACCAGAGCTGATGGAGCGTAATGTCGCGATCTTTAGGTCTATGTTTGGCGCAGACAGCATGTTAGTGGCTATGGGGTCACCAACAGTAAGCCGTATTGTACCTCTGGTTGAAAAGGATGGCTTGGTACTATTTTTTCCGGCTACGGGTAGTCCACTGTTTCGGATTTCCTCACTAAAGAACATGATACATGTACGTCACTCGTATGCGGAAGAGGTATATCCACTTCTTGACCGAATCGCCAAGGTGTATGGGGTAAAGCGCTTTGCCTTTGTTTATCAGGATGATTCCTTTGGTGCTCCCTTAACGCAGGCAGCGGTAGCATATCTACAAAAACATTTTTCGGATGCTGCCATCCAAACAATTCCTATTTTGCGGGGGCACACCCCCAGTGTCCAGGATGTGGCAACGCTTAATGAATTTAATCCGGAAGCGATTGGCTTATTTATTTCAACGCAATTACAGCTAAGTGGATTTGCCGATCGGCTTGGTATTGGATTTTTATTGGGTAAATATCTCTTTGCTATCGATTTTTCGACGGACATTTTTCATGAGTTTGCTACGCGTTGGGGGGTGCAAGTTATGCAGGCAAGTTCTTTTGAGTCCCCTAGTGGTCGATATGGAAAACTTATGAACGAGTATCGGTATGCAATGCAACGCTATCGGTATCCTTTAAGTATTACATCAGTTGAGGGATTTGTAGCTGCATCATTGTACATTGCAGCGGCGGCTAAGAGTTATCCAGATTTATCAGCGTTAGCGATAAAAAAACAGCTTGAAAAACTTGATAATGAGACGCTCCTTGGATATCGTGCTCCTTTTGACCAACAAATACGTTCTTTTGTAGGACCCGTTTGGATCACGGATCAGGGAAGGTTGTATCGAGCTGAAAAGGCATCTAAGGGTTACGCGTTTATTTCCGCTTGAGGGGTTTTAGCTTTGTTTGTGATAAAAATCCAGGTTCCTGCAGCGACCAATGCCAATGCAACAAGAAAGTAGGGAGAAAGTGGCTCGCCAACGATGAGGGGCCCAAATAGGTGCACAAATAGCGGCACCGAAAGGCCACATAATGAGAGCAGAGTGATGGGATATTTTTTTAAGAGTGCTCCATAGACGCTATACCCAATGATATTGCCAACAAAAATTGCATAGGCCAAGACACCATAAAATGCGGGATTAGTGGGCCAAATAATGCGGTGCCAATTTTCGGTAAGTAGAGAAAAGGACAAGGCATAGATTCCGCTTATGGTCATAAGGATGCCATTAAGTTCCGTTGGCTTATACCGTTCATTTTTAAGGATGCGTTGGGCACGTATCCAGCCATACCTGCTAATAATCATTGATACAATAGTTGCGATTTCGGGGATAGATAACCAGCGTGGAGTAAAAAAGCTTGGTGTCGTTGGGTTGGTAATGGTGATAAGAAAGACAATGCCTAAGAACGCAATACACATGCCCAAAAATTGCCGTATGTTTATTCGCTCGCCCCACAAAAAGTATGCATAAATTGCTGTAACAAACGGGTCAAGACTCCCAAAGAGCGTCGCATGTGATGAGTTGAGCTGTTGCATCCCAAATGCCTTAAGGCATGAGGGAATAAATGTGGTAAGTGCAGCAATTAAAAGGAGATTTGCCATGTCAGTGCGCAGATTGCTTTTTTGTATGTTTTTTGAATTAGGTACATGAAAAAAGAGAAGGGTGATCCCCGAAAATAGCATGCGTATGCCCACAAAAAAGAATGCAGGAAGCGAGAATAGGACGAGTTTATTGACCGAAATAGCGCTGGCAAAGAACGCATAACCAGAAAAAATGGTCGCAAGTGCTAGGCTATCCATAGGGGGTCCTTTAAGGGTTGCTTAGGTGAGAAAGCGCTTGTGATGAGATATCTTCAGAGCGTGCGCATGCGCATATATCCTCAGGGAGTGGGCAACGCACATCAAATTTTTTATCTTGGAAGATAAACTCTAACCGTTGCGCATGGAGGGCATGTCGCCTTATTACGCGGTGCGAGCGCCCATACAGGGTGTCGCCAAGGAGCGGATGACCCATGTGGGTAAAGTGTACCCGAATTTGATGTGTGCGACCGGTTTTGGGTTGAGCAGCAACCAGGCTACTATCAGTGCCATACGCCAGCGCGGTAAACAGCGTTTGCGCTTCTACGCCGTTACCGGTGTAGCTGGCCATCATTTTTTTAGGGTCTAATGGATCGCGCATAATGGGAACGGGAATTGTGCCGGTGCGATCGGTATGCCCCTGAACGAGCGCAATATAGGTTTTTTGTATACTGCGCGAACAAAAGAGAGCGCGCAATGCATGATATCCGGCAAGGGTTTTTGCAAGTATGATGAGTCCCGATGTCTCTTTATCAAGGCGATGGACTATTCCTTCTCGCCCTTCTTCCCCAATTTCTTGGGTTTGCGGATAAGCGGCATGAAGTAGATCAGAGAGCGCAACCTCATCAGTTGTTGCTGATGGAGGATGAGTTACCAGGCCTGCAGGCTTGTTGATGATAAGAAAATCTGCTTCTTCAAGGATTGTGCTTTGCGAAAAAAAGTCTTGTGCAATCATGGGGTTTGGCAGTTTTCGTGGTGCTTTTTCGGGCAGAGTAAAGGTGACCATGTCGCCGGAAGTAAGCAGTTTACTTGCTTTACGTTGTGTTTGTTGGTTAACGGTGACAAAGCCACGTGTTATTGCTGCTTGTATCCGCGTTCGAGAAAATTGAGGAAGTTGTTGGGCCAGAAAATGATCAAGGCGAGCCCCGACTATTGCGCTTTCTGGGTAGTAAAACGAGAACTGTTTCACTTTTTTATCTTTTTATCTAAAAAGTTGTTTATAATAGTATTCTCTTCTCAAGGTTAGGCGTTATAGGATGAATGTCAAATAGGTAGCTATTGGTGAGAGGGTGCGTGGTGGAATATAAAGACCTGTTAGACGCAGTCAATGAGTATTTAGGCGAAGTGATCGATGGTGTAACCGAACGCGGAAAAGCAATTCGGGCGCAATTGTATTCGCTTCACCCTGCAGACATAGCAAATTTGCTTTTGGAGCTTGATGAGGATGTCGCGCGCGAACTCTTCTTAATGTTTGACAGTGATACACAGCTTGCATTATTTCAAGAGCTTACTCCGGTGCGTAAGGTTGTTTATTTTGGGCATCTTGATGATCGGCAGCGGCGCGCACTTTTGCTACGTTTACCTTTTGACGAGTTAACAGACTTTTTTGATGAGCTTTCTGATGAAGATTTAGCCCAAAACCTTCGCCTGCTTAAGCGTGAGGAGCGGGACCAGGTTTTGGTTGTTCTTCAGCAGGCCCCAGATGCAGTCGCGCGTTACATGGAAACCAATGTATTGACGTTGATGCCTGATTTTACGGTTGAAAAGAGTATCCAGTTTTTGCAGCGCATCCAGCCGGATAACACACTACACCGACAGTTATATGTAGTTGATCGCGACGAAAGTTTACGCGGATATATTGAATTAGAAGACTTAGTTTTGATGAAACCCAAAACGCGTTTAATGTCGATTTTGCGCAAGCCAGATGTGGTTGTTCACATGGACGAAGACCGCGAAACCGTAGCACAACGCATGACGCGATATAAGGCGATGACCGCTCCGGTAGTAGATAAAAAAGGCGCCTTTTTGGGGGTGATTTCAGGTGATTCCCTGATCGACATTCTCGAAGAAGAGTCGAGCGAGAATATTTATCGAATGGCATCGTTGAGTCCAATAAAGGATTCATACTTTGATACTTCGTTTTGGAAGCTGTTTTCCCAGCGAGGTGCTATTTTAATTATCCTTCTATTTGCGCAGTCTGTTTCTGGCTTTATTATTAGCCGTTATGAGCTTTTGCTTGCAGGCTTTTTGACGCGTTTTCTGACGATGCTTATCAGTACTGGTGGTAACGCGAGTAGTCAAACTTCGGCGCTTGCAATTCAAGGACTTGCCACAGGGGAGTTCGAAGGGCGAACGATTTGGCGATTTGTTCGTCGAGAGCTTGGCATGGCTTTTGTATTAGCTGCAGTACTTGCATTTGCGGCGTTCTTTCGCGTCCTTATGGCGGGAGAGGTTATCTTTTCAGGTATCTATCTTTGGCGTGGCATTGCGGTAAGTTTGTCATTGTTTTTTATTGTGCTTGTTTCCTCAATTATGGGGAGCTGCATCCCCTTTGTTTTGCGTTGGTTTAAAATGGACCCCGCGCACTCCGCCGGGCCCCTTCTTGCGACACTGATGGATATCATTGGTATCTTTATCTTTTGTCAGGTGAGCAGCCTTATCCTTGGGTAACAAACGACCACACACAGTTTTTAATTAATATTTACGATATAGCTCTTGACAGGTGTGGGGATATTGCAGAAACTAAAGGTGGATGGTGAGTGAGCCGCTAGCTCAGTTGGTAGAGCAACAGCCTCTTAAGCTGTGGGTCGTAGGTTCGAGCCCTACGCGGCTCACCATTTTTCTTTTGAATATGTTCATTGCGTGAGGACATCGGTTAAATTTTTGCGTGGTTTACCTATTTTTTGCTTGACACTTACCCCCTGTATCCGTAATAATGAAACAGTGAGTGAGCCGCTAGCTCAGTTGGTAGAGCACCAGCCTTTTAAGCTGAGGGTCGTAGGTTCGAGTCCTACGCGGCTCACCAGATTAAATTCTGGTTTTTTTGATATTTAATATGCGTCCCCATCGTCTAGCCTGGTCTAGGACATCGCCCTTTCACGGCGGAAACGGGGGTTCGAATCCCCCTGGGGACGCCATATTTTTTGTTCTTTCTAGTTCCTCTTTTCTTTTTTTCTAGTTTTTTCATTTAGTGCATTAGTATGTTTACGTCCGTTGTTGTTTGGTGGGTTTAAGGGTATGTTCTTATCCATTGGAATTGCCACTCGCGTTTTTTAATCGCGTCATGAGCGGTCTCGACTCTTTTTTTCTGGCCAAGCGATAATTTGAGGCTTCTTGTTTGATTATGTTGCGCGATGGAGCTGCTATTGACGATATAACATTCGCGCGGGCAATGGTAATTAAAGTATAGCAGTTGCTGGACGTAGATGCCGTGCGCAGTAAGCGCAACAAAGGTGTTGGTGCTTTTATGCTATTTTTTTAAGTTTATCCTAACGAATTGATTTTTTTGGTGTACTCCGGACAGAGGGGTGCCTGCGTATACCTATGTACCGCGGATAGAGCATTTTTTAGGGTGGGCCATCATTGCGTCAATCATTGTAAAAGTTGCTGATATATTGCTACAACATAGTTACACTGCACAAAGGAGCGTCTGTTTGTGAATACTTTTGAGGATTATATGCGCAAAAATTTTTTGATGCAGCTTGAGGCTGTTTGGAACTTCTCATGCTACCAGCTAATGCGTTTTTTTTGGGGTTGGATGTTGTATACCATCGCCCAGTTCATGTTTTTTGTTGGCGGGGTAGTTTTGATAGCTTTGGGTACCTTGAGTTTAGTTGGCTTGGATAGTGTGGCGGTTTGTTATCAGTTAATTGATGGCATAGAACAGGGTTCTATGGGGGTTGTTTCTTGCAAGCCGATTGTTGCTTTTCTAGAGGGTTTTTCTTGGGGACCTCTTGGCATATTGGCGCTCATCATTGGAGTCGTTAGCATTGCGTATTCGAATTGGCTTAATTTTGGTGTTAGTCGAATTGCGTATCGTCTCACTCAAGTAAATGAACCCGGCGCAGGCCTCTTCACTTCAGTACTTTCTATAGAATTTGCGCGTTTGGTACGGGTTTTTGGTGCGGCAGTACTCTTAGCTTTAGTCGTTGTGCCCGCATTTTTTCTATTTATTATCCCGGGAGTTTTTTTGACAATACGTCTTATTGCTGTTTTTCCAATTATGGCAACTGATGCTTCTTGCACGGTTTGGCAGGCGTTTGTGCAAAGCTGGAAGCTAACTGCAACTTCGTGGCGCTCAGCCCTTTGGTTTTTGGTTGGGTATGCTGTTTTATATCTGTTTGTAGCAAGTTACCTTCAGCCATTTTTTTGGTTAACAGTATTTCCTTTGGCGCGCTTTGCGCTTTTTGACCATATCTCCAGTAAGACAAATAAGGATTTAGGTGTTGCGGTGGAGATGCAGGCATAGTCTTTGCACCTTTTTTGAGGAGAAGCGTATGAGTTGTCGTTTTAGTAATAAAGATGCATTTTCGTGGTCGTTGGGACAGCTCTTTGAGCATCTGGGCCTGTGGCTTAGTATTGTGGGTATACGACTCTTTCCCTTGATGGGGGTACTCATTGCCCTTGCAATACCAGTTTTGCTGCCAGTGCATGCCATTTCGGCATGGTCCCCCTTTGCCGGTCATTGGAGCCCTTCAGTTGCTGGCTCACTGATGTCATGGATGACGCCTTCTGGGATAATTTTAGCTGGCGTTTTGTTAGCGGCATTTTCATACCTTTTTGCAGCAGTGTGGGTTGCGGGATCAGCCATAGCGTTAGAAGTATATGACCAGGGAACGAGCACGGTGCGCCGTTTTTGGGCGTATTTTTTTACTTCTGCACTGCGTGCCTGGATGTTGCTTGTTGTACAGAGTGTATTGATCAGTGTGGGCATGTTTTGTCTCATTGTTCCGGGAATTTACCTTGCCCTTGCACTCCAGTTTTCGCCTTTTATTATGGTTGATACGAATTGTTCCTGGCGGCAGGCTATTGTGACCAGTTGGCGCATGACACGTGGCTGTATGGGGCGATTATTGGTAACCAATCTTGTTCTATTGCTATTAGCCTGCGCACTTTGGAGCAGCATTTGGCTGTTTATGTTTGTCTATCCGTTGGTCCTACTTGTTCGTACCTATATCTATCGCGCTCTTTGCTTTAAGCAGATGACAATTGCGGAAGTTGAGGTTGTTGCGGCGGTTTTTTAAAATATTAATTGGTCTGTTGGTGTTAATTTACCGGTTGTTGCATCAAAGTGTAAAAACTTTTCATTCCAGGTGCCAGCGGACCAATTAAGCTGTAGATGTAACCAGGTATCATACTTGAGCTGATATTGACCTTTGTATCGTGTAGCGGTAGCGAGCGCATTCCCTGGCGCAACATTAAGTGTGTTTACATAATAGCTTTGCAGCTTCTTGGGATTTAGTGTTGGATTTTTAAGAAAGTAGGAGCCTATGCCGGGAATACGCGTGGTGTCCGAAAATTTTTCCTTGGGTGTTTGCTGGTGCGCGCGCAGGATAAAGGTAATAACATGACTCTTTGGATCTTGCAACGCAAGCAAAAAAGAGCGCGTGTCATTTCTTCCGACACTAATACCTCGCATATCGCCAAGATTAGAAGATATTTTTTTTTCGTTAACTGAGAAGTCGTTCCATAATGGAGAACGTCTTGGTCCCTCCGGGTAACAAAGCTGCTCTTCTGTAAGTTTCTTATCGCTTAAAAATTTTTTAAGCGTACCGATGTTTTTATGATACGTTTCTGGGTTTAGCTGTTTTGAATCAATGCCTCCATGCATAAGATTTATATATGGGGTAACGGAAGAGTTTTTATTTTGAGTAGGCATTTGGAGGAAAAAGATCTGAGGTAGGTTGCAAAACGAGGCGATATACCAATGGTGTAATTTTTTCAGGAGCTTTTCGCCAAAGATGCTAAGATTTTCTTGCAGGCCATTGCCGCATTCGCCTTCCTCGTGATTGCCGCGTAGCGCAAAGACATTGCTGCGATTTTTTTTCTTAAGTTGTACCACGCGATGTACGACGCCGACACTGTCTTTACCCCGATCAATATAGTCGCCCAAAAAGATTATGCCAATATGGGGCTTTAAAACGCCATTTAGATCAATATCCTCTTTTTCTTTGAGGTGGTTAAGCATGATATCGATCGAAATGCCATCACCATGTCGATCGCCGCAGATGTACCAGTCGGTTATTGTTGTGTTTATAATTTTTTGTATTGATGTTAGCTGCGGTTCTTCTTTAGTTTTCCAGACCGGATAATATTTTTTATCATCAAAAAAGGAGACTCTCGTTTGGGGTTGGGGCGGATCGGGTTTAAAAAACGAGACTTTTTGTTCAGTGATATTTGTATTTACATTAAAAAATTTAAGACAGACTATGTCATCGATAATATCTTTGCTGCTTAATTCCTGTTTGCAACAGGATAGGGGTGGATATTTTAGGTTGATTTGGAGGTGGTATTTTTTTGATTTCTTTTGTAGGAATGCGGTCAGCGCAACAAATTTGTTTGCAGATGATTCGCTAATAGTTTTACAAAGATTTGCGTGGTAAAGATCCTTGAGACAGTAGGATGGATCGTTTTTTTCTTGGGGTCCTTTGCTGGGCGGCGTGGACTCTTCCTTTTTTTGAAAAATTGGTTGAAGAATGTTGGGAAGTATTTGGTATTGAGCTGCACTGATAGGTATGACTGTTGGAAAAAGTCCAATGCATGCTAAAAGACAGATACATCTTGAGGTTGGCATATAGGGACCTCTGCATAAAATCGCAGGACTTCTTACTACTAGGCCTTATTATACGCGTTTTTTCGATTGTTTGTACCAGTTTGTTTACAAATTTCGTTGGAATATGCGCTCAATTTCTTGCAAGGTGAGCCGCCAGGTTGTCGGACGGCCATGGGGACACGTGGTGCTGTGCTGTGTTTTTAGTACGTGTTCTACGAGCGCAGACATTTCTATTGTGCTTAGCTGATCGCCAGCTTTGACTGCTGCTTTGCATGCCATGGTGGCATGCATATGCTCATACAGCTTGCTTGATTGATTTTCGAGTATTTCAATTGATTCAGCAACAAGCTTTTGTGCAATTTCTTCAATAAATGCCTGTAAGTTAGCGTTTTTCATTGTTGCAGGTAGTGCGCTAATGCGCATGGTAGTTTCCC
>Ga0209417_1002507_pt1 | contig 27820 bp, 7 predicted proteins | sample RifGroF2_FD_184002 | JGI IMG/M metagenome (GOLD analysis project Ga0209417, IMG submission 184002) | Groundwater microbial communities from Rifle, Colorado, USA - Groundwater F2 (SPAdes) (version 2) | ecosystem: Environmental > Aquatic > Deep subsurface > Groundwater | place: Rifle, Colorado... | reverse complement strand
TCCACGAAGAGACAGTTCCTTGCGGTACCCATCGAGCATGCGCCGGCGCTGTTTCCGGCGCTGTTCCCCCGGAATACGCAACGATCCGCCACGCCTTCGGAACGAAAGCGGACACCTCCGCCGATAGCGGCTGCTCTGTTGCCCGAGAGAATGCAGTCCGAGATGACGACCGGTCCGTCCGCGAAGACGCCCCCGCCCTCGAACTGGGGAAGACTGATGCTTGCCGACCGCGTCAAAGTGTGTCCATTGGTGATCGTGAAGCCCGCGAGTTGAGCGTTGGTCGAGAGATACACGCATCGAACCGCGTTCGGTCCCAAAGGCCCCTCGCCCCTGATCGTGGTCCACTCCGCGCCGTTGACGCTCTTCAAGCAAATCGCTTTTGCCACGACCACGCGCGTCGTTAAGCCGTCATGAAGGACATACCCGCCCGTCTCGTACACCCCGTCGTTGACGAGCACCGCGTCGCCGTCCTCCGCCGCGTCCACCGCCGCCTGGATGTTCGTTGCGGCGTCCGCCCAGTCAACGAACGGCGGCCGGTGCGCGCCCGAGAGGGAGACGTAATGGGTATCGGCCCGAACCGCGCCCGCGGCCATCCAGCCGATGGACCACAGCATAAACAACAAAGCGACGCGCGAACACCGACCCCCGCGGCACGGATTCAATAGGAACTTCTTCATGGATACGGCTCCTTGTCAAAAAATGGTAAACTTTATCATACCTGGGGGCGCGGCAAAGTAAAGGGCGAAATGGAAAACTCCGGGATGGAGGAATCAGGCTCCCGGCGGGTCTGTCCCGCCGGGGTTCTGATCATGCCCCTGCGCCAGACCCTTCGACGGAGCTCAAGGTGAGGCGAGGGCTTCGCGACGACTTTGCTGCAGCATGCGACTCTCGTTGCAGAGTCGGCCTGCAACAAAAGGCCAACATTTTATCTTATTCTGTAGGCCGGCTCTGTGAACCGGCGTTTTTTCAGCAGAATCGACCATAGACATTGAAGCGAGCGGGTTTCGATATGAATTCACCGGCCTGGGGGCAGGCCGGCTCCAAAAAGAGGGAATGCTCTCTTACCCCCCCAAGAAACTGGAACTCAAGTGGGTCAGCGCGGGGTCAGCCCTGTGTTTAGAGGATAGCGTCCCGCCTGCAACGCTATGCGTAAGCATTGCGGGCAGGTGCAGGCGGGCGTTGAAAATCCTTCTCTTCCACAGAATCAGTTCCCAATTCCCCTGCCTTGCTTCCTCTTAAGGGGCATGGTATAAGCTTTTTAGTCACAATTTATTACCTAAGATTCAAGTCGTGCCGAGTTGCCGAAATCCGTTTGGAGGAGGAGTGGTATGTCGTATATCGGGGTGGGGGCTTTGTCGTTTCGAAACTTTTCTCGTCACCTTATACTCGCGGGGACCTTGCTCGCGTTCACCGCGCCGGCGTCGGCGCAGTTGTTATTCTGGGTGAGAGGCGTGGACGACGTCGTGATGGCCAGCGGGGTGCCGCCGTCCGCCGCCTCCGGAACGCTGTACCCAAACCTGCCGGTCCGATCGGCGCCGATCACTCGCACCTTCCAGGTCGTTTACAATCCACGCATCTCGACGATCACCGTGAGCCAGGTGACCGGCCCGTACTTCAGCATGTCCACCAACATCGTCGACGGCGGGGGGTCGTATATCACCCTCAACGTCAACGTCTCCTATGACCCGCGATCCGAAGGCGATCACGCGGGGCAAATCAACGTTGCCGACTGGCACGATACGTTTGTCATGAACCTGGCCGGCAGCAGTCCCGGGGTCCTGCTCACGAACAAAAGCCCGGTGAATGCGGCGCGCGCGGTGGCGCCCGGAGCGAATCTTTCGGCATGGTTCACGGACGGCATCAGCATCCCGTCGATCAGCAACCGCTTCAAGGCGTGGGGGAGGCAGAGCGGCCTGCATTCGGGAGGCGTCAGTACCAACGGCAAATCCGCGACCTTGAATCCATCAACCGACTTTCGCCCGGGGGAGTCGGTATTCGCTACCCTCGCACCCGGCATTCAAAACGCGGCGGGGGAAGCTTCGGTGACCTCGGCCTGCGCCTGGTCGTTCCAGACCGCAGTCAGCAACGTGAGCATTGCATTTCTGGGCGACAGCGGCCGACGGCTGAGTACCAATGATGCGCGCGCGGTGGGGTTGGGCGACGTGAACCGCGACGGCTGGCTGGACCTGTTCGTGGCGAACTACACAGGCGGTTGCGAAGTCTGGACGAACAACCGCGCCGGCATGCTCTACGACAGCGGACAACGGCTGCAAACGAGCCGAAATGCGACCGATGTGGCCTTGGGCGACTTGGACAACGATGGCGATCTCGACGCCCTGTTGGTCAACTGGCAGGCGAACAGCCGGGTCTTCATGAATAACGGCAGCGGGGTCTTCAGTTCGGGCAATACGCTCAACAACACGAACTCAGGCCGAGCAGCGACGCTGGCGGACTTCGACATGGACGGGGATCTCGACGCGGTGATTGTGAACGACAGCCAGACGAATCGACTGTGGCGAAACAACGGCAGCGGATCGTTTACCGCGGTCCCGAATTCCCTGGGATTGGCGCGCGGCTGTGATGCCGCCGCCGGCGACATCAATGGCGATGGGACGCTGGATGTCATTATCGTATATAGCAATCAAAATTCCGTGGTCTGGACCAACAATGGCTCAGGAACCTTCTCATCCAACGGGACGCTCGTGGCAGGGACGTCCATGGCTTTGGGCGACGTCGATGGCGACAACGACTTGGATGTCGCTCTCGGCCGCACTCTCTCGATGGCCCGGTTGTATCGCAATGGCGGCGGAAGCTTCAGTACGCTCACCAATATTCCGGGCGATGGAAAGATCGTTCAACTGGGCGACCTGGACGGCGATGGCGACCTGGACCTTGTGCAGTTGTGCCGTGACAATCCCTCTTCCGTGTGGCTGAACAACGGCGCGGGGACCTTTATCGAGGTCACCGTGCAGACGTTGGGCGCGCTTCCGACGGCGGAAGGCCTGGATCTCGGCGACTTGGACAACGATGGCGACCTGGATGCGGTGGTGGCGCTGGGGACTAATGGCGTCCGCATGTTCTGGAACTCGCGGCCGTCGATGCAGGTGTATGGCACGAACGGCACGCTGCTGGTCAACGATGACGCGCCGTCGGTGGAGAAGGGTACGGACTTCGGCATTCTGACCGGAGGCAGCGTCACCAATACTTTCGTGATCGCCAACGCCAGCCCGGTGAATCTGCAAGTGCCGTCGATTTGGACCAACGGCACGATGGCGTCGCAATTCCGTCTGCTCGACACGCCGACCGTGCTTGCCGCCTGGAGCTCGTTCGTCTTTCGTATCGTCTTCGAACCGACAGGGGCCGGCGTGCAATCTGCCGAACTCGGGTTCGACGGGTCCTGGACGGGCACGCCGTTCCGGATCAACCTCCAGGGAACCTATTCGGCTCCGTTATTCGTCACGAACACGACGCCGCATAACGGGTCGAACCCGGTGACACGCGCCTCGACGGTCAGCGCTCAGTTCAGCGAGGCCGTCGATCCCTCTACCGTCAACACGAACAGCTTCAAGCTGTGGAGCCGGACGCGCGGGCCGCTTGCCGGCGCCGTGACGGTCGACGGATCGAACCTGAGCGCCACCTTCACGCCGGCAGCGGCCTTCGGGGCGGGCGAGACGATCTTTGCCGAGGTGACCGACTCGGTCCTCTCCAGCAACGGCCTCAGCCGTCTTTACCCCGAAGTCTGGTCATTCATCGCGGAGGCCACGAACGGCACCGGCTTGTTCTACGTCCGGATGCTGGATGCGGCGGCGCCGAGCGAGTATCCGTCGGATGCCGTTTTGGGCGATCTGGACGGGGACGGCGATTTGGACGGGATGGTATCGTTCGACTACGTTGCGCTGACGCAGAGCGTCGTGCAGGTCTTTCTCAATGACGGCGCCGGCGGTATGACGATGAGTCACGACTTGATGTTTCCTCACCTCTATACCGAGAGCGGCAGCTGCGGTATGGCGCCGGGAGATCTCGACGGCGACGGCGATCTGGACATGGTCCTGGGCTTCCGCGACACGGCTTACAGCCCCTGCGCCCTGTTGTGGAACGATGGGCACGGCGGATTCGCCATCGATACCAACTCGATCGCAGCGGAGGGCGGGTTTCCGTCCGTCGGCGATCTCGACGGCGACGGCGACCTCGATCTCTTCCTGAAAGATCCAGACAGCTACTACGGCAACGGCGTCGCGCCCTGGTTCAACGATGGCAGCGGCCACTTCACGCGTGGCGTTCGGATCCAGGGAATCTATGATCAGTCGAGCAGCCGGCTCGCGGATATCGACGGGGACGGGGACCTGGATGCCCTCGTCGGCGACGGCGATAACGTTGGCGCGGTCTACGCCCATGTTACCGTACTGCTCAACAACGGCCACGGCGCATTCACGCTGGGCCAAGTCTTGAACCTGGGTTTCTTAAGCTGCAACATCGAACCGGGCGACGTGGATGGCGATGGAGACTTCGACCTGGTGGTCCGGGACGTCGTCAGCAGTTGCTGGCTCAACGACGGCGCCGGCCACTTCACCAAGTCGTCGACTTTCCCCGCTTTCGAAAACGCCTATCAGCAGGGCGCCCTGAGCATGGGCGACTTTGACGCGGATCGCGATCTCGATGCTTTGCTTTCGACGGAACAAACAGCGGCGCCCTACATAATGCGCAACGACGGCTATGGGACGTTCGCGACGGGCGTCATCGTCTGCAAGTCCACCGGCATGTACTGTGTCGCTACGGGCGATCTGGACGGCAATGGAAGCCTGGACGCTTTTTGCGCCAGTGGGGACCGTCGAAACCATCATGTCCTGCTGAACCTCTCGCCCAACCCGCAGATCCCGGTGATTGATCTGGCGCTTTCGCTCACGATGGATAACGGCACGACCAACATGGGGGATCCCATCCAGTTCACCCTGCGCCTGACCAACAGCGGGCCGGACGACGCGACGGGCGTCATCGTGCAGAATTTCTGCAAGCCGACCAATGCCTTACGCTACCTGAGCTGTAGTGGCGGACCGTTCAACACCACCAACGGCCTTTGGAGCACGGCCAACCTGGTTGCCGGCGCGGCGACTTCGGTGCAGTTCACCGCCCTGGTCACGTTCACCGGGAACCTACAGCAGGTGGCGCAGGTGTACGCGGCCAATGAATACGACATCGATTCCACCCCGAGCAATTATCCGGTTGTGGAAGACGACATGACCAACTTGTCCTTCGCGATTAGAGAAGCCGCCGACGTCGAACTGACCATGAGCGTGGATAACACGCACCCCCTGGTGGGAAGCAACGTCACGTTCACCATCTCTATACGCAGCTTGGGACCGCGATACTCCGCCTACGCCATAACCAACGAATTCGTGCTGCCGGTGGGTTTGGCGTTTGTCAGCCAGGACAAGTCGGGTTCGGAGGGAACGTATAACACGGCGGATGGAAAATGGCGCATTGCCAATCAGTGGATCACCGATTCCCCCGACGTGATGAAGATCACCGCCTGCGTGACCAATCAAGGCGTGTTCACCCCTGTGGCCAGGGTGTTCAGCACCTATTTTCACGATCCGTACCGCGCGAACAACACGTCCATCGTGACGATCTCGACCTGGCCCGTGATCTGGGCCTCCGCCGGGGCGCACGGCACGATCAGCCCGTCGGGCGCGGTGTATGTGGCGACCGGATCGAACGCGAGCTTCCTGGTCGCGGCCGATTCGTATTGCTGGATCGACCGCCTGCTCACCAACGGCGCGGAGGACGCGGCCGCGCGACATGCGAAGATCTACACGAGCGGGTGGAACAACGTCATCGTTGACGGCACGATTTCCGTTTCCTTCGCCGACGCCTTCGCCTCGCACGGCACGCCGGAAGCCTGGCTCGGGCAGTACGGCTGGACGAACGCGTTCGACGCGGCGGAGGCTAACGACGCCGACGGCGACCGCATGGCCGCCTGGGAGGAATACGTCGCCGGCACCGATCCGACGAATGCAGCTTCCTTCTTTCAGGTTTCAGGTTTTAGGTCTCAGGTTTCGGGTTTCGTCCTGCGCTGGAACGGCGTGTCGGGCCGCCTGTACTCGATTGACGGCAACACCAATTCACTGATCACTGGTCACTGGTCACTGATCACTAATAATCTTCCGCCGAACGGCGTTTGGACGGATGCGACGCATGGGGCGGATGGGATGATTCACTACCGCCTGGGCGTGCAGAAGCCGTAACCGGCTTTGGAATTCGGGTCGGACCACGGGAATTCGGGTCCACGGGAATTCGGGTCGGACCACGGTAACTTGTTAGCCTTTATCGGCGTACATAAAAGAGATCGCTTCCAAAGCCACGTATGGAGCGATTTTTGAGCTCAAAAATTGATTCTTACAATCAGCGTATCAGAGCGGGCAGAACGGGGTCCATAAGTGTCCCATCTCCAGATTCACGAATTGATGGCGGTGTGCGAAATCTTCCCGCCGAGGATACTTGTCCGTCGTTTTATTCGATGATTGGAAAAATGGCGCTTTTCTTGTTCCCTCTTTCGTGCCGGCATCCTACCATCTGCTCATGTCGCTAGAGGATGTGAAGATTCGGCCGATTGAGACCGCGCTCCCGTTGGACGTTGAGGCGTTCATTGAAGAGGCGAGTCGACGGATCGATCTGTATTTGGCCCGTCAAACCAAGTTGAGGGTTCCCCGATTTGTGGCGAGCGATGCCCGAGAGGCCTACCGGGCGCTCCGCGCCGTGAGCGAAGATCGGCTGGCATTGGGTTGCACATTCTGTGAATGGGGCAGCGGCTTTGGCGTCATTACGTCGCTGGCCTCGATGCTCGGGTTTGACGCCTGCGGCATTGAAATTGAAGAATCGCTGGTGGAGAACGCACGACAGCTTGCCGCTGACTTCCACTTGGAATCTCGCTTCGTATGCGGCAGTTATATCCCTGAGGAGTACGATTACTCGACCGATGGCGTTGGCAATACGGTGGCGCTTTCCGAGAGCACGCCTCTCCCCTCCGAACTCGCGCGAGGAGTTCGTGTATTCGACTGCGACAACGAGATTGAGGAGTACGACGTCATTTACGTTTTTCCCTGGCCCGGCGAAGCGGAACTGGTGGAGGAGCTTTTTGATTCGCGTGCGGCCGCAGGAGCGCTGCTGGTCACCTATGATCAACAAGATGGGGTCATTGTCCAGCGAAGGGTTGTTTAGGCGAATCCGGGCCATCTGTGGGGTCACGGTTGCCTTTTCAGCTCACGGCGTAGTCGGTCCATCGGCGAACTGGCTGAGGCGGGTGGCGGCGGCTTCCCATTCGGCGGTGGCGCGGGCGAGGTCTTCGACGGTGTGGGAGAGTTCGCGGTTGAGGGCGACGGCGCGGCCGGCGTCTTGGTAAGTCTCCGGTTTTTCCAACTCGGCGGTTTGCGCGGCTTGGAGGGCCTCCAGGCGGGCGATTTCCTTTTCCAGCTTGTCCACGAGGTGCTGTTGGTTGCGCCGCTCTCGGGAGCGGGCGTTGCGCGCTTCGGCCTCTTCGCGTTTCTGTTCCTTCGTGCGTACGGAAGGCCGGGGCGCGGGGGCCTGGACGGGTTGGGCATTGCGCGTGGGCAAGGCGGTGGTCAAAGCGACTTTCGCGGAGGTGGCGGAGGTTTTGTCGAGATAGTACTGATAGTCGCCATGATACAGGCGGAGTTTTCCGGCATCGACGTGCAGGACCAGCTTGGCGAGCTTGCGGATGAAGTAGACGTCATGGCTGATAAAGATGAGCGTGCCTTCGAAGGTCTCCAGCGCGGCGATGAGCGCGTCGATGCTGGCCATGTCCAGGTGCGTCGTCGGTTCGTCCATCAGCAGCAGGTTGGGCGGGTCGAGCAGGAGCTTCACGAGGGCGAGCCGGCTTTTCTCTCCGCCGCTGAGCACGGAAACCTGTTTGTACACGTTGTCGCCGGTGAACAGAAAGGAGCCCAGGACGGTCCGGACGAACTGCTCCGGGAGCGGCTGGGGCGTGTCGCTGGCTTCTTCCAGCACGGTGCGGTTGGGTTGCAGCATCTCCACGCGGTGCTGGGCGTAGTAGCCGGTCTTCACATGCAAGCCGAGTTCGCGCGTGCCGGACTGGACCGGCAGCACGCCGGCCAAAATTTTCAGCAGAGTGGATTTGCCGGCTCCATTAGGGCCGACGAGCACGATGCGCTGTCCGCGTTCGACATCGAGGTGCATGCCCTTGTAGACGACCATGTCGCCATAGGCGTGATGAATGTCCTTGAGATGGATGGCGATTCTGCCGCTGCGAACCGGCTGGGGAAAGCGGAACTTGATGGTCCGTCCGTCGCGTTCCGGGGCCTCGATCTTGTCCATGCGGTCGATCTGCTTGAGCTTGGCCTGCGCCTGCGAGGCTTTGCTGGCCTTGGCGCGGAAGCGGTCCGCGAACTCCTGCAGCTTTTCGATTTCCTTCTGCTGGCTCTTGTAGGCGGAGAGCAACTGCTCTGCCTGCGCGTCGCGTTGGACGAGATACTCGTCGTAGTTGCCGCGATAGCGGCGCACCTTGCGCTGTCGGATATCGAGGATGCTGCCGGCGAGCGCATTTAGAAATTCACGGTCGTGGGAGATCATCAGGATTGCGCCCGGGTAGGACATGAGGTAGCCCTGGAACCAACAGAGCGACTCAAGGTCGAGATGGTTGGTCGGTTCGTCGAGCATCAGCAGGTCCGGCTGCTGGACGAGCAACCGGGCCAGATGGGCGCGCATAATCCAGCCTCCGCTCATGGCCTTGAGCGGACGGTCGAAATCGCTGTCGCGGAAGGCGAGCCCTCGCAGGATGGTCTTGGCCCGTGGCTCGAGTTGGTAGCCGCCGATCGCGTCGTATTCTTCCTGTACCTCGTGAAAATCGTGGTCATCCGTGCCGTGGCCGGCGTCGAACGCCTTCATGCGGCGCTGGAGTTCGGCGACCTGGGGGGTGATGGCGGTGGCGAGTTGCAGGACGGTTTCGTCGCCGATGGGCGCGGTTTCCTGGGGCAAATGCCCGATCGTCGCCTTGCGTTCGATGGCTACCGCGCCCGTGTCCGGCACGTCGGCGCCGAGGATGAGGGAAAAGAGCGTGGACTTGCCGGCGCCATTGGCGCCGACGACGGCGGCGCGGTCGCCACGGTTGATCTGGATCGACACGTCCTCAAAGAGAACGCGTTCGCCAAATAGTTTGGACATATTGGTTATGGTTAACATGGAGCCGCGGACGATAGCAGGGCGGGGCTCGGTTGGGAAGCGGCAAAAGGAGAAAAAAAGCTTTAATCCCGTCGCTTATGGGGTTCTTCAGATGCTGAACAGCTCGTGATGCACCTGTTCGGGGGGGACGCCGGCGGCGTCCAGGTCGGACTCGAGGATCTTGATCATGGGCGGGGGGCCGCAGAGCAGGTATTCGTAATCCGGCAAATCTCGCTTCAAGTGTTTCCGCAGCAGGTCGAGCGTCACCAGTCCGGTCTCGCCTTTGAAATCCGGCTCGTCGCTGAGCACGTGGACGACCCGCACGCTCTTCAGCGATTCGAAGTAATCCGCGTACACGATGTCTTTCCGGCGTTGATTTCCGAAGAAGAGGACGGCGTCGCGGCCCGCCTGCGTCTCCACGCATTCGACCAGCAGCTTAAAGGACGTGATCCCGATGCCTCCGGCAATCAGGACCAGGGGCCGCCCGGTTTCGAGCGCGCCGCGTCCGAACACGCCATAGGGGCCGTCCAGGAGCGCCTCCTCGCCCGGCGCCATGTCCTGGGTGGCGCGGCTGTCCTTGCCGAGCGCCTTGATGGTCAAAGCGAGGCTCCCGTCGGTGGGGACATATTCGGTCACCGTGTAAGGGTGGCTCCCGCTCAGCAAGCCGCGTCGGAAGTACATGAACTGCCCGTTGACCGGGACGATCCGGCCCTTCACCGGGCGCAGCCAGATCTCCATCACTTCGTCGCCCACCGGCGCCCGGCGGGTCACCCGGTAGCGGTACGAGAGCAGGCCGAAGGTCCCGGCGAGCCGGTAGAGGTATATCGCGGCGACCCCCGCCATGAGGAAGAGCCAGACCGACCCGAGCGCGGTTTGCCGGAGCGTCATGCCGATCGGGTAACTGTGGACAAAGACCAGCGGCAACACCAGATAGCTCGTCAGGTGCAAGCGCATCCAAACGCGGTACGACAGCTTCTCGCGGAGCGGCACGCTCGTCAGCCCGATCAGGAGCAGGATGGCCGCGGCAACTATTCCGAAGAGAACCCAGGGGAAGATGTCGGCTTCCGGGTGGAACACGTTGAGGTCGAATTTGTCGAAATAATAGACGGTGATAAAGACCGGATGCAGCAGGATCAGCAGGAGGCCGTACTGTCCGAGCTTCTTATGCAGTTCGATGTTCCAGATCAGGTCCGGCAATATCCTGGACACAAAGCCCCTGAATCCGAGAAGCAGCTGCCAAACCAGCAGGACCGTCCCTGCCAGCGATCCCGTCTTCGCCAGTATCTTCCAGACGCTCAAGCGCACGGTCGGTTCGTCCAGCTGCACGAACGCCAGCGGGCTGACGGTCGTGAGCGCCAGCAAGGCCAGCAGTCCGTATCTTTGCGGATCCAAGTCTTTCATGAGTCACCCCCCCGTACGCTAGGATGGGCTCGGTGCAAAGCCCATCAGTGTGAAGTGGAAACTGGGTTGCGAAATGCCTTAGGGATGATTTCAGCAGTCCGGCCCTCTGTGGCCGGAGTTTCCTGCGCCTATTCGGATGCGCCTGGCTGAGCCGCGTTTTGATTTCCTAATGTTGGCGCGGCTCCGCCGGAGGCGTGGCTCTATCGAAGACGGGGATTTTCGACGCACCTCAGCCGACCAAAAAGCCCGAGGGGAATCCCTCGGGCTTTTCGGTCCGGTTATTCCGGTTATCTCGCGGCGCGGACGCGGTAGACGCCCAGAGAGGACGAAGCGGGGACGGGGGCTTCGTTCGTGACCGGCGTGGGGGGCAGGTTGGTGGCCAGGATGGTCCACGTGCTCATGCCGTCGGCGCTGCCTTCCAGGTATTGGACGACGCCCGTGCCGCCGGCCCAGCGGGCGGTATTGGTGGCGTAGCGTTGGATGCGCAGGTAGGAGTCGCCGTTGGTCGGACAGGTGTCGCTGCGGTATTCGTAGCCGGTCAGGATGCGGTCGTTGTCCGGGTCATTGGTGACGGCTTCTTCGAACCCGCTGGTGATGCCGTAATCCGCGAGCCAGCGGTGAGGGGTGGGCAGGTTGGTGGTCCAGCTTTCCGCAAAGTGGGCGGTCACCCATTTGGGCGCGTCCATGAGCAGGTTCAGCGGGTTGTCGGAGGACGACGCATCGCCGGACCAGTTGGCGAAGTGATAGTAGGCGTCGGCCTGGGCGTCGAGGGCGACGACCGCGCCTTGGGCGTGCCAGCCGGCTTCCTGCACCACGGAGCCGTTGGGGCCGGCGCTGGGCGTGAGGTAGTAGTTGGTGGTCCAGCGCCAGGTCAGGACGGCGTCGTTGGTGATGGTCATGACCATGCTGGTGGTCGCGCCGCCGGCGATGTCGTGACCGGTGACGGTCCAGCCGGAGCAGGCAAGCTGGGTCGTGCCGTGGGTTTCCGGGCCGGCGACGTAGTTGGTGATGATGGCGCCGAAGGAGTTCGAATAGCTGCCCACAACCGGAACGCAGACGCCATAGGGCGATTGAATGACGAGCGTGGCGTCGAGCATGAGGTAGGTGAAGGCGTCGGCCTCGACGGTTTCGCCGAAGCTGGCGGAATAGACGCGCACGTCGCCGAGGCCGGTGGGGGCGGCGCCGGCGGTGACGACGATTTGCGTGGAGCCGTCCACGCTGTCGATGCTGACGGCGCCCGCGCCGCACAGGGTTACGTTGGTCACATCGTAGGTCATGCCCATGCTCAGGTTCGTGCCGACAATGACGACCGAGTATCCGCCGCGCCGGTTGCCGCTGTTGGGGGTGACGGAGGCGATGTTGCCCGCCGCGGTCACCAGGTAGGCTTTGGGCAACAGGGTCTCGCCGAGGCTGGTGGATTGGATCGCGATATCCATGGGGCCCGTCAGGGTGAATTCCGGCGTATCGAACGTCACCCAGTTTTCGCCTTGATCGGTGATGGCAGGCGCGGGCACGCCGCCGACGAACACTTGCGCGATGTCGCTGCCGGAACCGAGCGATCCGTTCGTTACGGTGACGGATTCGCCGCCGGTCAGGCTGCCGGAGGAGGGTGTTACGTCGAAGACCTTGACCACGTTGGTGACGTCAGGGGCTGCGAGATAATTCGCATCGCCGGCCTGAGAGGCCACGACTTCCACGTCGCCCACGCCGGTGAAGGTCAGGTTTGTGCCGTCGAGCGAACCGGGCTCGGCTGCCGAGAAGGCGACCGGCAAGTCCGCGGAGGATGTCGCCGCCAGCCCGACCGAGGCGGACAGCTTGTGAGGCTCGATGGCCGCGAAGTCGATGGCTTGTGCCGCTTGAGCGACCACCAGCGTGCCTGTTTGAGAGCCCTCGTAGGTGGCGTCGACCACGGTTCCCGTCACGGCATAGCTGCCGGCGTTGCTTGGAGCCGCTTCGCTGCCGTCGTAGGTGAGCTGGACCGACAACCCGCCCGGCGTCGTCATGGCCGACGCGTAGAGCGGCGATCCGTCATAGGTATGAAGAAGGTTGGTCAGAGTCACGGTGGCCGTTGCCTTCACTACGTCGAACGCGTTCGTGACGTCCGCGGCGGCCATCCAGTTGCTGTTGCCGGCTTGCGAGGCGATCAGAGTGACCGTGCCGACGCCGGTGAACTCCAGGTTCGTGTTGTCGATGAGAACCGCCGGGCTGTTGACTACGCGGAAGGCGATGTCGCCCAAGCCGGAGGAAGCCGTGGCGCCGATCTGGATTTTGTTCGTAGCGACTTGCTGACCGATGGCGGCAAACTCGATGTGCTGCGTGCCTTTTTGGACTGTCAGGCGGACGATCATGGGCGCCGGCGAATTGACGGCTTCGGCGGAGGTCACCCAGTTCGTCGCCTCGTAGGCGCCGGCGTTCAAGCCGGCGCTATCGACGCGGCCGGTATGGGCGATGGCCTCTCCGGCGACGGACGCGAAGCCGGTGGGCGAGACGATGGCCAGCCAGTCCGCGAACGCACCGTAACGGATCTCGTTCGTGTAGCTGAAGCTTGCCGATCCGGTATTGGTGACCATGAACGTGGCTTCGCCGGAGACGGCCTCGTTGAAGCGTCCTTCGAAGGAAAGGCTCGCGCCGATCAAGCCGATCTCGCCGGCTTCAAGGGCCGTACCGGCCAGAGCGAGCGAGTAAATGGCGCTGGGTCCGTCATTGGTGATGCTCAGCAAGGCCTCGTGCGCGCCCAGCGTGGAAGGCGCGTAGTGCGCGACAAAATTACTGACCGAACCGGCGGTCACTCGGCTGGGCAGGTTGCTCACGGTGAAGAACTCAACGCCATGGCCGCTGAGGCCGATGCCGGAGACGATCAGATCGATCATCCCGCCGTTGGTGATGGCCAGGGTAACGGATTTATATGCGTTGGTTCCCACGGATCCGAAGTCGGTGCCGTAGGTGGTGGAAGCGGCGGACCCGTTCGGCACCGTTTGGCCGGAGAGCGTTTCGATGGTCATGGCCGGCAGGCTTAGGATCGTCAGCGTGCCGTCCGTGCTGCCTTGGTAAATCGCGTGCACGACCGTGCCGGTCACGGCATAGGCGCCCAGTTCCGTCGGCGCGGAGGAACTGCCGTTGTAGGTCAGGCTTACCGGCAGGCCTTCCGGCGTGGTGGCGGCGGTCGCGGCTTTGGGCGAACCGTCGTATGCCTGCGCCATGTTGGACAGCGTCGCCATGGCCAGCGCCTTGATGACGGAGAACGTCTGCGACGTGGTCGCGGAGAAGTAGCTGTCGTTGCCGGCCTGCGTGGCGCGGAGAGTGACCGTGCCCGCTCCGGTGAAGGACAGGTTCGTGCCGTCGGAGAGCAGGGCGGGGCCGCTCAAGACGTCGAAGGAGACCGGCAGCCCGCTCGAAGCCGTGGCCGCCAAACCTCGGACGCTCGTGGCGACTTGATTTCCAAGGGTTGGAAAATCGATCGTTTGGGCGGCTTTGATCACCGTGATGGTCATCTCGCCGTACGCGCCGGAGCCGTCGTTGGCGGTGGCGCGGACGACCACCGTGCCCGCGGCCGTACCGGTCAGCACGCCGGAGGCATCGATCTCGGCATTTCCGGTCCCGGGAACGATGGACCAGGCGACATCCGTCACGTTCGCCGGATTGACCGCCGCGATTATTTGCAGGGTGGACCCGGCCGCCACCGTACTGCCGTCAGGCGAAGTAACGGTCACGGTGGTGACCAACGGGACCTCCTGGACCGTCACGTCGATCGTGTAATCGTTGTATTCCGTGCCGTCGTCGATCCGCACGGTCAGCGTGGCGGCGCCGGTTTGTCCGGCGACCGGGGTGACCGTCATGGTGCGGTCTTCTCCCGTGCCGGTGAAGACCACGTTATTGGTGGGAATCAAGCCGGGATTTGACGAAACCGCGGCCGTAGGCACAACGTCCTCGAGCGGCTGCTCTTCGTCGCTGACTTTGAACTCCTTGGAGACGGCGGCGTCCTTCTTCGTGGACAACCCCGCCATAAAGCCATACTGGGGAATCCAGGCGGTGCTGAACAGGCTGCCGGTCCGACTGGAGCCGGCGAGGTCGACGGCCTGATTTCCGCTGCCTTCGTTCAGGAGGTAGAGCGCTGCCAGGTTGTCTTCGGGCGCCGCGATGTTCCGGTTCATGTCGGCAAGAATTTGCGACTGGGTGCGGGCGTTTTTCCAGACGCGGACATTCCTCAGTTTGCCTTGCGTCAGGGCGTCCTGGCCCCAGTTGCTGCGGAAGAAGTAGCAGTTGTTGCGGCTGGCTTGCTCGCTGCCCGTCGTCGCGTTGCGGCCGGCTTTTTGCGCGCCGTTGCAATACACGAGGAACTGCTGGAGGGGGTGGTTGTAGACGAACGCCACATGCACCCACTGGTTCAGCGGGAAGGCCTCGACGGCCTTGCTCGGCTGTTTGGTCCAGTATTGATAGGCCCAAGGGAAGATTTCGGCGATCAATTTTCCGCTGCCGCCTTCCGAAAAGGCGACGTGAATGTTGTATTGATTCTCGCCCGCGCCGAAATCGAAGAAACGATTCCAGGTGCCCACGCGCGTGACGTACGTCCAGCCTTCGATCGTGAACGAGACCTGGTTGTAGTTCAGGTCCGGAATGGACAGGTAGCTGGTCGCGCCGTCGAACTGGGCCACCGTGGCGCCGGTCGCTTCGTAGAGACGGGGCGCATCGTTCAGGGGCTGCACGGTAATGACGGCGGCCGCCACGTTGGTGCTGTAGGCGCTTTGGCCGCCGGTCTCGGCGATGTGAAAGAAGCGGGTGCGGTTGGCCTGTCCGTCGGTGCGATCCCAGGCCCGGAGTCGGAGGGTCGCTTCGCCGTGATAGTTCGCCGCGGGCACGAAGCGGATCCGGGTGACGGCGTCGGCATAGAGCAAGGTCGCGTTGGTGTCGGAGGGCGGGTTGTCGATCGTCCACCAGGTGCCGCCATCCGTCGTGGTTTCCCAGCTGCCGTTGGTGTAATTGCCGCCGACCACCGCGACGCCGGGGTTCGCGCCGTCCTTGACGACGACATGATCCGCGATCAGGGTTTGGATCAACACGCCCGGATTATTCAAGTCGTCCTCGTCGATGTCGGGGAAGACCGGCGTCCCCGAAATGATGGGCGCGGCATCCGGCGCTGAGGGGCCGCTGAAATTCACGGTGTAGACCGGGTTGATCGAATCGTTGCTGACGATCAGGCTGGCGGCATAGGCGCCGGCCTCCGGCGGCGAGAAGCGCACGGTGATATTGGACTTTGAGTGGGCGGAAATTTCCACCGGCAAATCGGAAATGGCAAAAACATCCGGGTTGGCCCCGTTGGTGATCCATCCGGTGATGAGCAAGGCCGCAGCGCCTTTGTTCGTGATGCTTAAGATATGGTCGCGGTAGGACCCGGCCCCGACCGACGGAAAGGCCGTGCCTTTGACCAGACTGGCGGCCTCGCCGCTGGCCACGGCGGCGCCGTTGGTGCCCAGCACCAGCATCGGAGGAACGAGCAGCAGGTATCGGCCGTCCGGTTGAAGTTCGAATTGCGCGGCGCCGGAAATGTTGACGAGCGGCACGATGCCGAATGCGGGGTCAAGCCAGTGACCAACAGGAAAACCGGCTCCGGAGGGCGCATCCACGGCATAGGCCGACAAATTATACCATGATCCGCTATATTGAGCCCGTTCGCCCGAGCGCGTCCAATACCAACCCGCCGCCACTGCGCCGCGCCGCGCGGCCGCGGTGCCCGGATCCGACAGCCAGGCCAGCACCGAGCCTTCGCCCGTCCATGCCGTGCCTCCCAATTCCGTGCGGGATGCAATAAACACGCGGTCGGTGCAAATGCCCGACTCCAACACATTGGCCGGGGTATTGTGCGTCCATCCCACGGCGGTATCTTGCACGATGCCCGCAAAATCGGGGGAAAAGGCCGGATAAAAAGTGCTGTTGAGCCAGGAGCGCAGTTCGACGTTAGGCCAATCGTTCCACCAGCCGGCCGAGAACTGGCGTCCCGTCACGGGATTGGTGGCCCACAGCGTGATCGTCCCGGCCACGCCGTTGTAGTTGCTATGCACCACGCGCCAGCCGACGGGGGAGCCATTCCAGGACCAGGAAGCGTCGTAGACCACCGATCCTATCGGCAGGCTGCTCGCCGGCGTCGGAGCGGCTTGTGCAACGAAAGCGGATATGAGCAGTAGGAGCGTGAGAATCAGATATCGTGGAAGCAAGAGGTGGGAACTGGGAACACACCGAATGGAACGGGTCATCGTTTCGTTCATGCAATCTCCTTGGCGACGGTTCGAAACCTGATAGCGACACAACGGGTTTTATCATACCCGTGCAAGAGAAAAAGGATACATCTTGATTTCTTTCAAAAACTTTAGTTTTCTGACAGATAACGTTTCTTACGGTCGGCGCTTATGAAATATTTCCAGGAAGAAGTTCACGGTTGCGATCAATCCGCCCTGCCGCATCGGCATTTGGCAGCCCGGCGGGTCGGGCACATGCGCGCGCCGCGCGGGGATCTTTCTCCCAAGATTACGACCGGCTATGTCGGCATGCTGTGGTGTTTGCGCGGGGTGTATCAGGACGAGACCGAGGAGGAGGGGACGTATACCGTCCGCCCCGGCGAATTCGGCGTGATTTTTCCGGGCAAGACGCTGACCATGCGCGCCCTGGAAGACGGCACCGAGGTGCGCTACCTGATCTTCGACGGCGAATCCGCCGTACAGGAATGTTTATCCGCCGGGCTTTGGGAGGGCGTTTTTCGCGATTCGGCGCCGCCGTTCGATGTGCTCGACCAGATAGCGCGGCGTCTGCGCAGCAGCAAACCGCAGGATTTGAGCCTGGCCGCCGGGTCGGTTCGGGATTTGCTGCTGGTCAGCGCCGATCATGCGCGCCAGGCGGCGAAGGACAAACTGATCCATCAAGCCCGGCGGTTGATGCACACGCGGTATGGGGAAGAGGGGTTCGGCATCCCGCGTGTGCAGGAAACGCTGGGGATCAGCCGCACGCTGCTGAATGTGCGATTCAAAGCGGAAACCGACGTCAGCCCGCATGCCTACCTGTTGAATCTGCGCGTGCGCGAAGCCTGTGGCCTGCTGGCAGGCACCGAGCGGACTGTAGCCGACATCGCCCAACAGTGCGGCTTTGCCGATCCGGTTTATTTTTCTCAGCTCATCCGCAAACGCACCGGTTGTTCCCCGCGGGCCTACCGCAAGCGATCGGATTAAGCTCCTGCTTCTGGAGCCGGAGCGACCTTGCTCCGGCCGGACGAAAAACGAAGCCGGGTGGCGGCGTCTCGTGAGGAAATTCATGGTCTTGTCATAAGCCGAGTGGCCCCACGGAAGGCAAAGCGTCCCACGAATAAGAGAGTGTTCAAGGGAGATCGTCCTTGTGCCGGTTATGTCAGGATACCCCCAAAAAACAGGCCTTTACAGGCCTGCTAAAACGTTTTACTATATTGGCGAAGACTGCTTTCCAGCGACGTCAAAAAGACTTAAAACAATGGAGCGGACCATGAGCCGGCGTTTCCGATGGGTGGGTGTTTGTTTCCTGTTCGTTTTTCTCGTGGGGCGCGCTTTCGCGGGCGAGGTTATTCTTCAATATTTCAACACCGGCTGGGCGGAGCTGGCGCGCCGGATTCCCGAACTGGCCGAAGCCGGCTACACGGCGCTGTGGCTTCCGCCCCCGTTCAAGGCGGGGGGCGGTCTTTCCGTTGGCTTCGATTCGTACGATCGGTTCGACCTGGGCAGCAAGAACCAGAACGGCTCCATCACCACCAAGTACGGAACCGAAACGGAACTGCTATATCTGGTCGAAGTGGCGCACCGCTTTGGGCTCCGCGTCTATTTCGACAACGTGATGGCCCACAACGGCGGCCCGACGTCCAGCGGACTTCCGGGAACGCTTCAGCCCAACGGCTTCGTCCCGGAGGATTTCCACCTCCGGCGGACCTCGGAGACCACCTACGAAAATTATGGCTGGCCGAAGTGGGATGACGAGTGGCAGGTGTTGAATCGAAACCCCTTCGGGCAGGACATCGCGCACGAAACCCCCAACGACAGCTTTGGCTGGAGCGAAGGCGACAACTACGCGAAGTGGTCCGGCCTCCGCCACCCCAACAACCCCGAATACTATCTCGACACCGATCTTCCGCTTGAAGTCGTGCAAGGCGGCAGCACGTCGATCGTCTACACCTTCGCGAACAAGGAACCGTTCTCAGACGCCAACGCGAACGGGCGTTTCGACTGGACCGACGTCAACGCCAACGGCCAGCACGACGCAGGCGAGCCCGGCGAGTCGTTCACCGACACCGGCCTCGACCCCAGCCGGGCCGACCGGCGGGTTGCCGCCTGGGGCTACGGCAACGGCCGGTATGACATGGGCAATCCCGTGGCGGAGGACGTGAACAGCCTGCTGTTCCGCTCCATCCGCTGGTTTACGGACAAGGCCAGCGCGGACGGGTTCCGGCTCGACGCGGTCAAGCATGTCCCCGCGTATTTCTTCGGAAAGATGGACAGCCCGAAAGACAACTCCAACTGGGGCTACGGCGGCCAGGCGCAGGAGCAGTTCAACATCTCGCGCGGATTCAGCGACTGGGGCAATCACCGCGACACGGTCTTCGACCACGTTCAGGCGCGCGACGACGCGCTCCTCTACGGGGAGCATCTCGGCGATCCTCCGTGGAAGATGTACTACGTGGACGCGGGCATGCGGATCGCGAACGACGATTTCCTCAATGCCGTCAAGGGCAACATCGGCGCCAACCTCGCCGGCATGGACAACCCGTTCTACGCCGTGATTAACCCCAACCAGTCCATGCACTATGTCATGAGCCACGACAACAACTACCTTTGGGGCGGCGACCGCGAACAGGCTCACGCCCTCCTGCTCACGCGCGAAGGCTTGCCCATTGTCTACACCGACGGCTACAACCAGTCCGGCTCCCCGGATTGGTTTCCCAAGCCGGCGGAAAACCCGTTCCTCGGCGAATTCGACCAGCGCTACCTGCCCAACCTGCTCGACATCAATCGCCACTTCGGCTGGGGCTACCAGAGCAGCCGCTGGAGCGAATGGAACTTCACCTCGTATTCGCGGTACGACCCCGACTTCGGCAACAACGACCACGGCGTGACGATGATCTTCATGATGGCCAGGAACTACATGGCCGAATGGGTGAACAAGGATGTCGACGCCGTCTTCCCGGAGGGCGCGCGGTTGTTCAACTATTCCTACCACGACGGGCCGTTCAAAGTGAAAGTCATCGCGGGCGGGAAGCTTCGCAACATGGACGACTCGCCGATCTACCTCGCGCCGGGAAAATATTATGTCTTCTCGTGGCGCAACCCGGAAATGCCGCTGGTCTGGGGCGAAGGGCTGACCGAGGAAGTCCAGCCCATCCTGATCTATGAAAACGGCGCGAAAGCCGGAAGCGTGACGATGACGCGCAAAGACGGACGCAACGGCGACCCGGCGTTCAATCCGTACAGCCTCGCGGACCCGAACGCCTCGGACTACAGTTACAGCCTGGCCATCCCGCGCGTCACGCAATCCTCCAACCTGACGTTCATCGCCCGCGCGGACGGCTCGGCCGAAAACATCCTCATGAAGCTCGACGGCGGCATCGACCTGAATTCCCAGATGGACCATGTGACCCAGCAACCCGGCGACCGCGACAACCCGCCCGCCGTCGCCAAGGACAAGTTCCTCGGCTACGAGCAGATGAAGTACGTCCAACGCATCGCCGAGAAGTTTGCCGCGGCGGACGTCAGCCGCAACGTCATTGGCTCCCTGGGCGCGGAAACTTACCTCTGCAAAATTGGATCCAATGGCTTCACGCGGGTAAACGGCGGCGGTTACAACACCTCGAACGGCGCCGTGACCTGGATTCTTCACGACCCCACCAATGTTCAGCACGATGGCTCGGCGCGGGCGTTCGATCCGCCGCCCGAGGCCGCGGGCGGAGAGCCGATTGAAATCTGGGCCAAGATCGGCTACCGCTTGCAGGCGGACCGGGCGCTGATCTACTACACGACCAACGGGACCAACCCGGAAGGCAGCGGCGGCTTCGGCAAAGGCAGCACCCTGGTCGTTTCCATGGGCTGGGAGGCCAACGGGCTGGACGATGAAGGCGGCACGCCGGACTGGTGGAAGGGAACCCTTCCCGCACTGCCGGCGGGCTGCGAACTCCGCTACAAAATTGCCGCCTTCGACGACAACGCGCCCAGCCGTTTCCCGTGGACCGACGCCGACCTCGACATCAAAGCGCGAATGGAAACGGTGTTTCAGATCACGAACTTCCATGCGGCCGCCATCCCGTATTATCCGCACAACGATTGGGGCCGGATGGCCGTTGGCCTTGAGGAGGGCCTGCATGTGCTGCGCACGAAAGCGATTCTGGGCCGCGCCTCGGGCGACACGCCGATCTACCGGGAGCGGACGCAGACATTCTACTACGACACCCGGCGCCCCGAGGGGGCCATTCGGTCCCCGTCCGCGGACGGCCTGATGCTCTCCGGGTCCGTCTACAACGTGAAGGCGGTCTCCGACATGAGCGTCGAGGAAGTCTGGTACAAGATCGAAGATATGGACGCCAGCAACGACGACGCCCTGACCGGCGTGGCCAACGGAAATAACGCCTGGGTGAAGGCGCTCAAAGGCCTTGTGCCCGCGCCCCGGCCCGGCGGCGCCTTGGAACAGCAGTGGGAATTCAACTACACCCTTATCCCGACCACGGGCACGGCCACGATCAAAGTCCAACTGCGGGAACTGACCTCCGCCGCCAACCCTTCGCTCAGCGATGCCGAGGGACACTTCACGACCTTGATTCGCACCGTCGACACCGGCGGAAACGGCGTGCGCCTGTTCGTCCACGAGCCCGCCGCCGACAGCGCCACCGTGGGCGTGGGCAGCAATCTGGTCGCGTATTTCAGCAAGGGCCTGGCCGCCGGTCTCAACGACGCCGAGTTGGCGCAGCGGTTCGTCATGTCGATCGATGGCCTCGCGCAGTCGAACGCCGGCTATGTCGTTACGCGCGACGCCGCCACCAACGAACACGCCATCCGCCTGGCCCTGCCCAATCTCCACAACGGCGACCCGGGCTTTCTTCACCTGCTGGAGGTGACCTTCACGAGGGACAGCTATCCGACGCTCGCGGCCCAGCGGCAGGTTTATGCGGCGTCCGACGACGACACCAATAACGACAGCATCCCGGACTCCTGGGAACGGCAGTGGGGCATTTCGGTTGGCGACCTCTCCGCGGCCGAGGATGACGACTTCGACGGCTTCAGCAACCTGCAGGAATACATTGCCAACACGAACCCCCGCGGCGGCAACGATTTTCCCGCGCTGAACTCCCCGTCCAGCACAAGCTCCGTCATGGCCTTGAACTTCGACTCGAAATCCAACCGCAACTATTTCGTGTGGTACGCCGATTCCCTGCTTCCCGAGTTGACCCCGTGGCAACTGGCGACCCCGTTGACCGATCCGATCGAGGGGACCGGGCAAACGAACCTGTTCATCGACATCTTTCCAAATCCGACAAACCGGTTCTATCGCCTGGAAGTGAAAATTCCCGGGTCATAACGCCCCGGACGACTCAAACGGGAAGAGAAAAACTACTTTTTTGTCCCTCGTTATAGCAGACAGGGACGGCAAGGCCGCCGTCCCTCCCGATCCCGTTGAGGGTCCGCGGCCTCGGCGCCTTGCCGGACTTTCTGCTGATCTTCCTGCACCACGGACTGCGGAAGCGATCGCTATCTACAAAGAGCCATCTGCTCTGTATCTTACATAAACGATTTCGTGATAGAATAATCTGATTCAAACTTGTTGCGGGGCCTTTTCGGTTCAGCAGGCCCTGCATATCGCGTGTGAAACTATCATGACAGGAGTCTATGCATGATTCAAAGCGGCAAGCTCTTCAGCCTCCATTCCTGTTTTTCCAATCATTGGAAAAACGCAGCAAAAAAGTTCCAATCATTGGAAAACGCGTCTGAAAGACTTCCTATCCTTGGAAAAGCCGTATGGTCTGCGCAATTTTTCGCCTGGGCTTTTCTCCTGTCCGCTTCCACCGGCTGGGCGGTCAACACCATGAATCTGCGCGGGGATGTAAATGGCTGGGCGCCCACGGCGATGACGAAGACCTCGGGGGTGTTTCGCGTGACGGTTCAGGAAAGCGCGGCCGGTCCGCGGTTGTTCAAGTTCGACGAGGACGGCGATTGGGATCCCCAGTGGGGCAATGGGGACGAGCCCGGCCTGGCCGCGCTGGATACGCTGTATGCCAATGGCGACAACGGTTCTTATACCGCCGTGAATTCGTATCGCTACACCTTTACGGTGAAGGACTGCAACGGGGGCGAGAATACGCTGAACGCGATCCAGCAGACCACGAACGAGCCCGTCGGCATTTTGTCGGTATCGGACAATTCGGGGCTGATTGGCAATGGCCCTGTGAGCGTCGCGATTCAGACCTCCGGCGATCCCAGCGGGGAGCGGATTTACGTGCGGTACACGACCAACACGTGGGCTTCGTCAAGTTTCGTGGAAGCGACCGGCAGCGGGACCAACTGGTCGGCCGGCATTCCGGCTCAGGAACCGGGGGCGGGCGTAATCTATTATATCCTGACGACCACTTTTGCTGCGCCCACGCATGCGGACGCGGATGTGCAGACGATCGCCTACGGCAATAATGGCGGCGCGAATTATGCGTATACGCAGCCTTCGGCCGAAATGATCGTGTTGGGCACGAATCTCGCAGCCATCGCGAACGGCGAAGCCGCCGCTGCGGCCAAGGGCACTTTGTTCATTCCGCTCGTGGCGGGGCGTGCGGCGACCAACTGGTTTTCGGTCACCAACAGCGGCGGCACGGCGTTTAGCATCGCCGGTGTGGAGACGAATGGAACGGGCCGCGATGCCTTTGCAATTTCCGATTTGCAATTTGCGATTGAAGCCGGCACGGCGTCGAATTTCTGCATGGTGTTTTCAAGTGCGGCGGCTGGGACGCATACAGCAGCCGTTGCCCTAGCGAACACCACCACCAATTCGCCTTATATTCTCTATGTGAAAGGTTCGGCGTACGGGCTCTCCACGAATGTTGGGCCGTATGCCGGCGGCAATGCCATCACGATTACCAACGGCGATCTCGGCACGGCGACCAATGTGTTGGTCGGCGGGGTGGCGGCGTCCATTCAAGACGCCGGCCCGGACTGGGTGACCATCGCGATGCCTCCATCCGGGTCGGCAGGAGCGAAGGATATCGTTATTCAAACCTCGGATAACGGCGACACGACGTTGTCGGGCGCGTACACTTATAATCCGGCGGGCGAGATTGTCGGACCGATGTTGGACGATTGGACGCGCTGGGAGAATGCGCCCTCGCTGCCCTCCACGTTGAGCGAAATGGCCTCGGTGGTGTTCAGCAACAAGATCTACTGCATGGGCGGCAAGATCGGAACCGTCATCAGCAACCGCGTTTATTCTTTTGACGGCACGAATTGGTCAACCGAACCGGCTTTGCCGACCAACCGATATGCGGCGAGCGCGGCGGTGCTGAACGATCATTTATATTTCATCGGGGGGGCCTTGGGCTCCGAAAATTGCTCGAATATCTTTCGTTTCAACGGATCGAGTTGGACGCAAGTTCAATGGATGTCTCAAGGCCGGGCGTATTTCTCAGCCGGCACGATCAGCAATGCCATCTATACGATCGGCGGCTCCTACAACGGCAATGCGACGACCAACGTGTTTCGATATGACGTTACGAATTGGACCGGGGTCGCGGGGCTGCCGTCAAACACTGCGCGCACGGCGGGCGGGGTTCTGAACGATTCCCTTTATCTTGTGGGCGGCTGCAATACGACCCCCTATTACATACGCACGAATGTCTTTCGGTATGATGGGGCAACCGTTTCTGAGGTAGCCGGGCTGTCGCAAGGCCGGATGTTTTTTGCCGCCGCCGAACTTGGCGGTTATCTGTATGCGTTGGGCGGCGTTAATTTTATGTCCATTACGTGCACGAACGTGTTCCGGTTCAATGGGACGGCCTGGACGGAGGTCGCGGGACTGCCGGCCGGCCGCCGTCATAACAGCGCCGTGACGTTCCGTGACCAGATTTACTGCATTGGCGGCTGGAACGGAGCCAGTGTCTCCAACGTGTATCGGTATCCGGCCCGAATTGAATCGCCGGCCGTTTCTCCCTCGTCCGGCGTATGGACGGGCGGATATCCGGTGGTCATCATCGGCACGAATCTGGGCAATGGGGCGGATGTAACGAATGTCATGCTCTGCGGCGTGAGCGTTCAATCGATCGTCAGCCAGTGCTCGACTCAGATCGTTGTGATCGCCGGCGCCTCGGACGGCGCGCACGTGGGGGTGGGCGATGTCCGGATCGATTCGGTCAGTTTTGGGGCCATCATCCGTTCCAATGTCTTCACGTACCTGGCGCCCGACATTCAGGTGACGGGCGCTTCTTTTGACTGCGTTCCGGTCGGATTTTCCGTCACGAATTTGTTTGCGGCGACGAACGCCGGGACCCTGCCCTTGAGCATCGCGAGTTGGACCAATGCGGGCGCGGGCGCGGCGTATTTCACGCTGAGAAATCCTCCCTCCGGAGTGGCGACGGGCGCTTCTGTGACGTTTGAGGTGGTCTTCCAACCGGACGTTGTGGGAACTTTCACTCCCACTGGCTATACGGTCAACAACAGCCCGGATCCCAATTATGCCTTCGGGCTGTCTGGAAGCGCGTGCGAGATCAGCCCTTTGAACGGACCGAGCGCCGGAGGAAACAGCATTACGATCACGAATGTGACGTTGGGCAGCGGCTCCGATATCACGAATGTTTTGGTGGCCGGCGCAGCGGCGACGATCACCGGTCAAGGCGCAAACTGGATCGCCATCGCCATGCCGGCGCATACGAACGGAGCGGTGGACATCGCCGTGCAATCGGCGAGTGAAGGCGAGACCCTGATTCGCAATGCCTACCGCTACAACCCGACAGGTTCGATCGGCAGTTATACCTATGACTGGACGCGGTGGCAGAGTGTGGTCGCTTTGCCGGAGCGGCGCATGTACGTGGGGGTGGGAGTGTGGGACGATCAACTGTATGTCGTCGGCGGGCGGGACGGCGGCGCTACCGGGAAGACCAATGTCTATCGTTTTAACGAGACGAACTGGGTGGCCGTGAACGGCCTGCCGGCCGGGCGCAATGAGAATGCCGTGCAGAACCTGAATGGAACGCTGTATTCCGTGGGTGGCGCGACCTCCGGCACATACATGACCAACGTCTACCGATTTAGCGGGGCCACGTGGACTGAAGTTCGAGGCTTGCCCGCCGCGCGCGGAGATATGGCGGTTGGTGTGGCAAGCGGCAAACTTTATGTGGCAGGGGGGTATGGGTCGACCGTGCACAGCAATGTATATTATTTTGACGGCGACAACTGGACGGAGACGAAGTTTCTACCGGTACGACGTTATCTAGTGGGCGGCGGCGTGTTGGACGGGGCGTTTTATGTGATCGGCGGGACCATCACCGCTTCATCCGGCTATACCAACGTTTATCGCTTCGATGGGGCGAACTGGACTGAAGCAGCGGGCTTGCCCGCCGCTCGACGCACGATGGGGGTGGGCGTGATCCACGGAGCCCTCTATGTCTATGGCGGCATGGATACAACCACTCCGTTGACGAATGCCTATCGGTTTGATGGGACAAGCTGGACCGAGATTCCCGGCCTGCCGGCCGGGCGATTTGGACTGGGGAGCGCGGCCTTTAACGATCAGTTGTATGCGATCGGCGGATATGGCGACAGCGCCGTACAGACCAACGTTTATCGTTATCCGTACAGCACGCCAAATTCGGGCGTCGTTCCCTCCTCCGGTTCATGGACCGGCGGATATGACGTGGTGCTCCTGGGTCGCAACCTGGGCGGCGGCAGCGATATCACGAATGTGACGGTGTGTGGCGTTCCCGCGAGCATTCAGAGCCAATCGTCAACGCAGGTCGTGATCAGAGTTGGTACAGCCTCCTCGGCGACTCAAGGCTCGGTGCGGGTGTATTCGGTCAGCTATGGCGAGACCGTGCGAGCGGATGCTTTTACCTACGAAGCCGTGGATTTGCAGATTCTGGGTTCCAACGGAGTCGTGATCGCCAGCGGAGAAGCCGCCACTCAAGACAAGGGCACAGATTTCGGAGCGATGAATCTTGGCGCTGCGATGACTAACACGCTGGCCATCGCCAATACGGGCAACGGCCTGCTGACGCTTAGTAGCGTGACGACGAACGGGGCCGGCGCGGGAAGATTTCGTATGGAAGCCATGCCGGGAACGATCGAACAGGGAACCCAGGCGGAGTTCCGCGTGGTATTTGATGCCGCCGCCGTCGGCACGCATACCGCGGCGGTGCATATCGTCAGCGACGGACTCACGTCGCCGTACGTAGTTTACTTGGCTGGCACTGTGATCAAGCAGGATCAGAGCATTGCCTTTAATGAGCTGGACGATCAAGCGACAACGGGCCAGGTGGGCTTGGCGGCGACGGCCTCGTCGGGGCTTGCCGCGAGCTTCGCGGTGGGCAGCGGCCCGGCGTCGATCGCGGACGGGACGAACCTTTCGTTCACGGGGGCGGGGGCTGTTTCCATCGTGGCCTCGCAGGCGGGCGATGCGAATTGGAACCCGGCGCCGGATGTGACGAACGCCTTCAACGTGACCAAGGCCACGGCGGGCGTGACGCTCAACAACCTGAGCCAGGCCTACGACGGGACGCCGCGCGTGGTGACGGCGACGACGGTTCCGGGCGCGCTGACGGTGGACATTACCTACGACGGCAGCGCCACCGCGCCGACGGCGGTGGGCGGCTACGCGGTGACCGGCGTGGTCAACGACGTGATGTACCAGGGCTCTCAAACAGGAACGCTGGTCGTGTCGAAGGGCGCCGCGAGCGTCTATCTGCAAAACCTCTCTCAAGTCTACGACGGCTCGGCGAAGAGCGTCACGGCCACGACGATGCCCGCGGGGCTGACGGTCGAGTTCACTTACGCCGGCAACGCCTGGGCTCCGACCAACGCGGGAACCTACGCCGTGACCGGCACGGTGAACGACGCAAGCTACTCGGGCAGCACAAGCGATATCTTGACGATCGCGAAGGCCGGCCAGACCCTTAACTTCCCGGCGATTGCCGATCAAGCGACAACGGGCCAGGTGGGCTTGGCGGCGACGGCCTCGTCGGGGCTTGCCGCGAGCTTCGCGGTGGGCA
>Ga0209417_1002506_pt1 | contig 27832 bp, 37 predicted proteins | sample RifGroF2_FD_184002 | JGI IMG/M metagenome (GOLD analysis project Ga0209417, IMG submission 184002) | Groundwater microbial communities from Rifle, Colorado, USA - Groundwater F2 (SPAdes) (version 2) | ecosystem: Environmental > Aquatic > Deep subsurface > Groundwater | place: Rifle, Colorado... | reverse complement strand
CTATTATTATCCGCAGCGAAAAGATGGAAAAAGAACATCACGTTCCGCGCGACAGGCATTTGAACGTTCACACGGGCGATAACGTAGAAGCGGGCGATCCGTTGACAGATGGCCCATTGGTTCCGCACGACATCCTTAGAATTAAGGGTGAAGAAGCGTTGCAGAGATACCTGCTTGCCGAAGTTCAAAATGTTTATCGTTCACAGAATGTAACTATTAACGATAAGCATATCGAAGTGATTCTGACGCAAATGCTGCAGAAAGTCGAAATCGATATCGTCGGCGACAGCACTTTCCTGCCGGGCGATATTATTCCGAAGCATCAGTTCAGAAAAGTAAATGAAGAACTGGCACAAAGTCTGAAAATTGCCGATGCGGGCGAAACAGACCTTATCATTGGTCAGGTTTATACAAAGCAGCAAATTGAAGCTGCTAACGAAAAAATCGAAAAACTTGGCGGAAATACCGCTAAGGGCAAGAAACCAAGGCCTGCGACCGCGAAAACGCTGCTTATGGGTATTACCAAGGCATCATTACAGTCGGAAAGCTTTATTTCTGCTGCAAGTTTCCAGGAAACAACTAAGGTCTTGACGGAAGCCTCTTTGGCTGGTAAAGTAGATGACTTGCTCGGTTTGAAAGAAAACGTTATACTGGGTCATTTGATTCCGGCTGGGACAGCGTTCAGGCCGCACCTTGAGATGAGGGTTAAACACCTCGCCAAGGCTCCGCTGCCTAAGGAACTGGCAGAATTGAAGGAAACCCACGAAGCCGAAGCACAGGCCGAAGCGGCTGCAAGAGCGGCACTTGGACTTGAGTAATTTAAAATTTAATATTTGAAATTTGCAAAATAAGGAAAAATATGCCAACGATTAATCAGTTAGTTAAAAAAGGCAGAGGCTCAAAAGGCAAAAAGCGTATATCTGATATTACGGGTTGCCCTCAAAAACGAGGTGTATGTTTGATAGTAAGAACGCAGACGCCTAAGAAACCAAACTCAGCTCTTCGAAAAATCGCTCGTGTTCGTTTGACGAACGGTAAAGAAGTAACCGCTTATATTCCGGGTATCGACCATAACCTTCAGGAACACAGTACGGTTCTTATCCGCGGCGGCAGAGTAAGAGACTTGCCCGGCGTTCGTTATCATATCGTTCGCGGTACGCTGGATTCAGCAGGCGTAGCCAACAGAAAACGCAGCCGCAGCAAGTATGGCGCTAAAAGGTCGTAGTTAAGAAAATATTTTAAAAGGTTAAAAAAATGGCAAAAAAGTTTACAGCTTCCGCAAAACAGTTGAAACCAGACGGAAAATTTAATAGCAGACTTGTTTCCAAGTTCATCAACTCGATGATGTGGCAGGGAAAGAAGTCAACTGCTACACAGATATTTTACAATGCTTTGGAAATAGTGTCCAACAAGGTAAAAGATGTTGCACCACTTGAAGTCTTTGAAACAGCAATAAACAATGTTAAGCCTCACCTTGAAGTTCGCTCTAAAAGAGTCGGCGGTGCCAGCTATCAGGTTCCAATGCCGGTTAATCCAAAAAGACAGCAGTCTTTGGCTTTCCGCTGGATACTTGCATCAGCACGAGGCAAAAAGGGCAGAGCTATGCACGAAAGACTTGCAGCAGAATTGTTCGATGCTTATAATAAGCAGGGCGGCGCAATGACCACTCGCGAGAATATCCATAAGATGGCTGAAGCTAACAAGGCTTTTGCACATTTCGCCTGGTAACAACGAAAATAAAATACTAAAAATAAAAAATAAAAATTGTGGATTTGGCCTTTGGCCAATGCTTTATTGATTAAAATTTTGAAATATGGAGACAAAGATAGATATTTCGATCAAAATTAATAAATAAGCAAAACTTAATATGCCACGGTTGGAGTTATTTTTAAATTTGACCGTGGCATTTTTCTTTAATTGAAAATTGAAGATGGAATATTGAAAATTAGTAAACGCGTAAAAGGGTAAAAGAGTAAATGAGTTTAAATTATCGAACTTATTCACTCATTTACCCATTTACAAAAAATTTCAATCTTTGATTTCTCAATTTTCAATCATTCAAAAAATTTAAGGACTATAAAGAAAGTACAGAGTTAAAAATGCCAGAAACATTATCAAAAATTAGAAACATCGGAGTAATGGCTCACATCGACGCAGGTAAGACAACCTTCAGCGAGAGAGTTCTATATTATACAGGTAAAACCTATAAAATGGGCGAAGTACACGAAGGAACCGCTGTAATGGACTACCTCGAAGAAGAGCAGCAAAGAGGTATTACAATCACCAGCGCCGCGACGACTTGCCCGTGGAAAAAATGGGTGTTCCATCTTATTGATACGCCGGGACACGTTGACTTTACAGCGGAAGTTGAAAGGTCGTTAAGAGTTCTTGACGGTGCTATCGCTGTATTTGACGCATCGGAAGGTGTACAGGCACAAAGTGAGACTGTTTGGCGCCAGGGACAGAAATATAAACTTCCTTGTGTTTGCTTCATCAACAAGATGGACAAACTTGGCGCAGATTTCGAGATGAGCGTTAATAGTATCAGAGAAAAACTCGGAGCTCAGCCGGTTTGTATGCAGTATCCAATCGGTCAGGATTCGACATTCGAAGGTTTGATAGATCTTGTTGAAATGAAAGCTGTTTATTTCAGACAGGAAAAACTCGGCGCTAGTATGGAAGAAGTTGAGATTCCGGCAGAAATGAAAGAGACTGCTGAAAAATGGCGTCATGATATGCTTGAACATTTGGCAGAGTTCGATGAACAACTGATGGATAAATATGTTCACAACGAACCTGTCGAAGAAGAATTAATTCATAAGGCAGCGAGAAAAGGAACTATCGCAGGAAAATTGCATCCAGTTTTTCTTGGCTCGGCATTGCGTTATGTTGGCGTACAGAAGGCTTTAGACGCGGTTGGAAGATATTTGCCGTCGCCAGTTGATAAATCAGAAATTCACGCTCATGAGCCGGGCGATGACAAAAAAGAAATAATTGTAAAATGCGATACGCATAAACCTTTCGTTGGTTTGGCATTCAAAATTATCTCGGACAAACACGGCGATCTAACATTTATCAGAATTTATCAGGGCGTTTTGAAAAACGGTACGAGAGTTCTGAATTCAAATCGTAACTTCAAAGAAAATGTTACAAGATTATTCAAAATGCACGCAAGCAGCAGAGACAGCGTTGAAACCGCAAGAGCGGGCGATATTGTCGCGTGTGTTGGTTTGAAAGATACGATGACAGGCGATACGCTTTGTGATACGAAACATCCTGTACAGCTTGAAAGCATTAAATTCCCAGAAGCTGTTATAAGTATGTCTATTGAGCCGGAAAGCGCATCGGACAGAGATAAATTACCAACTGGTTTGGCGGCACTTCGCAAAGAAGATCCGACATTCCAATTCAAATATGATCCTGAAACAGGTCAGACGATCATTCGCGGTATGGGCGAATTGCACCTTGAAATTCTGCAGCACAGACTTACGCGTGATATGAAGATCAATGTGAAAGTCGGCAGGCCGAAAGTTGCGTACAGAGAAGCGTTCGGCAAAAAAATCGAGCAGGAATCAAAATTCGTTCGTCAAACCGGCGGACGCGGTCAATACGGCCATGTTGTTATTATTATGGAACCGCTGCTTGATGAAGAGGGCAGATTCAAGAAAGAAAATGAATTCGAAAATAAAATTATCGGGGGTTCAATTCCGAAAGAATATATTCCAGCGGTCGAAAACGGCGTTTTGGAAGCACTTAGCAGCGGCGAATTGGCAGGCTATCCTGTTGTCGGAGCTAAGGTTACGTTAATTGATGGTTCATTCCATACAGTCGATTCATCAGAATTGGCTTTTGAACAGGCAGGTATGCTTGCAGTTCGCGAAGGTCTGAAAAAAGCGGGCAGTATGCTTCTTGAGCCAATAATGAAACTTGAGGTAACTGTTCCTGATACTGAATTTGGTACAGTACAGGGAAATATTATAAGTAAACGCGGATTGATCACCGATAGCCGAATGCACGGCAATTTAAGGACGATTGACGCGAATGTACCCCTTTCAGAGATGTTTGGTTATTCGAGCGAATTACGCAGCGTAACCAGCGGAAGAGGCACTTTCGTGATGGAACCGCTGACTTACGAAAAAGTTCCAGAACAAATTGCAGAAAAAATTTTAGCAGGCTATTGACGGATTAGTAAAGTTCTGGTATAACTCTAAATCTTAGCCGTAGCGAGCGCCCCAATAAGGGGTGCGTATCTAGTTGGGCTTGTCAACATATCAGAAAAACTTCTGATGATAAAGGCTCTGAAAGTGGCAAAAATGCCGCAGAAAACGACTACACGACTTAAATAGTCTTGTTAAAATAAAAAAAGATGTGCATTTTAAGAAAAAATCGCATTTTCAGTATTATTATAGTTGATTTAAAAAAATAAATGAGTATCCTCTTATGTTTTCGCCTCTGAATGGCGCAGGCGAAACAGAACTTTGAAGCATAGGATATTGTAAAAAATGGCAGTCGAGACAGAAAGAATCAGAATAAGAATGGAAGCGTACGATCCGCGTGCGCTGGACACATCAGCTCGTGAAATAGTAGAGCAGGCACGCAGGACTAATGCACGTGTAAGCGGCCCAATTCCGCTGCCGACACGTATTGAAAGGTACACTGTTCTTAGAAGCCCACACGTTGATAAGAAAAGCCGTGAACAGTTTGAAATGCGCACCCACAAGCGATTGATTGACATTTACGAAGCCAACGCAAGGACCGTAGAAGCTCTGAATCGTTTAGTAGTACCTGCAGGCGTGTTTGTAAAGATTAAAGCATAAATCAGTATAAAGAAACGTAAAGAACGAATTGAACTTTACGTTTTTCTTTTTATGCACCAGGGCAATAACTCACGAGAGTGGAAATTATATAAGAATTATAGCCGCGGTTAAGCGGGAACAATTAAATATAGGATTAGCATAACTATGATGCTTATTGGTAAAAAAGTTGGAATGACGCAGATATATGACGATGCAGGCAGGATTCAGCCGGTAACAGTTATACAGGCAGGCCCGTGCACCGTTATGCAGGTAAAGACAGTTGAAACTGACGGGTATAACGCGGTTCAGCTTGGCTTTGATGATGTAAAGGCTTCGAGACTGATCAGGTCTGAAGAGGGTCATGCGAAGAAAGCAAACGCGACTGCGAAAAGATGCGTTCGTGAAGAAAGATTAATCGGCAAAGATGTTCCAGCTTGTCAGGCAGGCGATAAGGTTACAGTAGAAACATTTGCTGAAATAAAATATGTTGATGTAACCGGCACAAGCAAAGGTAAAGGTTTCGCAGGCGGTATGAAGCGTCATGGTTTCGGCGGTATGCCAGCAAGCCACGGTACTGAAAGAAAGCACCGTTCACCTGGTTCAATTGCAGGCCATGCAGCAAACAGAGGTTGGGGTGGTAAGCCGGCAAAAGGCAAAAGAATGGCCGGTCATATGGGTGATGTAAAAATCACAACCAAAAATCTCGCACTCATTAGAGTAGACGCAGAAAACAATCTTTTGGTAGTAAGAGGCGCCGTCCCGGGAGCAACGGGCGGATATGTAATAATCAAACAAAGCAAGGGAAAGAAATAAATTAAGTTCGTACCTTTCGGGGTATGAAGTTTCGCGATTGAATAAAAGGTATTTTTGAATAATACCCGCGGATTAACGGAAAAATTCAATCAGGATCAGTAAAAAAATGATTACTATACCAGTACATAACAGAGAAGGTAAGGAAATCGATAGCCTTAAAGTCGATGAAGCGATTTTCGGCGGACGTGTAAGACACGCCCTGCTCAAACAGGCGATCGTAATGTATAACGCCAATAAGCGAGTCGGAACAGCTGCGACAAAGAACAGAAGTCTTGTCGAAGGCTCAACGAGAAAGCTTTATAAGCAAAAAGGCACCGGTAACGCTAGAGCGGGTACAGTTCGTACGAACATCCGCAGGGGCGGCGGTGTTGCATTCGCGAAAGCGTGGCGTGATTTCGGTAAAGATATGCCGAAAAAACAAAGACAGCTTGCTACCGATTCAGCGATTCTTTCAAAGATGAAAGTCGGAAATCTTGTAGTAATCGATGAATTGAATTTCGAGAAGCCAAAGACAAAAGATTTTGTAAAGATTCTTGGCAATTTGAAAATCGAAAGAACGTGCGTAGTCGCAATCAAAGAGCAAAACGACAATCTTTTAATGTCGGCAAGAAATGTTCGCGGTATCGCAGTTATGAAGTCAATTGACCTCAACGCAGGCGACATTCTTAACAGGCAAAAAATGCTGTTTACAAAAGACGCATTTGTAGGATTGATTGAAAAAGTTAAAAATTAATTTGATTAATCCCAGGTATGATGGGACTAACCGAAAACGGATAAAAATATGGACGATCATGAAATAGTAGTAAAGCCGTTGATAACAGAGCAAAGCACGCATCTGGCAAATACAAAGAACGCGTATGCTTTCGAAGTTAATACAAAGGCAAGCAAACCACAGATCAAAGCAGCGATCGAACGGTTGTATGAAGTAAAAGTTAAAGATGTTCGCACAGCCAACCGCGTTGGAAAGAAACGCAGAAGAGGCAGATTTTACGGACAACAGTCGAACTGGAAAAAAGCAGTCGTTGTTCTTGACGAACAGTATCATATAGATTTATTCTAAAAGACAAGGCATAGTATTATGGGTATAAGAATATACAGACCAACATCGAACGGAAGACGAAACCAATCGGTGAATGATTACGCCGAATTGACAACGTCAAGTCCGCAGAAGAGTCTTTGCGTAAGAATCAAAAAGGCTGGCGGTAAAAACAACCACGGCGTAACGACTTGCAGATTCCGCGGCGGCGGCGCAAGAAAACTTTACAGAGTTATTGATTTCAAACGCAACAAAGACAATATGTCTGCGATGGTTGAAACAGTTGAATACGATCCAAACAGAAATTGCTTTATTTCGTTAGTCAGTTATGAAGACGGTGAAAAGCGATATATACTTGCTCCGCAGGGGTTGACTGTTGGACAGAAGATACAGAGCGGTCTCGAAGTAGAGCCGAAAGTCGGCAACGCAATGCCATTATCAGCGATCCCGGTCGGTGTTGAAATACATAATGTCGAAATGACAGCCGGGCAGGGCGGTAAACTTGTGCGAGGCGCAGGATTGGCCGCAAGATTGATGGCTCGTGAAGGCGATTGGGCGACAGTAGTTCTGCCAAGCGGCGAAATGAGAATGCTGCGAGTAGAATGCAGAGCTACGATTGGTACTTTGAGCAACGCAGATTATCAAAACGTAAAGATCGGAAAAGCCGGAAGATGGCGTCATACTGGCAGAAGACCACACGTTCGTGGTAAAGCACAGAACCCAGTAGCACATCCGATGGGCGGCGGCGAAGGCCGAGCAAACGGCGGTAGACATCCTTGTTCACCGACTGGCGTACTCGCTAAGGGCGGTAAAACAAGAAATCCGCGTAAGATAAGCAATAGAAAGATCGTTCGCAGAAGAAAAACAAATCGCGGCGAACAGTTAGTGCTATAAGAAATTTAAGGTAATTGAGGTAATATGGCTCGTTCATTAAAAAAAGGACCGTTTGTTGACGCAAAACTTTTGCAGAAAGTTGTGAAGCAGATTCAGACTGGAATTAAAGACCCTATCAAAACCTGGTCTAGACGCAGCACGATCGTTCCTGAATTTGTAGGTTATACTTTCATGGTTCACAACGGGAAAGTATTTAATAAAGTATTTGTAACAGAAGAAATGGTTGGCCACAAGCTGGGCGAATTTTCGCTGACTCGCATATTCAGGGGTCATTCGGGTGTTAAAGCAGCTGAAGCCGCGGCTAGTTAAGGTGGAACAATGTTAAGCGCAAAAAAGCTTGATAATTTAATTAAGACATCGGGTACAAACGTAACAGATCTGGCCGAGAAAATCGCTCGTACAGGTTTTTCTTGGAAACAGGCAGCAACAGCTTTGAGAAACTGGCGCAAAGGCTTGTACAGCCCGATTCCAAGAAAAGCGGATGTTGAAGCAATCGCACAGGCACTTGGTGTCCAAGCGACAGATATTTCTGAATGGCGTTGTACAGTAAAGTACGCACCATCAACACCTCGCAAAGCATCTTTGGTTACACAGTTGATTATGGGCAGAGGTGCACAGGAAGCTCTGGATTTATTGAAGTTCACACACAAAAGAGCTTCTTATATGATCGATAAAGCTTTGAAAAGTGCAATCGCCAACGCAGACGAAGATTCAGCAGATGTTGAAAGTTTATATGTCAGTGAAGCACGCGTTGACGGCGCAGGCGTAAGAGTCGGAACAAAAAGGTTTATTGCCAAAGACAGAGGCAGAGCACATAGCTTATTGAAACTGGCAAGCCATATACATATTACAGTAACAGAAGCGAAATAATTAAAAGTAAATATTAAGAATAAAAAGTCAAAATTGCGGATCGGCTTTCGTCGATGAGATTTTGAGTTTGGTTTGAAGTTTTAAACTTTAAATTTTAAGTTTAGGAACAAATATGGGTCAGAAAGTACAGCCAGTTGGATTTCGAACAGGCATCAGGTTGCCGTGGCAGAGCACATGGTTTGCACCAAAAGCAAGCTACGGACAAATGCTGGTAGAAGATCAGCGGATACGTAAATACGTAGACGATAAATTTAATAAGCAGCCGCCGTTCGCTGCGGTATCGAAAATCGAAATCGCAAGAACGCGTAATGAAGTGAAGGTAACACTTCACACTGCACGTCCTGGTATGGTGATTGGACCACGTGGGGCTGAAGTTGATAAATTGAGACAAGACCTCGAACAGTTGATTGACAGACAAGTAACAGTCAACGTTATTGAAATAAAAGAACCGGCACTTGACGCGAGACTCGCAGGTGAAGCTATCGCAGAGCAGATGAAGAAAAGAGTTGCTTTCCGCAGAGCTATGAAACAGCAGACAGAGCTTTCAATGCAGGCTGGAGCAAAAGGCGTGAAGATTATCTGCTCGGGTCGTCTTGGCGGTGCTGAAATGGCACGCAAAGAAACCCAGATGGAAGGCAGCATTCCGCTGCATACGATTGACGCGGATGTCGATTATGCTTCAGTTGGAGCTGTAACGACTTATGGCGTAATCGGAATTAAGGTTTGGATTTACAAAGGTAAATTCGGAGCACAGGTTGAAGAACAAGCAGATGCTCCAAAGAGAACACTTCATCGTCCAAGAGCGGCCAGAAGAATGGATAGAAACGGCCCAAGACGTGAAGCAAGACCGCAACAGGAAAAGCCGAGTGAATCATCACCGACGGCAGAGAATAAACAGTCTTAAGTAATACAGGAATTCAGCTATGGCGATGATGCCAAAAAGAGTTAAATATCGTAAAAGCCAGCGCGGCCGAATGAAAGGCAACGCGACAAGGCAAAATTATGTTGCTTTCGGCGAATTCGGACTGCAGGCACTGGAATTAAGCTGGATAACCGCCAAGCAGATCGAAGCTGCAAGAGTTGCGTGCAGTCATTATCTGCACAGGGCCGGCAAAGTTTATATCAGAATATTCCCGAGCAAATCCATATCAAAGAAACCGCTTGAAACAAGAATGGGTAAAGGTAAAGCGGAAGTTGAACAATGGGTAGCTGTTGTAAAGCCCGGTATGGTAATGTTCGAAATGGGCGGTATCGGCGAAGATGTAGCGAAAAAAGCAATGGCAAGAGTTGCACATAAGATGCCGATTAAGTGCAGATTTATTACAAGAAGACATACGGTATAAGGTGTAATGATGAAAGCAACCCAGTTAAGAGAAATGAAGCCGGAAGACAGAATTGCAGAACTCGAAAAACTCGAGAAAGAGCTTTTCAATCTTCGCACAAGATCTCAAACAGAAAAACTTGAAAATACGCACCTGCTGCGGAATATCAAACGTGATATAGCAAGGTGCAAAACAATTATTAGACAGAGCCAATTAAAGGCATAATAAATGACAGAGAAAAGAGAACAACGTAAGACGATTCGCGGCAAAGTAGTCAGCCGCAGCGGCGATAAGAGCATCAGGATCGAATTGAACTTCAAGGTTCCTCATCCTGTTTATGGAAAGCTTATAAAAAGAACAACCAGACTTGGTGTTCATGACGAAAAGAATGAAGCTGTCATAGGTGATTTGGTAGAAATAACCGAATGCAGACCTATGAGCAAGAACAAGTCATGGCGTCTGGTTAAGGTAGTGCAGAAGGCACAGGAAAAAATGTAAAATCAGGTATTAAAGGACAGGACTTTGATTCAGCAAAGAACAATGATAGACATAGCCGATAACTCCGGCGTACGCAGAGCGCAATGTGTTAGTGTGCTCGGTCGCAGTGCCGCCAGTACCGGCAAGTATACACGCTGCACCGCAGCAGTCGGCGATATAATTTGTGTAGCATTAAAGAAGTATCTGCCCACCTGTCAGTTGGACAGAAAAAAGGTTTACAGATGCGTGGTTATCAGAACCAAGCGGCCGATTCGCAGACCTGACGGAAGTTATGTGAAATTCGACAGCAACGCAGCAGTTATTATTGACGCTGACGGCAATCCAGTCGGGACAAGAATTTTCGGCGCTGTGGCAAGAGAATTAAGAGAAAAGAACTATATGAAGATCGTTTCTCTGGCAAGCGAGGTTGTCTAATGGCAAAGAATGTGAAAAAAGGTGATATGGTTGAGATTATCGCCGGCGCAAGCAAAGGCACAACCGCAAAAGTAATGAAGGTAATTCCTTCAAAAGATAAAGTGATCGTTGAAGGCATAAACAGAAGATTCAAACATGTAAAACCGTCAAGGAAATATCCGCAGGGCGGCAGAATCCAGGTTGAAGAGCCAATTCATATTAGCAATGTTCTTCCGGTAAATCCGAAAAGCTCTGCTGGTACGAGAGTAAGATATGTAAGCGACAGCAAAGGCGTAAAGAAACGCGTAGCTTTGGATGGTTCTGAAATCGGAATTTTGAGAAAAGCAAAATAAAAGGTTAATAAATGGCAAGGTTAAAAGATTTATATAAGTCGAAAATAGTTGCAGCACTTAAAGATAAGTACAAATATTCAAGTGCAATGGCAGTGCCAAGAATGTTGAAAGTAGTTATTTCAATGGGTGTTGGCAAAGCGACCCAAGACAAGAAATTCATTGAAAGCGCAGTAGCTGATTTGACATTGATTTCTGGTCAAAAACCATTACTCTGCAAAGCAAAGAAAAGCGTATCGAACTTCAAAGTTCGTCAGGGCGATCCGACAGGATGCAAAGTTACCCTTCGCGGCCTTCGTATGTTCGAGTTTATGGATAGACTGATCAACCTTGCGATACCACGAGTAAAAGACTTCCGCGGATTAAATCCAAAGAGTTTCGATGAAGCCGGCAATTATTCGATGGGCATCAGCGAACAGACAATCTTCCCGGAAATCGATGCTGCTAAGGCTGATAATGTTCAGGGTATGAATATAACGTTTGTAACAACGGCTAAAACAAATGATGAAGCGAGAGAAATGCTGAAATTGTTTGGTATGCCGTTCAGGGAGTAACTACCCTTAAGGTAGAAAACTTCCGCAATGAAATGATAAGTTATTATTTCAAAGTGCTTATCCGCGGTTTAGCGGGAAAAATTAAGTTAGGATTAACAGAATGACAACAAAAGCTCTTGTAAATAAAAACAGAAAGAAGCCGAAATTCAAGACAAGGACGTATACACGCTGTCAGATTTGCGGCAGATCCAGAGCGGTTTACAAAAAATTCAAAATCTGCAGATTGTGTCTGCGAAAACTGGCATCAGAAGGCAAGATTCCAGGCCTTAAGAAGGCAAGTTGGTAGTAACGAATTTAAAATTTGAGATTTAAAATTTAATTAATAAGGTATATCAAATGCACAGTGATCCGATAGCGGATATGCTTACGAGAATACGAAATGCCGGCACGGCAAGACAGAATTACGTTAACGTAAAGAAGTCAAAAATATGCCTGGGCATTGCGAAAGTTCTACAGAAGGAAGGTTACATTACCGGCTACGAATTAGTAGATGACGGAACCGGTCAGGGCCTGATCAGAGTAGAATTGAAATATGCTTATGATGGAATGCCTGCGATAACGGAAGTTAAACGCGTTAGCAAGACCGGCAGAAGAATTTACTGTGCGGTAGATAAACTTCCTCATATTATGAATGGTATGGGCATAGCAATAGTAACAACAAATAAAGGTGTAATGACAGACGCTGAATGTCGTAAAGACAACGTCAGCGGCGAAATACTTTGTACGGTGTGCTAATGAGTCGAATCGGAAAAAAAGCAATAACAATACCGGCTGGAGTAAAGGTTGAATTCGCGGGCCAAACCGTAAAGGTGAGTGGACCGAAAGGAACCCTTGAACTTCAGAGAAATCCAAAAATAACCGTGGCGCTAGATGAAACCGGGAAAAAAATACTGGTAGATAATACCGCACCGGAAGGCCGATTGGAAAAGGCTATGTTCGGAACAACAAGAGCATTGCTGAATAATATGGTTATCGGCGTCAGCAAAGGTTATGAAAAGAAAATGGAAATTTACGGAACAGGCTACAACGTAAAAGAGCAGGGCGGCAAACTGATCTTAACAGTTGGTTATGCAAACCCTGCACAAGTAGATATTCCGAAAAGTGTAAAAGTAATTATAGATATACCTGCGACAAAGGGTAATGATACTCCGGCGAAGTTCACAATTACCGGTTACAACAAACAGGAACTTGGCCAGTTCGCAGCAGTAGTAAGAAAAGTGAAACCGCCAGAACCATATCAGGGTAAAGGTATTCGTTACGGCGGCGAATATGTACGCAGAAAAGCAGGCAAGGCATTTGCAAGCGGCGCATCAGCGTAATTGAAGATGGATTCCCGTAAGTGGGAATGACAATGGAACAAAGATATGCAGATAGACAGAATACAAAAGTCAAGAATTAGAAGAAAATATCGAGTTCGAAAGAAAGTGCTCGGAACACAGGAAAGACCAAGATTGAGCATTTTCCGTTCGAATAAACATATTTACGCACAAATTATCGACGACATCGCATCGGTAACTCTGGCATCGGCGAGCACACGCGGTAAAGTGGTTCGCGATGGTCTGAAGAAGACAGGCAATGCCGCAGCGGCGAAAATTGTCGGCACAGAGATAGCCAAACAAGCGATCGGCGTTGGGATCAAATGCGTAAAGTTTGACAGAAATCAGTACCGTTATCATGGCAGAGTGAAAGCTCTTGCAGATGCGGCCAGAGAAGCAGGGCTTGTATTTTAAGCAGATTTGGAGATATCGAAATTGGCAGAAGATATTAAACAAGTAACAGTTCAGGAAAACCCACTTGAGGAAACGGTAATCAAAGTATTCCGTTGTGCCAAAGTGGTAAAAGGCGGCAGACGATTCAGCTTCGCGGCTATGGTCGCAGTCGGCGACCGCAACGGTAAAGTCGGAATCGGTTACGCCAAGGCTAAAGAAGTGCCAATGGCAGTCGATAAAGCAATAAAAGATGCCCGTAAAGATATGCGAAAGGTAACGCTGAATGGTCAGACCCTTCCGCATCAGAGTATGGGCAAATTTGGCGCTACAAAGATCGCACTTGTACCGGCAAGTCCCGGTACGGGCGTTATTGCTGGAGCCGGAGCAAGAGCAGTGCTCGAATTGGCAGGCGTACACAATGTGCTGACCAAAGTATATGGCAGTACTAATACTAAGAATGTTGTTAGAGCTACAATGGACGGTTTATTAAAACTTCGCGCTCCAGAAACAATCGGAGAACTTCGCGGAGTCGCAGTAGAACCGGTGAAAAGGTGGTGAAGTTATGCAATCACATGAAATAACTTCTATAACTGGCGGAAATAAAAAACGTAAAAGACTCGGACGTGGTGTCGGTTCAGGGCACGGCAAAACTTGCGGCAAAGGCCATAAGGGAAGTTTGAGCAGATCAGGCGCAGGCGGAAAACTCGGATACGAAGGCGGGTCAATGCCTTTCTTCAGAAGACTGCCGAAACGCGGATTCAACAACTTTAATTTTGAATGCAAATACGAAGTTGTAAATGTTTCTCAACTTGATAAGTTCGATAACGATGCAGTGATCGATGCGAAGGCGCTCTTTCAGGCGGGACTTGTAAGCAGCGCAAAAAGTAGAGTTAAGGTTCTTGGCGACGGCGCACTGACAAAGAAACTGCAGGTTAACGCTCATAAATATAGTAAAACTGCACAGGATAAGATTTTGAGCTGTGGCGGAGAAGCCAAGATAGTGGCCTAACGGATTGATAAGGAAAACTAATGTTTAATGCTGCGATAAGTATATTTAAGATTCCAGATTTGCGGAACAAGGTGCTGTTTACAATAGCGCTGCTGATAATTTACCGCGTCGGATTTCATATTTCCGTACCTGGAATTGATGTACAGCGTATGATTGGGGCTTCTCAAAACAGAGACGAAGAAAGTCCTATCAATAAAGCACTGGAACATTTACAAATGCTAAGCGGCGGCGAACTGCGTAAGAGCAGTTTGTTCGGCCTTGGTATTATGCCTTACATCACAGCATCAATTATTTTGATGCTTCTTGGTGAAGTTTGGCCTGCCTTGAAAAAACTCAAGCAGGAAGGGCAAACAGGTTATAAAAAGATTCAGGAATATACAAGGTATCTGACGGTTCCGATATGCCTGGTTCAATCTATGATGTTTATAAAATTTATGAAACCGTATGCTTATCAGGGACTTGAACAAGCGACGGTTATTTTCGGCATTATTGGTATGACAGCCGGTACTATATTTATGATGTGGCTCGGTGAGCAGATCGATGAGTATGGCATTGGTAATGGTATAAGCCTTTTGATTATGGCTGGTATTCTCGCGAGAATGCCTGGAACGATTGCGGGCGTTTGGTCGAATGCCTCGTTTACAGTTGGTTCTGGTGCAAGCGCAGGAACTTATGGGCCTGGCAAAGTAATGTTTTTAGCTATCGCATTTGTGTTTGTTGTCGCGGGCGCGATTCTTATCACGCAGGGACAAAGACGTATTCCAGTGCAGCAGGCAAAACAGATGCGCGGAATGAGAATGTATGGCGGTCAAAGACATTATCTGCCGTTGCGAATAAATCACGGCGGTGTTATGCCGATTATCTTTGCGTCAAGTTTGATGCAGTTCCCGCCGGTGTTGTTTGCTCAATTAATGAGAATTCCGGGCTGGAATAATTCTGAGATTTTAGCGAATATAGCGGCATCTCTTCAGCCGACTGCTTATACATATAACGTTATTTATATTATAATGATTATTTTGTTCTCATATTTCTGGACAACGGTGCAGTTCCAGCCGCAGGAAATGGCAAAGAACCTGCGTAACTCCGGAAGTTTTATTCCGGGTCTTCGTCCGGGTCATAGGACAGCGGAATATCTTGAGACAGTAATGGCAAGAATAACTTTCTACGGCGCAGCGTTTTTGGCAATAATTGCTGTTGTTCCAACAGTAATTGCTCAACTGCCCGGACTTGATATCGACTGGCAAGTAGCATCATTCTTCGGCGGTACAGGTTTGCTGATCGTTGTCAGCGTATCGCTTGATCTTGTACAAAGAATTGAAGCTAACTTAGTGATGCGCAACTATGAAGGATTCAGTTCGAGCAGAATAAAGGGAGCACGCGGATGGTAATTGTTCTTCTTGGCCCTCCGGGCGCCGGAAAAGGTACTCAATGCAAGCGAGTAGCCGATAAGTACAAACTGGTTCATCTGTCCAGCGGCGATATTTTGAGAAGTAATCGCAAAGATGGAACAGAACTTGGCAAAAAAGCCGCTGAATATATGGATAGCGGTAAACTTGTGCCGGATCAGTTGATAATTGAAATGATGGCTGGTGCAATTGAATCGGCTAAAGGTAATTGTGTTCTGGATGGTTTTCCACGCACAGTTGTTCAGGCCAAAGAACTTGATAAAGCACTTGCAGCGAAGAATAAAAAAATAGACGCGATCGTTAATCTTGCGGTTGACGACAGCGTAATCGAAAATAGAATGACCGGCAGACGCAGTTGTCCTGCTTGCGGTGCAGTTTATCATATTGAAACTTTGAAACCGAAAAAAGACGGCATTTGCGATAAATGCGGCGAAAAACTGGTTCAAAGAGCGGATGATAATCCAGAAGTGGTAAGAAACAGATTGAAAACTTATCACGAACAAACTGCCCCAGTAGCAGGTTATTATGCTGATAACGGTAATAAAATAATTGATATTGATTCTGAAAGATCTGTCGACGAAGTTACGAAAGCTGTAATTGAAAAACTCGACACGCTTTCAGCGGTTTAAAAAGAATGGCGATAACATTACGAAGTCGCAGAGAAATTGAATTAATGAGAAATGCCGGCGCAGTTGTTGCCGATGTTCTTTTAAAATTGAAAGAGTCCGCGGCAGTAGGCCAAACAACCGGTGAGTTAAATCGTATAGCGGAAGAAATGACGGCTAAAGCGGGAGCAGAGGCACTTTTTAAAGGTGTCCCCAATCCTTATGGATATAAACCCTTTCCGGCCGCAATTTGCACTTCGATTAATCAGCAGGTTGTTCACGGCATACCGTCGGATAAAGTTGTGCTGCAGGAAGGTGATATTCTTAGCATCGATTTCGGAGTAAGGCTTGCAGGTTATTGCGGCGATGCGGCGATCACAGTTGCAATCGGTAAAATTGAACCGCGAAGGCAAGAGCTTTTGGATGCGACTTCTAAGATGCTAGATATCGCGATCGCAAACAGCAAAGCAGGCGAAAAATGGAGCCGAATTGCTAAGCTGATGCAGGACTGTGCTAAAGGAGCGGGATTTTCAGTGGTAACCGATTTCGTAGGACACGGAATCGGGACACAGATGCACGAAGATCCGAAAGTTCCAAACTTTGTGAGCAGAGACCTGATAAATCACGATATTCTTCTGCAGGAAGGAATGATGCTGGCAGTTGAACCAATGGTGAATTGGGGTACAAGCCAGGTGATAACGTTAAGGGATGGCTGGACGGTAGCTACTAGAGATGGCAAACCTTCAGCTCATTTTGAGCATACAATAGCGATAACTAAAAACGGCTGTGAAATAATGACAGTCAGGGTTTGAGATTTCAAATCGAAATCTGAAATATAATTTATGACAAAAAAGGATGCTATAATAGTTGAGGGCAAAATATTAGAAGCCCTGCCGAATGCGATGTTCAGAGTTGAACTATCGAATGGACACGCAATTATAGCGCACGTATCCGGTAAGATGCGAATGCATTTTATAAGAATACTTGCGGGCGACAAAGTAACTATCGAAATGTCGCCTTATGATTTGACAAAAGGAAGAATTATTCTGCGTCATTAGTGAAGCGGATTAATAAATAAAAAGGATAAGTATATGAAAGTAAGAACATCAGTAAAAAGAATTTGCGAAAATTGCAAGATAATACGTCGCAAGGGTGTAGTTCGGGTAATTTGCCCGGCCGATCCTCGCCACAAACAGAGACAAGGCTAATTTTTTCGGAGAAACGAATATGCCGCGTATAGTAGGTGTTGATATACCGAATAATAAAGCGATACTAATCGCGCTGACCTATATTCATGGTGTCGGGAAATTTACTGCTGCGAAAATACTGAACGAATTAGGTGTTAAGCCTGATTTACAGGCCAGCAAACTGACAGAAGATGAAGTGAGTAAAATCGCTCAAATTCTTGACCGTGATTATGCAGTAGAAGGACAATTAAGAAGACAAGTATCCCAGGATATCGCAAGACTAAAAGATATCGGCTGCTATCGCGGTCTGCGACATCGTAAGGGACTGCCTGTCCGTGGTCAGCAAACACAGAGTAATGCCCGAACAAGAAAAGGTAAACGTAAGACCGTCGCGGGCAAAAAAGGCGTAAAAGAAATACGTTCATAATACTCTAAGAGTAATAAAATCCTGTGATTTGCGGGTAAGGTATTATTATAAAATTCTTATCCGGGAATTGACGGGAAAATTAAATCAGGAACAATATTTTGAGGTATTAGTTCTAAATGGCTAAAGGTAAAATAAGAAAGAATGTTGCGAAGGCGATAGTACACATCAGATCGACCTTTAATAACACGATGATAACAATAACCGATACGGAAGGCGATACTATCTGCCGCGATTCAGCGGGCACAGTAGGTTTCAAAGGCTCTCGTAAAAGCACACCGTTTGCCGCTCAAAGAGCAGCAGAAAAATGTGCTAATGCCGCCAAACGTTCGGGCGTTCGTGAAGTCGAAGTCAGAGTAAAAGGACCAGGCAGTGGCAGAGAATCGGCTATATCAGCATTGCAGTCAGCGGGCTTGAGAATTTCTTCAATCGAAGATGTTACTCCAATACCTCACAATGGCTGCCGTCCTCCGAAACGCAGAAGAGTTTAGTACCTTTAGGGTAGTAAATTTCCGCGATTGAGTATAAATTTTTAAAAATATACTCGCGGATAAATGGTAACAGTAAAAAATGCTAAGGAGCAGATAAAAATATGGGTCGTTATTTAGGTTCATCCTGTAAATTATGCCGCCGCGAAGGCATGAAATTATTTCTTAAGGGCATTCGCTGCGAAACTAGCAAATGCGCAATCGAAAGACGTCAGAAAAGTTTAGCCCCCGGTATGCACGGCTGGCGCCGCAGCAGAGGCACTGACTACGGCATTCGTCTTCGTGAAAAGCAGAAAGTCAAAAGATTTTACGGTGTTGGCGAGGCACAGTTTGTTGGTTATTTTCAAAAAGCTCAACACACTATCGGTAACTCCGGTGAAGTGTTGCTGACATTGCTTGAAAGAAGACTTGACAATGTAATTTATAAATTAAATTTTGCTCCTTCAAGAAAAGCCGCGAAGCAGCTTATCGCACATGGACATATTTTTGTTAATGGCAAGAAAACAGATGTTCCAAGTTTCTTAGTAAGCATCGGCGATAAGATTACATTGAAGAACAACGAAAAAAGCAAAAAGAGAGTCAGAGCACAGCTTGAAACGAATGCAAACTTCACAACACAAGGCTGGCTCCAGCTTGACGTTAAAGAAGCTATGGCAACAATTGTCGCATTGCCGACAAGACAAGATGTTCAGCTTGCAATCGAAGAGCAGTTAGTTGTCGAGTATTGTTCAAGATAGTTTTGTTCTTTAGAATAGAACTTTAAAATAAATAATAACCGGGCGGGTCGCAGATAGCGTTTTTTAAGGAAGGCCCCTTATTTTTCGCTGAGAACATCTGCCCATTTTATGGAGGCCACAAAAATGAGAATTACCTGGAGAGGTATGGAACTTCCGACACGTGTTGAACTTGACAAACAAGTGTCAACAGAAAGCTACGGTCTTTTCCGTATTGAACCTTTCGAACACGGATTCGGAACAACCATTGGAAATAGTTTACGCCGAGTGTTATTGTCTTCACTGGAAGGCGCTGCAGTTACGAATGTCAAAATCGCAGGCGCTGACCATGAATTTGCAACACTTTCCGGCGTTAAAGAAGATATGACTGAAATTATTCTTAATGTAAAAAGACTTATCATTAAGAAAACCAGTCCAGAGCCAAAAGTTGTAAAAATTGCTGTTGATAAAGCAGGTGTTGTTACAGGTGCTCAAATTCAAAGCGATCCGACTATCGAGATTATAAATAAAGATCACGTAATTGCGACGCTGACAGAAAATATTAAATTCACGATGGAAATGACAGTTGAAAACGGCCGCGGTTATTCACCAGCGAACGAAAGACTGGCAGCATCAGATAGATTCGAACAGGAAATCGGTAAAGTTGAAATCGACGCTGTTTATTCGCCGGTAGTTCGAGTTAGATATAAAACAGAAGACACCCGTGTAGGTCAGAAGACAAACTACGACAGGCTGATTCTTGAGATATGGACAGATGGATCTATAAGCCCTGAATTAGCTTTGGTCGAAGCAGGTAAAATTCTTCGCAAACATATTAATCCGTTCGTACAGTACTTCGAATTAGGTGCAGAAACAGTTGAAGAAACTGAAACTGGCAAAGTCGAAGAAGAAAAGAAAGTTGACGAACAGCTTGCAGAAAAATTAAAGATGCCGATTCAGGAACTTGATCTATCTGTAAGAGCAAGCAACTGCCTTGAAGCAAGTCATATCGAATCGGTAGGACAGCTTGTGAAAATGACGGAAGCTGATTTGCTGAAGCTTCGCAGCTTTGGCAAAACAAGTTTGCGTGAAATCGTTCGTAAACTGTCTGATATAGGTTTGTCGCTCGGCATGACGGATGTTGAGTAAATTTAAATTAGAAGTGAGGTATTAAACTATGCGTCATAAAGTAGCAGGCGGACAACTTAACAGGACAAGCGCACACAGAGTAGCGTTGCGAAGAAATCTCGCAGCTTCGCTGTTTGAGCATGAAACAATAAGCACAACAATGCCGAAGGCAAAGCACGTAAAGGGTTTTGTTGAAAAACTTATCACTCTGGCTAAAAAGGGTGATCTTGCATCAAGAAGACGTGCAATATCATTACTTGGTAATCGCAATATCGTTGAAGAAGTTGACGGCGAAGTGAAGAAAAAAGGCACTGTAATCGGCAAACTCTTCAGCGAAATCGGCCCAAGATACCTGGACAGGGCTGGCGGATATACAAGAATAATTAAAACTGCAAAGACACGGCTTGGTGATAACAGCCCATTGGTGCTGTTGCAATTAGTTGGTCAGGAAAACAAAGCTGAAGCAACGGAAAAGGCCGGCAAGAAAAAAGCATCAAAGAAAAAAACGTCAAAATCTGAAAAAACAGAAGAGTAAATAAGATTTAAATTAATTTTAATTTAGATCAGCGGGACGGGATTTTTGATGGATTGTATTTTTTGTAAGATCGCTGCGGGTCATATTCCATCTGTAAAGATTTATGAAGATGAGAATGTTTTAGCTTTTCTTGATATTGGGCCTTTAAGCGAAGGGCATACGCTTATAATTCCAAAAAAGCATTATGCAAAAGTAGATGAATGCCCTGCTGAAATGATGTCGCAAGTTGGAGCTGTTTTACCGAAAGTGGCAAAAGCGGTTTTCGGTGGAATGGAATCGGAAGGGTACAATGTGCTTTGTAATAACGGCCGAGCATCAGGCCAATTAGTTGAGCACATACATTTTCATATAATACCAAGAAATGCCGGCGATGGGGTGTTTACGCAATGGCCTGCGAAACAATATCCAGCCGGTAAAATTGAAGAAATCGCGAAAAAAATTCGTGCCAAACTATAAGTTGTAATTTCAGCGGAAGTCTGGTACATTTATAAAATGATCGCGGGGTAGAGCAGTCTGGTAGCTCGTCGGGCTCATAACCCGGAGGTCGTAGGTTCGAATCCTGCCCCCGCTATTACATTTGCACACGACCGTCCTTCTGGACGGTCTTTTTGTTTATAAAGCCCATTAGCTTCGGAATTTAGGATCATTTCGCCAGTTTTCTTTGAAGGCCATATTTTTATGGATTCAATGTAGCATTGCATTATCTGACGGACTTTTTCAGGTACTGTCAATAATCTTTCGCACATTTTTTATAAGCTCTTAATCTGGTCATCATCTTTGTCATCCTCAACACTTAAGTGTTGATTTTTTTATCGGTCTATCCGACCATCGCAACTCCTTCAATCTTTACCTGTTCTTTTAATCGCTTCATATTCAAATAACATGCCGTGCTCCATTTTGTACCGGCTATATGACGCAATCTTGCTGCCGAAAGCATCAATGCACTATTGCCATCAGGGAAGCTGCTCGTCTGCGGATCTCTTTCATTAATGGTTGCCTATAGTGCAAAAGCAAGTCTTGCGGGTCAGTTTGAAGACCACATCAGTATCATTACAGCCGCAGGCTAACTATCCAAGCGATATATTCACATACGCATAACACCTTTAATGGCATGATGTTAAGTTGAATATATTTAAGAGAATTCCTTAAAAACTCTGAAAGGTTAAGAATTTTTCTTGACAATAAACCATGGTTTAATTATGATAATAGCTATATAGCATTAAGATATAGGTAACATATATAGCAAAAGGCAATATTTTTAGATTGAAATATTGAATAAAATTATCAGGTAGTTCTTTAAGAAGTAAATGATGCCCCTTAACTATGATGTTACTTACTGTTGGTTGTGGTTTTGTGTTGAGAAAAAGATAATTCTTAGTATAGACGCAGCAGCGGCTGCATGTTGCAGCCGCTGTTTATTAAACCTGAGTTTTTAACAAGATCTCTTTTTTAGAAAAAAGGGAAATATACCGGGTGGGAGTGAGAAATGAAGCAGTTTGGGTTTATATTATTTATTTATATTTTTGCAGTAAATATTGTTGCTGGTGCGTCAGTAGATATTGCACCGCCAATATGGAGAGGTGGTTTAAATTCGACGTTTCAGCTTTGGGACTTTGGCGCCAATATTAGAATGCCTGTCCCTGATTTGGTTAATAATTGCTTTGGTGAGCCGTCATTAATCGTTGTTCCAACAAAACCTTGGTTTTCGAGTTGGGGCGGGCATCAAGGCATATGGCATCTATCCGGCGCTATATCAGTAGAGATACCAAATAACTCAGTTGAAAATCTTTATAAATTGATACAAATACAATTTGTTTGGGCAAGTGAAGATGGCTCAAGCACGCCTTGCTTTTCAGTAGAAGCGAATCGGCTTGATGGAACAATGATACCAGAAAACGATATCGTTCTTCTCAGCCAGAGTAATACATTACTTGAGCCAACGAATGTTTCTGAAGCAGGGGAATATTGGTATCATACAACTGCTCTTTTTAAAGTACAGCCAAATCCAGCCATTGAAACTGTTAACATTGGGAGTGCAATAATGGTTGATGCTCTTGTAATCGATACAATTTGCATTCCTGAACCGGCTACAATGATCTTTTTTACGATTGGAGTCTTTGTAACTCTAAAAAAACGAAATATATCTAAAATGATGCAATAAAAAGTGTTTGACAATAAAGAAGAAACGTGTATAATAATTGCTATATAGCATTAAAATATATCAATTATATGTAGCGAGTTAAAAATATGGTACAAAGCATAGTTAATACAAATAAGAAAAAGAAAATAGCTCCTCGATATGAGCAGATTGCGAATGATATTCGGAAAAAAATCAAAGATATCGAACCGGGTGAAATGCTGGCACCAGAAAGAGATTTGGCAGAACACTATTCGGTCAGTTATATGACTATGCGAAAAGCAATCGATGTTCTCGCTAAAGAAGGATTTATAAAGAGATATCAAGGCAGAGGCACAATAGTCAACAACAGACTTAGCGTTGGTGAAATCGCGGTTGTGGTTCGTCCCAAGCTTTTGGATATACATTCTTCGCCGTACTACCAACTTGCAAGCAATTTATTGATTGAAAATATACACGCCACAAATAAAAGCTGGCAAGTAAAACTTCACCTGGGCAAAGCAACAATGCGAGGTGAAGAATTTCCCGAGACATTAGATTTGTTGGCTCCAGAAGTGTTGCACAATTTAAGAGGGGTGTTCACTTTCAATCCTCTTTATGATTTGTCAAAGAAACTTGAGCAGTCTAATGTGCTTGTAATTTCTATGTCACTTGGAGATAAATTTGGAAAATATCAAGTTGGTTTCAATCAGGCGGATGTTTTTAATCTCGGACTAGCTCATTTTGCGGAAAGAGGGTGCAAGTCGATCGGCTTAATAGGCCATAAAAATTATTTGGGCATTGATGGCATTGCTTACGATTCTAAAGTGCATTTTTTAGAACAAGTCCATACTAACAAACTGGAAACTCGTGCAGAGTGGATTCTTTGTCAGGAGGGTGATAGATTTGAGAATAATGGGTATGAGATGTTTATGCGACTTTGGAATCGACCACAGCATCCTGATGCGATTTTGATAACGGATGACGTTTTGTGCCGTGGTGTGTTACGTGCTATCCTGCAACTAGGAATCAAATTGCCCGATGATCTGTGTTTAACGACCTATGCAAATAAAGGGGTTGAAATTGCATATCATCGAGATTTAACAAGGGTGGAATACGATGTTCCAAGACAAGCCGCAGTAGCCTGTGAGATGATGTTTAGTTTAATTGAAGGTAAACCAATAACATCACAGGATTCGATTATTGTTTTGCCAGGTAAACTGGTTGTTGGCCAGACGACATAAAAGCTCTTTGAAAAAAGAAAAGTTATCTTGAACTCATGTCAGACTAATTTTCCGTTTGAAAAGAATATCCATGAGTTTTTAGACAGGTATTATATAAAAAGTAAACCGGCAACACATTTGCGACATGAAGCCGGTTTACAATAAACGAATTTAGTAAAAGTTTTTGAACCTTCACCAAACACGCATATGCATATTAGCTTTACACATCATGATATGCAACTCAAAAATTTGGTGCAGGAGAAAGGAAGGTGGCTGCATCACAAAAAGGATATTTCGGCCGCTGGAATCAGCGAGAATTATCGTGTTAGTTCAATGTAAGTATTAATGTAATATTGAATGTAAAAACTTTTTGAATTTTGGAGGATTATTTATGATGACGAAGAAGCTTTTAGTTGCGTTAGTTGTAATGGCTCTGGTTGGCTTGGCAAATGCCGAGACAGTAATGCTTATAACAAATGGAGCGCCGGCTGGCGTTGTTGATACTGTTGGGACTACATATCCAACAGGATTGCCTGGCGATATAATTCCGGCAGGAATGGAAGGTGTCTATAACGCAAGTACTTACCGGATAGAAGACGCTACAGCTCCGATGCAGGATGGCAGCGGTGTACAATATCAAATTCATCCAGGAGCATCTTGGCCGAATGCACAAGGCGTGGAGTGGACCGGCGGACCAATACTTACCGGCAGCTATACTATAGAAATGTTGATCAATCCTGATTATACGCATGGTCAAGCCCAGACTGGTGAATGGGGCATATCATTCGGTACAACATGGCGTTCTGTCTTGATGAGTACAGAAGAAGGATGGGAAACTGGCGAGATGGTTATGTGGATTGACCAGACTACAGGTAAGGTTACATTCCAGCCGCAGTCAGGTTCAACCTTTGGCGATATTACCTCTTCCATAGCTCTCCAGGAAGGCGATACGAAATTAGGAGGACCATGGTACCATTTAGCAGTAGTAGTTGACCGAGCATTGGGTACAACCGAAATGTTCATAAATGGCAACTCTGCAGGTACCGGCATAATCCCGAATAACCCTGATGATGTTGACATTAAACTCTCTTTGGAAGCTATTTGCGTTGGCGGTCCATTAAACCAATATCCGCAGTGCAACTTTCAGGGCATGATGGATGCATTTGCAATCAGTGATGTAGCGTTAGCTCCAGCAAACTTTGTATTACCAATAGTACCAGAACCAGCGACCATTACTTTGTTAACAGTTGGTCTAGGAATGATCATTAGAAGAAAAAGAAGCTAATCTTCATAAACTTCCTAAGTGGCTGGAAATATTCAGCCACTTAGGGATTTCTAATAAAGTTATTAAATAATAAAATGCAGTTAGGAACTGTGAGGGATAAATATGAAAATGCATTTCAAATATGTTCTAATAGTTTTTGTTTTTGCAGGAGGATTTTTAGCTGCCGATGTGCAAGCACAAACTCTCTATTTTCTGAATTTTAATCATGGTGCGCAATCGCCTGCTCCCGACCCTTACACTGCCGGAACTGGTGAGACTATCCCAGCAGGTATTTCTGGCCACCGCTTAAGCACAGATAGTAACTTAATAGATGCTACTTTAGGTGCAGGCGAAGGAGGACAATCTCTGTCTCAGAAGTCAGGAAGCATCAATCTGCGGGAAGGCTATGAAAGACAAGGTTATATTTTCGACTTTACCGAACCCGTAGCTGATATGAATATGGCGATAAGTGAATATACAATAGAAATGTTGATAAAGCCTGACCTTAGCGGACCGTCAAATCTTAAAACTGAGCATGCCACACTTTTAAACAGCAGAGATTGCAATAGTGCTCTAGCTACGAAAGGCACTGTGGTTTTAGAGATGGACCAAAATGATATTGATGCAGGACGGATACATTATTATCCAAATATTTTTGATAGAACTGCTGGAAGTTTGCATTCAAGGGAACGGCTCAAATCTGATCAATGGTACCATATTGCGGTGGTTCTGAGGTCGAACTTGTCTGGTGGACCGCAAAGAGCAGAATTGTGGATTAACGGCCAACTTGATACTACAAGCGCAGATTGCGGCGGATGTACTCAAAATTGTGGTAGCATATGTACACAATCATACCCGGAAACTTGGGAAACTCAGGGTATATTTACATTAAAATCCCATTTTAGTATCGGCAGTCCCTTCCAGGATATTTATGATCCTTACTCATTGAAATCACCGGATATTAATGATGTAAATGGCCAAAACTGGAAAGGCGAAATCGACTCTGTTGCGATCACTGATGATGCTTTATATCCTAATGGGTTTCTTCTTCCCACACCTCCTTGTTATACTTGGTCAAATGGCGATCTCAATTACGATTGTGTAGTAGATACTACGGACTTTGCAGGTGTTGTTAACGATTGGTTAAGATGTACAAACGCAGGACAAACAGGCTGCTCAACATGGCCTGATCCTAATCACGTAATTCCGCATGGTACAGTCGTTATTGATGGCGATATATCTGAATGGGCAGGAGCAACATGGATTCCAATCGATAAGCCCGGACCTCGCCGTCCCAGTGATCATCAAAATGGAACTATCAGTCAAGGCGCCCCGTCGGATGTAAGTTCAGCAGTAATGGCGCTTCGCTGGGAAGGGAATGTAGTTTATGCGGCTGTGGTTGTAGTGGACAATATATGGGTATTCAGAGATAGTTATACTATTCCGACTTGCGGTGATATGCTTGAAGTTTATAGTCAGGGCAGCGCTCTTGGAGGCTGGTATTATGCTGAAGGTCCCAGTTCTATATCATATCAATGCAGCTTTGCACAGCATTATGTTATGGGGCCAAATACGGTCGGCGGCTCATGGGCGGGTTTCCACATGCAAGATCAAAGCAAATACTGGTTATATAAGGAAGGCGACCCTGAATTTGATGAGACCGGCTTCCAGTACAAAATTACAACAAATGCTGCTGAACATAAAATTATTTACGAAGTTGCAGTTAAACAGTTTGATCGTTATGGCGGAATTAATGGCGAACCAAATCAAGTATCCGTGCTCTATCCGGGTAAAGTAATAGGTTTCGATGTTAGTGTCGGCTCCCGCACTACAACCGGAACATTAGCGAGTAATTATAAAGCACTGGTAGAGGCTCTAAATCCTAACTCTTGGGGATACTCTGATTACTATTCTGCCGATCTGTTCCAAAAATGGAGACTTGGTGGAACAGATTGCGGACAGGGTTACCATCTACCAGAAGATATTTCAGGGCCTGGCGGTTTACCAGATTGCGTTGTCAATATGTATGATTTTAGTAAATTCGCGTCTGATTGGTTAAAGACAGTCAATTATTAACACTTTCGTTATTAAAAACTCAGCTCTGGTTTCTTTTGAGTAAAGGGAAACCAGGGCTGAAAAACCTTTTTTTGATGGTGGTGACATATGTTGAAATTACGGAAAAATAGAAACGGTTTTACCTTAGTAGAATTGCTCGTCGTTATCTCGATAATAGCATTATTATTAAGCGTCCTTATGCCTGCATTAAGCAAAGCGAGAGATTCTGCTTACAAAGTGTCTTGTCTTTCTAACGTTAAGCAAATGGGCTACGGTGTAGGTGTATTTGCCAATAATTGTGATGGTGTGGTACCTACTTTCGCAGGTACGCCAACAACATGGCTCGGATATAATGAAGATGACGAAAATTTTGATACTTCTGATCAATTATGGTACTCATGGATAGGATTGCTCCAGCCTTATATTACCGGAAAGCCTTTGGAT